>OIEQ01000377.1_pt1 | contig 26740 bp, 32 predicted proteins | sample 1581841 | NCBI WGS metagenome assembly OIEQ01 (sample SAMN03281020, study PRJEB24777) | human gut metagenome | isolation source: fecal sample PR170 from 1 month old male Malay infant, vaginal delivered... | place: Singapore | collected 2005-12-29
ATCGGTGGAGCTGCATGACAAAGTCATCGGGCATTATCTGAACATAAAACACTATCAGTAAGTTGGAGTCATTACCGCATTCGAGAGATTGAGCGGTATCGAGAAGAATGATTATCTGCACTAGGGTATATCCGTAGTATTATCACCCTAGTGAGGTAATGAGACTAATGTTATTTAATAAGCCCAATGCAACTATTAATAAGGCCTTCGAGAGTGGGCCAGATACTAAGAGCGTTAGCTCCTAAGCTAGTTAGTTTTTCAATAATATCAAAGGTTGATGAACTGCTAAGAGCCTTAACCGCATCAAGAATCTCTTGGTAGGATTTTTCACTTGATTCAGCAATTACAGTTGATTTATTGGAAAGAATAAACTGATAAGTTTCCTCAAGCTTCTGATAAGCTTCTGCTGAGATAGCAATGTTACCTTCAAGGTGACACCCATCAGCAGTACCAATCTCGAAGCCTGTATCGCAACCGATAGCTCCACAATTGACCATGTTGCCGTTTGTCATTTTTCCAATTTTAAAACCGATAGTTCCGGACATGTTCTGATACCTGATTAAACGCCGAAATTGGCAAACAATCTTTACGCAAAACAGTATTTATTTCAATATGGTCATTAGACCAAGGTTGTCAATAAATTGTGGCCAAAACATAACCGAACTGCTTCACTTATGTGTATTGCTAAGATAAATTGTTAAGGGGATCGGAATGGCTTCGATAAAGGAAACCACTGATGCCAATGGACAATCAAAATATTACGTCCACTGGAAGGATGAAAAATCAGGTCATGGACGCCGCCGAATTTTTAAGAGTATTGATGATGCCGTACATCTTTTCTGGCAAAAACAGAATATCGAACTGGATTGTCGAACTGCCATCTGGACCGAAATAGACCATTCCTGGACTTTCCGAAAGTTAATTCTGTTTTATCTAGGGCATCAGGCCGGCAAGCTAGAAAAAAATATCATACGGCTATCGTCATATACTAAATGCCGTCACGATCTCCTCGCTGTAGACGGGCCGATACTGGAAAAACATATTCTCCTTATCAGCCATCGCGATATCGTTGATTCGGTTCGCACCGGCTGCCATCGCTGGATTCGTTCGGCTTTCTTCCTGCTGGTGGAAAAGCGGCTCATCACTTTTAACCCTGTTGACCGTCCCGCGCGCCGGAAGCGTCGACCCATCACCATACCGCCATCATCATCGGTCAGGGAGCTACTGAATAACGCGCCAGTTCGTGAGCGTATCGCGTGCTGGCTCGGGATTTGTGGCCTGCGCATCGGTGAGGCTCTGGCGGTTACTTATAACGATGTGTCAGCCGACTGGATCGATATCCGGGGGCATGTTGTTGACGGCGTTATACATGAGGGGCTGAAAAGAGGCGTGGAGCGCCGGGTAAGGATGCCGCGTGAGCTTTTCGCGTTGCTGGATAAAAGTAAACTCGGTACCTCTGAGCCTCTTATCTGCAACCAGTTTACCGGCGCATGCCTCGCTACCAGCTACGGCACTCAGGGCGTTCTCGTCAGAACCCTGAACGACTATGGCATTAAACGATTCCATCATCTTCGCCACTTTGCTGTATCTCGCCTGGCAAACAAAGGCGTCGATATTCTGAAGGTTTCCCGACTTATTGGGCATTCGAACATCAAAACCACAATGGACGTTTACGGTCACCTGTTCGGTGAAGTGGTGGAGATGGATTTGGACTGAGTTATCCACATAGTGGAAATATTAGGGCGATCCACTATCTCCCCATTCTGCGCGGCCTCCGGGCATCAAATCGCAGTTTTCCCGAAAAAAAGGATATGCCGCATTTTTACCCCCTCTGATATGCCGCACTTGGCACCAGAGAGGACGCGGCCTGCACGCCAGAATTTACCGCGTGATACGCCGCACCCGGATCGGAGAAATTGGATTTTGAACAAAAAATGATCACATTGACTTAGGCGGAAGTATGGCTCCTAAAAAAAGCTTCAGAAAAGCCTACGTCGGTATCGTTATGGACATGGCATTAGCCCGTAGCAAAATCAGCAATCGGATGGTTGCTCAGCGCTTAGGTGTGGACGAGACGACGATCCGTCGCTGGCGTAAAGAGAATATCGAGTTTGAGCGCGCTTTCACTGAGGCTCGCGAAGCTCTCAGAGAGAAAATAAACCGCGTCGCCGGTAAGAGCCTGGACGTTCGTAAACGTAAGGTTGTCACCACATCGCCGGATGGTGTGAAAACCACGATTGAAGATGTGCTGCCCACGCACAACGATATTGCTGTTTTCTCAAAGGTGCTCGGTCTTGGTACCAGCGTCTATAGCGAGGAAGAACGTCAGCGTGATGTGCTTCGCGAGGTGATGAAACACAAGGTGGCCGGGAAATACTCCGCGCTGGAGGCGGCGCAACTGCTTGAGGCTGAGGGGGTAAAAGTTCCGGCAACCCTGCTTATGGAGCTGGGAGCACCGAAGATTTTCGAATCGTTCAACAATATGGACGAGGCAGCCAAAGCCGACGCGGCGAACCTGACCCCGCAGGAAGCAGCAGATATCTACAAAAAATACCTGGGCTGAAAATTGCAAAAATAGGCGTTTCGAACCGTAAAAACGCTATGCACTTTTTGACCCGTTTTATGCACGTTTTATTCATCCCGATTTGACCACTTTTCTGTTCAAAACACAGGCTTCACGCCGTTTGCGTGATGGGTGCTGTTGCGCCAGTGCGGGTAACGACCATTATGTTAAATCGTGGCGTTTTTGAGGAATTTTTCTGTGCCGATCCCGTTCCCCTTTGACTTCCGCAAACCGGACTATACCGCCGTGTTTGAGTGGAGAATGGAGAGGCTGGAGCGGATCAGGAAAGCGCCTGAAATGCTTCCGGCACTCCGTGAGTTTTACCGCACTAACCCGGCCCAGTTCATCATCGACTGGGGCATGACGACGGACCCGCGTAACCTCGATTATGGCCTGCCTGCCACCATCCCGTTTTTGCTGTTCCCCCGCCAGGAGGAATGGATTCACTGGATCATGGACAGGCGCGCCAATCTTGAGCATGGACTGACAGAAAAAAGCCGCGAAATGGGGCTTAGCTGGACCTCTATCGGTCTGGCCTGTTCGCTTTGCCTGTTCAATAAAGAAATGGTGATCGGGTTTGGTTCCCGTAAAGAGGAATATGTCGACAGTACCGGCGACCCGAAAGCACTGTTCTGGAAAGCGCGTAAGTTTGTCGAGTTGCTGCCGTTTGAGTTTCGCGGTTCATGGAATGACAAAAAGCACGCGCCTTACATGCGCGTGGAGTTTCCGGAAACGGGCGCGGTCATTAAGGGGGAGGCAGGCGATAACATTGGCCGTGGTGACCGTACCACGCTTTATTTCGTAGATGAGTCGGCATTCCTCAAACGGCCATTAATCATCGATGCTGCGCTCTCTCAGACGACCCGCTGCCGTATAGACCTCTCATCCGTTAACGGCATGAATAACCCCTTTGCACGCAAGCGCCACAGCGGAAATATCCCGGTGTTTACGTTCCACTGGCGCAGCGACCCGCGCAAGGATGATGAGTGGTACCGCAACGAATGTCTGAAAATTGATGATCCGATTATCGTTGCTCAGGAACTGGACCTGAACTACAGCGCATCCACAGAGGGAATTCTCATTCCTTCTGAATGGGTGCAGGCTGCCGTCGACGCGCATATCAAACTGGGTATTCAGCCCAGCGGCCAGCGCCTCGGCGCAATGGATATCGCAGACGAAGGGAAAGACAAAAACGGCTTTTCTTGCCGCTATGGCTTCCTTCTGCAGAACGTTCACGAATGGTCTGGTATTGGCAGTGACATCTACGCTTCTGTCGTTAAATCGTTTGGGTACTGTGACGATTACGGTCTGGATGAGTTCCGTTTCGATGAGGACGGTCTGGGCGCGGGTGCACGTGGCGATGCTCGCGTGATAAACGAGCTCAGGCAGGCTGAAGGCCGGGGAACAATCACAGCTACGCCTTTCCGTGGTAGCGGTAGCGTATTCGATCCGGAAGATGAAGCCGTTCCTGGTGATAACGGCAAAGCAGCGCGCCTGAATAAAGACTTCTTCGCGAACGCGAAAGCACAGAGCTGGTGGCATCTCCGCAAGCTGTTTCGTAACACCTTCCGCGCGCTGAACGGGATGGACTACAACCCCGACGAAATCATTTCGATAAGCAGCGAGATAGAAAATATTGACCGCCTGCTGATGGAGCTTTCACAGCCTACGTGGTCGAAAAACGCCGTGGGTAAAATCCTCGTGGATAAACAGCCGGAAGGTACAAAATCGCCGAACCTCGCCGACGCCGTGATGATTAACTACGCGCCGATGGATTCCTCTCTTGATAATTGGGCCAAACTGGCCGGAGCGTGACATGTCCCGTAAGAAACGCCAGAACGGCGCACAAAAGCCCGTTGCGACAGCTGACGGGTACAACAATTTCACGGCCAAACTTGGCAGCGACACCAGAAACATACAGACGGGCGGAATGTACATGCCCGGGTACATCAGCCGTAACAGGGTGATGCTGGAGTTTGCGTATCGTTCATCGTTCCTCGTGGGGGCCGGTGTGGATGCGATGGCCGATGATATGACCCGCAAGGGGATTAACATCAGCTCAAAGCTGAAACCCGGACAAAAGGGTAAGCTCGAAACCTTCTGGGATGAGCTCGCTATATGGGATGGGCTTAACGATAACCTCAAATGGTCACGATTGTACGGTGGCGCGGTGCTGGTGGTCCTGCTTGAAGGGCAGGATATGTCCTCCCCGCTGAAACTGGATCGCATCAAAGAGGGGCAGTTTAAGGGCGTGATGAGCCTTGACCGCTGGATGGTTAACCCGAGTTATTACGATCTCGTTACCGATTACGGTCCCGATTTTGGGAAACCGAAATATTACAAGGTAATCACTAACCAGCAGGGGATTCCCCCCTGGAAGATCCACCATAGCCGCGTTATCCGCATGGAGGGAGATACGCTTCCTTTCCAGCAGGCCCAGACGGAAAACGGCTGGGGGATGTCTGTTGTGGAGCGTATTTTCGAGCGTATCGAGGCGTTTGATACTGCGACGGTCGGCACCACTCAGCTGATCCACAAAGCGCATCTGCGGACCTACAGCATTGAAGACCTGCGCAAGATTCTTGCTACCGGAGGCGACCTTGAAAAGGCGCTGATGAAGCACCTGGACATGATACGTGAGTTCCAGACCATCGAAGGCATGACCATCATGGATGGTAAGGATAAATTCGAAACCCACAGCTATACGTTTGCGGGTATCGCTGATGTCCTTCTGCGCTTTGCTGAGCAGGTTTCTGGCGCGACGGGAATTCCTCTCGTCCGACTGTTCGGGCAGTCCCCTGCAGGTTTCAACACCGGCGACGGCGATCTGGAAAACTACTACAGCCGGGTTAACTCGCTGCAGGAGAGACGCTTACGCCGACATATCCGCTGGCTGCTTGATATCTCCTGGCGTTCTCTTTTCGGTGAACCACTACCTGACGATTTTACTTTTGAGTTTAACAAGCTCTGGGAGATGTCAGACGTGGACCGCGCAACGATGGCGAACAATGTGGTTACTGCACTCGGCACCGCCGTTCGTGACCTTGGGATGCCACCTGCAGCAGCGCTTAACGACCTCAGGAACATTTCTGATGTGATTGGCATCGGTGGTTCTATCACTGACGAGGACATAGAAGATGCGAAGGCCCAGTGGGAGGAGGATGAACCTGAAACCATCCCTCCGCCGCCGTTCGGAGATCCAGTATCGAAAAAGCCTGTTGGCGATAGCAAACCAGATAGGACAGATCGTCGATGGTACCTACGATGGTTCACAGGTCAGCGCTGACAGCATTTCGAAAACGCTGGTGGACTATTCCGAGGTAATCAGCGACTGGGCAGAGCAGGTCGGGCGAAGGATGTTTGCCCAGGTAGAGCAGGAGGAATGGAATCAGTGGAAATCGGTATCAGAGGAAATCGGCGCTGGCCTGCGCGATGTGGTGGGTAATACCCCCGTCGGGCAGGTGGCGCAGGATATCGTTTACCGCCAGATTCAGCTGATGAAGTCCCTGCCGCTGGAAGCAGCTGATCGCGTGATGGACATACAACAGCGCGCAATGCAGGCGGTTATCACGGGTGAACGTCCGGACGAGCTCTACGAGATGATCATGGCCTCCGGTGACGTGGCCGCCAGCAGGGCTCAGCTGATTGCCCGTACAGAGATTGGACGAGCTACCGGCGCGCTAACGCAGGCCAGAGCCCTTTCGGTTGGCTCAGAGGGCTACTGGTGGCGTATCGAGGGGGCCGGCACGCGCGATTCTCACCGCAAGATGAAAGATAAATTTGTGCGCTGGGATAACCCGCCGACGCTGGACGGTATGACCGGACACGCCGGATGTTTACCGAACTGCAAATGCTGGCCTGAAGTACAGATTCCTGCACCGAGAAAATGAAAAATACGGCTTTGAGCAATCATTTCATGCGAACTGCAATACCCGCGAAATGTTATGAAAATGTTGTATTCGAAAAGACCGATTTACAGCCCAGTTAATCGCTACTTTTACGGCTTTAAGGGGACATTTTAATCGAGTTCATTTTCGTCGGTGCGGGTAAGAACCCTTATGTTAAATAGCCCGTTATTTCGAACATTTTTCCCATCTCACAAGGTCGCCTCCGGGCGGCTTTTTTGTTGCCCGTAATTGAGCAGGTAACCCATGAAATATTTCTTCACTACACGCCTGGGCGAAACGCGCTATCTGCAGGCGGACGGCTCGCTGCTGTGTAAAGACGTGCCGATCGCACGCACAGGGACGCAGGTCTATTTACCTGAGGAAATCGACCTCGAACCGGACGGCACCGGCACGGTGACAGTCTGGCGAACGGAAGACGAGGTGTTTTCCCCGGAGACGATGGCGAGCTTTGAGGGCGTAGCCGTCACGCTGGGGCATCCAGAGGACAGTCTGGGCAACATCGTTTTCGTGAACCCTTCTAATTTCGCAGAGCTGGCGCACGGACACATTCAGAACGTCCGGCGCGGTACCAGCGATAAATCGGATCTGCTCATTGCTGACGTGCTGATTAAACGGCAGGAAGCAATCGACGCGGTGAATTCTGGCCTGACCGATGTCAGCTGTGGCTATGACGCGCAGTACAAGCAGCTGGCACCCGGTAAAGGCAAGCAATACCAAATCACAGGTAACCACCTCGCTGTCGGCATCGACCGGGGGCGTGCTGGTGGCCGCTGTGCAATCGGGGATTCCATCCCATCAACAACAAAGGAGAAGCCTGTAATGTCATGGCTTAAAAAACTGGCTCAGGCCATTAAGACGAAAGATGAGGATGCACTGGCAAAACTCATCGACGAAGCGCCGGATATGCCGTCTGATGGCATGCCTTCAATCCCCGGTTCCTCTATCACCATCAACATTCCTTCACAGGCTACAGCCTTACCTGAAGGCAATCGCACCACTACGGACGAAGCTGATCCGAACAAAGACAAAACCGGCACGGTCGATGAAGAAATTCCAGACTGGGCGAAAGCGTTGCTGGTTCGTCTGGAAAAGCTGGAGGGTAAAACCACCGACGGCGATCCGGACCCTGGCAACATGACCACCGACGAAGACGAAGAGGAAAACCGCAAAGTGACGGGTGATGCAGCCTTTAAGCGCAACCTGATCGCCGATGCGGAAATTATCTGCCCTGGCTTCCAGCCTGCTGGCGATAAGAGCCTGAAGCGTCAGGTGCTGAGTCATGCAATGCGCACCGGTGACAGCCTGAAATCGTTCGGAGTGGATGATTTCTACAAAGCGCCTAAGGCTACGGTCGACGCGGTGTTTACTGCCGCCGTGGCGCTGCATAAAGCGAAAAATCAGCTGACCCCGCTGAACAACATTACCCGCACCACGGACAGCGGAATCAGCACTAAACACCTTTCCCCGGCAGAACTGAACAAGGTCAACGCCGAATTCTGGGCAAAAAACAAATAAGGTAAATCATCATGGCAGGTACTGCATATTTAACGCGCATGCCCCTGGGCATTGCCGGGGGCGTTACCCGTCCTCGTGATCTCACCATCGAGCCAGTAAGCCTGGACTACACGAAGCAGTTCGCGTCCTACGGGCTGCCGGGTAAATACGTGAACGATAAATTCGTTCCGCTGGAATCAGGCGACACTATCAGCAAAGTGAAAGGGATTCTGGTTCGACCGTTCCCGATTACCTCTGCTCTGGACCTTGCTTACATTGGTGTGACGGTTAATCAGGTTGGTGACAACCTGAAACGCGGTTACATCTGCGTAACTGCTACCGCAGGCAACGCGGCGACCGCGAAAAAAGGCGATCCGGTTTACGTTCGCGTGGCTGGTGGCACCACTCAAAGCCCGGTTGGCTCCTTTGTGCTGTCTCCGGACTCTACCGCATCAAATACACCTCAGCTGCCAAATGCAGAGGTCATGGGGCCGGGTGAAGCCGACGGCCGTATTGAAATCGCTTATAACATCTGAGGGAATAATTAATGTTTACAATTGACAGAGCGACCATCGACTCCACCGGCGCGTTTCTGGTCGGCGAACTGGAGCGCATGGATCAGACGCTGAACATGCCTTTAGTGTCCTACAAATGGTCACGCGACATGCCGCTGCGCAGCGATATTTCTATCGCTGATGAAGTGTCATCTTTCACTAATACCGATTTCGTCGGCGTTGGTGGTCCAAACCCTAACGGTAAAAACTGGATCGGTAAAAAAGCCACTGCCATTCCTGGTATCGAGCTCGATATTCAGCCTACCCGTAACAACCTCACCTTGTGGGGGCAGGAAATCAGCTGGACGGTGCCGGAACTGGCTTCTGCCCAGAAACTGGGCCGTCCGGTTGATGTCCAGAAATACGAAGGCATGAAGCTGAAGTGGAACATGGACACCGACGAACAGGTTTATATCGGTGATAACGAGCTCGGCGTTGCTGGCCTGCTGAACCTGCCGGATGTTACTCCTGTTGCTGCAGCTGCAGCGTGGACCGCAACCACTGATCCGGATGTGATTGTTCAGGATATCAACCTGGTGCTGTCTGATGGCTGGGTTCGTTCTGGTTATGCGGTCTGCCCGGCAAAAATCGGCCTTGCGCCGGAGCTGTTCGGCCTGCTGGCAAGCAAAAAGGTTTCCTCTGCAGGGAATATCTCCGTGCTGGAATACGTGAAGATTAACACCATTGCGTTTCAGGAAAACGGCACACCACTGGAGATCGTCTCCATGAAGTGGGCCTCCAAGCGCGGCGCTGGTGGCGCGCATCGTATCGTTGCTTACACCCAGGACGAAAAATACGTTCGCTTCCCTATGGTTCCTCTGCTGAACACGCCGCTGGAGTATCGCGGGCTGCAGCAGTTGACCACTTACTATGGCAAGCTGGGCCAGGTGGAAACCCCGTATTCCAATACGATCTCTTACCTGGACGTTCCGGCGTCTTAACCTGAAACAGGCGGGGAAACCCGCCTTTTTTTATGGAGCAAAAACATGAAATACGTTGTTTCCGGTGGCGCGACTCTCAGCTTTGCCGACGGTTCTAAATTTGAGCTTTCTCAGGGCATCCACGACAGTTCCTCTTTCCCGAAAGAAGTTAAGGACCACTGGGCCTTTAAAGCCTATGCGCGCCCGATTGACGAAGCCGACCTGGCGAACGAGCAGAGCAATGAAGACCTTTCCGCGAGCCTTGTTCTACTGGCAGAAGAAAATAACACCCTGAAAGCGCAGCTGGCAGCCGCTCAGGCACCAGTAGGCGGTAAACCTGCCGACAGCACGGACAAAACCGATAACACCGGCGGGGACGCGAAAAATGCCAAAAAACAGCAGGCTTCCGACTAACGAGCAGTTCCGCACCGACTTTCCCGAGTTTGCCGATACAACCCGCTACCCTGACCCCTCAGTGAATTTCTATCTGGGGCAGGCCGATTCGCTTCTGAATCAGGACGTACAGGGCGATCAGTTCGTCTATCTGGCCGAACTATTCACGGCTCACTATACGGAGCTGCGCGGCCGCACGCTGGCCGCCGCTGCCGCTGGTGGTGTGAACAGCAATGGCGCAGCAGGTGTCGTGTCCTCTAAATCAGTGGACAAGGTTTCAGTGAGCTATGACGTGTCCGGGGTAATCAATCCGGATGCCGGTTTCTGGAACAGCACCGCCTACGGGCGCGAGTTCTACTGGTGGTGGTCGATGTTCGGCGCTGGGGGCAGGCAGTTGCTATGAAAAGCGGGTTAACGGTTCGCGCTGATAACGCCGTGGCTGTTCTGGAATCCCTCCGGCAGCTATCCGGAATGGATGTGCTGGTGGGAATACCTGAGGACAAGGCAGGGCGTGAGGATGGCTCCCCGATTAATAACGCGGAACTGGGCTACCTCCACTCGACGGGCGCAACGGTGGAAATCGACGGTACAACGGTCACGCTTCCCCCGCGTCCTTTTCTGGATATGGGGATCGAGGATTCAAAACCCCGAACCACTGCGCATCTGAAGGCAGCGGCAACCACCGCGCTGGAGGGGCAGACTGAAGCAGCAGTGCGTGAGATGGAGAGCGCCGGACAGATTGCCCGTGATGCTGCAAAAGCTGTTATCGCTGCTGGCGACCGGTTGCACCCGCTTTCTGAGAAAACCCTCGAACGCAGACGCGCCGAAGGCATTCCCGGCGACAAGCCGCTGTATGCCCACGGTTACCTGCTGCGCTCAATTAACTACGTCGTGAGGAAAAAATAATGCCTCTTCTCGATGTGAGCGATGTTCTTCTCGATCCCGACTTCATGGACACCAGTCTGGTGTGTCACCGGCAGGTTCAGACGGTGGATGAGGACAATTTCACGAAAAATACCGCTCAGGATATTCCATTCTCTGGCGTGGTGACGGTTGACCGTTCCCTGGAAGCCAGGCGAATGGAAGCAGGACAGAACATAAGCGGCGCGATCCTCATCGTGACGCAGTTCAGATTAACCCAGGGCCAGCCCGGTTCAGACAGCTCCCCGCGACTTGATGCCGATATCGTGACCTATAGCGGACGCGACTATCGCGTGACGTTCGTTGACCCGTACACCCGTTACGGCGCCGGATTTGTCCAGGCACATTGTGAGCTGGTGGACTTTAACGGAGGGACGCCAGTTGAGTAACGACAGCACCGCGCGCGGTTATCTTACGCCTGTCGGGGATCTCCCCCAGTACGACGAGGCGCTGGAGCGTGAAATCAGTCGGTGGATTCGTGGTGTTTCTGGCCTGCCGGCTGCGCTTGTTTTCCCCCGATGGACTGACCCGCAGCCGCAGATCCCCAACAACGGGGTGACGTGGTGTGCCTTCGGTATCACTACTGTTCCCCAGCCATTAAGTCAGTCCGATGTTCAGGTTTCGGAAGAACAGTCCGAGCAATGGACATGGGAGCAGGTCACGGTGATTTGCTGCTTTTATGGCCCTCTGGGGGCCAACATTGCATCAACTTTCCGCGCGGGGATATTCGTCGAGCAGAACAACGCCGAGCTGAACCGCTCGGGGCTTTCGCTGGTGGATGCCGGGACTATCTACAACCTGCCAGAGCTCATTAACAACCAGTGGGTGAGGCGATACGACCTCACCATTACGCTTTCTCGCAAAAACATTCGTACCTATAACGTCCGGACGCTGCAAGATGCGCCCGTCTCATTTTTCGGAGACTAAATTATGCCGCAGGGATTACCTGTATCAAACGTCGTCAATGCCGACGTGATCATTGGGCCGCGTGCGGCTACTGGTCGAAACTTTGGTTCGCTTCTCATTCTCGGGAGCTCAACGGTTATTCCGGTCACTGAGCGTATTCGCCTTTACTCATCCCCCGAAGATATCGGCACAGATTTCGGTGTGGATAGCCCGGAATATGAAGCCGCTACGGTGTATTTCTCGCAATCACCGAAGCCTCAGCAGGTCTATGTCGGCCGCTGGGCGAAAACGCTGGCATCGGCTGAAAGCGGTTCGACGGAAACGCTGCTGCAGGCCGTGAACGCCGTACTGAATTACACGAACTGGTATGGCCTGGCCGTGGCAGACGATGAAGATATCGACGATGCCGACTGGCTGAGTGTGGCCGCAGCGATCGAGGCTTCCAGTCTCAGCCGCATTCTGGCGATTACCACTGCAGACCCGGCCTCAGTTGATGCGACATCGACAACCGATCTGGCTTACAAGCTGAAGGGTGCAAAATACGCTCGCACGTTTGTGCAGTATTCCACCAGCAGCAAGTACGCCGCGCTGTCGGCGTTTGGCCGCGCGTTTACCGTTAATTTCAACGGCAGCAACACCACCATTACCCTGAAGTTTAAACAGGAGCCGGGGATCACGTATGAAACCCTGACCACCAATCAGGCGGCGGCGCTGGATGCCAAGAACTGCAACGTGTTTGTGTACTACCAGAACGATACGGCAATCCTGCAGCAGGGCGTCATGTCCAGCGGTGATTTCTTCGATGAACGCCACGGGCTCGACTGGCTGCAGAACTACGTTCAGACCAACCTGTATAACCTGCTCTACACCAGCACAACCAAAGTCCCACAGACCGATGCTGGCGTTACGCGCCTCCTTTCCAATGTCGAACAGTCGATGGATCAGTCTGTCACAAACGGGCTGGTGGCTGCCGGTGTATGGAACGGCGGCCCGATCGGGCAGCTGGATTCCGGCGATACGCTGACAAAAGGCTATTACGTCTACGCGCAGCCGATTTCCGAGCAGGCGCAGGCAGACCGCGAAGCCCGTAAGGCACCGGTTATTCAGGTGGCCTGTAAGCTGGCGGGTGCGGTTCATTTCGCTGATGTTCAGATCAACGTCGTTCGCTAAGGAGAACATGAATGGCTACTTATTCTTTTATGGACGTTACGGCGTCCCTCTCCGGCCCGACCGGCGAGATTGATCTGGGCTACGGTTCCGCCAGTTCAGAGGAGGGGATCACCGTTGCAATGGGCGGCCCCAAAAACACCATGACCATCGGTGCTGACGGCGAAGTGATGCACAGCTTGCACGCGGACAAAAGCGGCACGGTAACCGTCAACCTGCTGAAAACCTCGCCGACAAACAAAAAGCTGTCGCTGGCGTACAACGCGCAGAGTCAGTCCTCAGGCACCTGGGGAAACAACGTCATTGTGATCCGAAACAAGGTGAGCGGAGACATCATCACGGCGCGCAGCGTGGCGTTCCAGAAGCAGCCGGATAACGCCAACGCTAAGGCCGGTAATACAATGCCCTGGGTGTTTGACTGCGGCAAAATCGACCAGGTACTCGGAGAGTTTTAACAGATGGAATGCTCAATTAAAGGCCACGATTACCGCGTGGCAAAACTCAGCGTTTTTGACCAGCTGAAAGTGACCCGTAAGCTGCTGCCAGTGTTGGCGGGCATGATGTCAGATTTCGGGAGCATTCGCTCCCTGTTGCCTGCTGATGGCAAAATCGACACCGTGAAATTCGACAAACTGCAACCGGTGTTTGAAACCCTGCTGCCGTGTATCGCTGAAAAGTTGTCTTCCCTGACCGAAGAAGACACCAACGCGATTATTCATCCTTGCCTGGCCGTAGTGTCACGTAAGCACATGGACGGATGGACGCCGGTATTTAACAGCGGTCAGCTGATGTTCGATGATATCGACTTGCTAACTATGCTGCAGCTGGTGGCGCGGGTGGTCGCCGATTCGCTGGGAAATTTTTTGCCCGTGAGCCCTACCAGCGCGACGGCGGACCAGCCTCAGGGCTAACCCTCAACAGCCTGCCTGACGGGCTGTCTTATCTCCTTGACCCGGTTGACGCCGGGTTAATCCCTTATTACGCGCTGAAGGATGGATCTGTCGATCTGTGCGATATCGCGCTGATGAATGACCACCTGGCCGTTAAGGCTGACAACCAGCGCCGTATAGAGAAATGGAGAGAGGATAATGAACGCTGAGACTATTAAAGATTTCCTCGTCTCGCTCGGTTTTGATATCGACGAAGCCGGCGCGGAAAAGTTCGATTCAGTCCTCGCCGGTACGACCGCAAACGCCATCAAAATGGGGCTGGCCGTCGAAGGTGCCGCGCTTACCGTAGTGGCCTTTACGGCTAAGATCGCCTCCGGTCTGGATAATCTCTACTGGGCGTCACAGCGCACCGGCGCGACGGTTCAGGGGATTCAGTCTATTGGCTATGCGGTTTCGCAGGTGGGCGGCAGCGTGGACGCGGCGCGCTCCTCTCTGGAAAGCCTCTCCCGATTTGTGCGTAACAATCCCGGCGCGGAAGGCTTCCTGAATCGCCTGGGCGTACAGACCCGTGACGCCAGCGGTAACATGCGCGACATGGCCGCTATCTTTACGGGTGTCGGCCAGAAGCTCAGCAGCATGCCGTATTACCGGGCTAACCAGTATGCGCAGATGCTGGGCATTGACGAAAATACCCTCATGGCGATGCGCCGGGGTGTCGGTGGTTTCTCCGGGCAGTACAGCGCGATGGCGAAGGCTATCGGCTTCAATGCTGACGAGGCGGCCAGAAGCTCCAACAAATTCATGACCTCCCTGCGCGAGTTCGGCGCGATGGCAGGCATGGCCCGTGACAAAATCGGCTCTAATCTTGCTGGTGGCCTGGCGGGTTCGCTGGACACGCTGCGCCGTCATATCCTGGATAACTTCCCGCGTATCGAGCAGACCCTGACGAAAGCCATAAAAGGCATTCTGGCGCTCGGGGACATTATCGGGCGGCTGTTCTTCAGGCTTATTGAGGGGACATCAGACCTTATTACCTGGTGGAAATCACTCGACAAGCAAACGCGGGAACTGATCTCGCTGTTTGGCGCGCTGACGATTGCGCTGCGCATTCTGAACAGCACGTTCTGGATGTCACCTGTCGGCCTTATTACCGCGCTGGCGGCGGGTATTGCCCTCCTGTGGGAGGATTATAAAACCTGGAAGGAAGGCGGCCAGAGTCTGATTGACTGGGGCAAGTGGAAACCGGAAGTCGACGCCGCGCTAAAAATGGTCCATGACCTGCAGGGAACCGTTAACGATCTGGCGAAAGCGCTGGCGAAGCTGCTCAACATTGACCCCAAATCATGGTCCCTGAAGTGGGATTTCAGCAACTTCATCGACCAGATGGGCGAGTTCAGCAGGATGCTGAATATGATCGCCGACCTGCTGAACGCCATTAAAGACGGTCGCTGGGCCGATGCAGCCAGTGTTGGCAGGCAGCTACTGAATCAGGGGAGTGATAAACCGTCTGCAATGCCAGAAGTGACGGACAGCGCTAACCAGACGGCGGAGTGGTTGAACGACAAGCTGGGATTTGATCCGCGCAATGTCGGTAAAACCGTCAAAGGTTGGCTGTTTGGTAGCGAGGCTGGAGAGGGGCGCGACCCCCAGATTGATGAGCTGAACGGCACGCAGGAAAAATCACGGAAAGAGGCTGCTGAATATCACGGCCGTAGTACCGGAGTGCTCGGCAAAATTGCAGAGGGTATTAAGCAAATTGCTGATGGAATGTTCCCGACTGCAGAGGCGGCAGCATTCACCCCCACAGATGCGAGTGGCTTATCTCTTGCAGGCGTAAAGCAGCCGCAGCCATCAAAAGCAGGCTCTGAGTTGCTGGGATGGATGCAACCGATGCTCACCAGCCTGGAACAGCTCTACCGGCTTCCGGAAGGTTTGCTGCGCAGTGTGGCCATCACGGAATCGGGCGGAAATCAGTTCGCTGTTTCAGGTGCTGGCGCTAAAGGGCTGTTTCAGTTTATGGACGGCACCGCGCGTGATATGGGCCTGCGCGGGAACGACGTATTCAATCCTGAAAAGGCCGCGCAGGCAGCCGCAAAATATCTCTCACAATTGCTGAAGGCGAATGGTGGTGACCTGAGCAAGGCGCTGGCCTCATACAACTGGGGGATCGGGAACGTGCAGAAGCACGGAATGGCCCTGATGCCGCAGGAAACCCGCAACTACATTCCTAAGGTGTTGAGTAACATGCCCGGGAAGGGAGCGCAGGTACAGCAGCAGAACACCTATCACATTTACGGTGGTGGTGATCCGCGTTCTGTTGGTACCGAGGTCGAGCGCCGGCAGCAGTCGGCAAACGCCCAGGTTATGCGCGGCAATCAAACGAAGGTGGGCTAATGGATATTCTCTCAACTCTCTTTCAACAGCAGACCCGAAAAATAGGGATGATAGTCCCCAGCGTGGTTGTTTCTGAGAAGCACACCGACACGCTGGAGATAACCGAGCACCCTGTCGAGGTTGGGGCCGCCATCGCCGACCATGCCTACAAAAAACCGTCTGAAGTAGTGATGGAGGTCGGTTTCGCTGGTGGCGGATCGTTGCTGGATTTTGCCAGTAATCTGACGGCCACCAGCCTGCTCGGTCTGAGCCCCCAGCAGACGTATCAGGAAATACTCGACCTGCAGGCGAGCCGTATCCCTTTCGATGTGGTAACCGGCAAACGGCTGTACAGCAACATGCTAATCCGCGCGCTGGAAGTGACGACAGACAAGACAACCGAAAACGTCCTGTCTGCCGTCCTCACCCTGAGGGAGGTTCTTATCTCGCAGACGCAGCAGATCACCGTCGCGGATAAAACCAACATGAAGGACGGGGCCAGCACGTCGGCGGTACTGAATACCGGCAACAAAACCACAAAGCCGCCAAATACCTCGCTGCTGAAAAGCATCACGGGTAACGCGGCGTCATTACTGGGGCTCGGCTAATGGCAATTCAGGAAATCCCGCTGACAGCGGATAACCAGCAATTCAGCATCATCCTGGCAGGTACCACCTGGCGGATTAGCATCACCTGGCGCGATCTGTACTGGATTTTGGACCTGCAGAACGACAGAGGGGAGCCGGTAATCTCCGGTATTCCTCTCGTCACCGGCGCTGACCTGCTGGCGCAGTACGGCTATATGGAGCTCGGCTTTAAGCTGGTGGTGGTCTGTGACGACAGCACACAGGATTATCCGACGAAAACCGACCTGGGCGGCCGCAGTCATTTACTGGTATCAACGGAGTAAGCATGTCACAGAACTGGATGAGACATTTCGAGCTGCAGCTCGTGGACGAGAACGGGCAGGGTATCGAGCTCAGCGATTTTAAAGTGACCTTTACGATCGACTGGTTCAACATCAGCAGCGCGTCACGGGTGGGAACATTCAAAATCTACAACCTCTCGGCAGATACGGTGAACCGCATCACCGGGCAGGAGTTTTCGAAAGTGCGGCTGATTGCCGGTTACGATGGTATCGCACCGGAGGTATCGGCCAGCGACGTCGGGACCGTGCGGGAAGTCGACGCGGCGGACGTGGGCCAGAGTGACGGCCGCAACTACGGGCTTATTTTCAGCGGCGAAATTCGCTACTCGGTCACAGGAAAAGACAGCCCCATTGATTCCTACGTCCTGATTCAGGCAGCCGATACGGATCTGGCTTTTGCCACCAGCATAACCTCGCAGACCCTCGCAGCCGGTTATACGGTCGCAGACGTGAACCGCGCGCTGATGAAAGACTTCGAGGCCAAAGGCGCGACCGAAGGCCTGTCGCCTGAAATGCCTGCTACCGTATTCCCCCGGGGCCGGGTGCTGTTCGGCATGACACGGCATCTTATGGATAACGTGGCCGGACAATGTGGCGCAACATGGCAGTTCGTGGATGGTCAGCGCCAGATGGTGGCGAATAACGAATATGTTCACGAAGCGATTGTGCTCAACAGCGCCACCGGGCTTATCGGTATGCCTCAGCAGACTATCGGCAACGGCGTAAACGTCCGCGCGCTGATTAACCCGAACATCCGGGTTAACGGGCTCATTCAGCTGGATCAGGCTTCGGTATTCCGCACCGCGCTGTCAAACAACGATATCGCGATGGCTGGTGGCCGCATCACCGACCAGAACACGGACGGGAATATCACGCTCAGCGGTACCACCGCGCAGCCTGCCAGCATCGCAACGGATGGCGTTTATATTGTGCGCGGGATTATGTACACTGGCGACACAAGGGGCCAGGCGTGGTACATGGATATGATGTGCGAAGCGCGTGGCGCGGCGGATTTACTCTCGTCCTCAGCGCAGCAAAGGATTTACTCATGAAGCGTATGAAGTTAGTTCTGACAATTTCGTTACTGATCTCCTGCTCAGCGGCTTTCGCTGATTTGCAATGCGGCGGATACCGACTTCATGCAGCTGATAACGGTTGGACTAAAATCAACGGCGAACAGGTAACATCTCAGAAGATTAAATTTCTAGGTAAGAAAGATGACTGGGACAACGTTAAAACTGACATGGGCCTGATGCCTTCCCGTGATGGTAACAATTACGGCTTTGAGTTTGTGAAGCGTAACGGAAAAGCTTTCCTGAACGTCCAGCTGCTGCAGAACAGCATGGACGCGCCGAAAATCATCGGATCTTTCCCGTGTAAAAAGGTTGATGGTTAACCAAAAGTTACATTTCTGCATAGTGTTGAGTTTGTTCACATTCACTAAATAATGATTTTTTATCGCTTGCTAGGTGGTTGCATGATCACTAAACTTTGCGAACTTTTAGCGCTCAGCTAACTTTGAATAAGTGGTGTATAGTCGTTTAAAACGACAGAGGGATTGGGTATGGCGATTAGCTACGCATTTGCGCTGGCAACAATTACACAACAAATGAATCAGGTTCAGGAAGCTGTAAACGGTGCTTTCAAGCCTCTGATTTCCAATGCTTGTGAACTGCCACAACGATTAGATGCTGAAGAGGCATTTCGTCGTTGTACCGCGATTGCTGCACGCGCTCAAGAAATCGAAAATACCGCGAAGGAAGGCATGTCTCATCTCGAAGCTTTTCGAAATGGGAGAATCATTGTTGATGAGCTTCCGGAAGGGTTTTTATCCCATCTCGAAGGTCTTGCTAAGGCATGCCGAAATGCCAAAGGTCATTTAGTGGATATGTTCTCTGAAGCGGAAAGATCCCCTATGTGGCAAGGCCATCTGCAAATGTTGCGCCCATTAAAACGCAAATATGTTCGTGCGTTGACAGCCGTCGAGAACACTGCAACTCAGTTGGCCGCTGAAGTTAGGCAATCGCAGCCTTTCCAGGCTGAACTCTTGTCCGATAATGTTACCCGTGAAGAGGCTATTGAACTGATCTCAACATCGCATAAGATGCTGGGAGCCGACGCCCCTAAATGGATGTGACATGGCAAAAGTCAGTATCACGGGAGAATTGCATCATTTAGCTGCAGCACATAAGTATGCTCAAATGCTTGCAGATTATATTTCAAAGGGTTCCCAGTTCTGGTGTTTTGGTTCGTTAGGCGGTTTTGAACGTAACTATGATGCGATGGCTGCCAACATCAGGAAAATTCACTTAAAGCTACCTGGCGACAAACCTTGGCCTCCAGAAGCATCTCTAAGTGAACGGACATGTAATAATTTTTTGGTATTTGCTCAGCATCTTTATGACGATGAACACTATCAGATATTGGCAATCATCAGCCCAAACGCTCATCAACAAGCTGATTCGATGCTTCCCAGGCTGATAAAATTAGCTGAGGAAACCTTCATAGAACTTCCCCCTGATGAACTCGAAAAATTGAAAACCTACGATTCATAAACCCGCCACCCGGCGGGTTTTTTGCTTTCTGGAGCCTACCAAATGGCAGTATCTGACCAGACCCGCAGCGGCGACCTTGCCGAAACATTCAAATCTGAGCGGGACACGACAAAAAACCAGATCCGCGTCGCTTTGCCTGGCATCGTTCAGTCATTTGACCCTGACGCGGTGACGGCGGTTGTACAGCCTGCTATCCGTTCGGTTGAAACGGATAATGACGGGAACCGCGTTACCAAAAATTACCCGCTGCTGGTGGATGTGCCGGTGATATTTCCGCGCGGCGGCGGCTGCACGCTAACGTTCCCGGTGAAAGCCGGCGATGAATGCCTGGTGATTTTTGCTGATCGCTGCATCGATTTCTGGTGGCAGAACGGCGGGGTACAGGAGTCTGTCGACGACCGGGTGCATGATTTATCGGATGCGTTCTGTATCGTCGGGCCTCAGTCGCAGGTGCAGAAAATCAGCGGCATCAGCACCAGCGCGGTTGAGTTACGTAGCGACGATGGCGGAACCAAACTGAGCCTTAATCCTTCAAGTGGGGCGATATCCGGTACCGCGCCGGGAGGTTTCAACCTCAACGGCCTGAAAATTCTGCCTGACGGCCGCCTGCAGCTGGTGGATGGATCAATCGTTGATAAGCATACGCATGGCGGCGTTGAAAGCGGCGGCAGCAATACAAAACCTCTGGGAGGGTAATTATGCGATACCGACGTGAGGACGACGACGGCGATTATACTTTTGGCAGCGGCGATGATACCTGGCTGATTAACTCACCGGAGGCCGTCGCGCAGGCTGTGAAAACGCGATTCGAATTGTGGTATGGGCAGTGGTTTCTCGACACCACAGAGGGGACTCCGTGGATTCAGTCCGTACTCGGTAAGCAGAAGCCGGAAACCTACAACCTGGCGATCCGTAAGCGCATCCTCGAAACGCGGGGCGTTAAATCCATCCTCTCTTTCAATACAACAGTGAACACGACGACGCGTCGCGTCCAGTTCTTCGCTGAAATCGACACTATCTACGGAACAACGACAGTAACCAGCGAGGCATAAATGGCCCTCAATTTGGACACACTCGGCTTATCGGCAACGGTAACCGCTGAGGGGATCAGTGCGCCTGATTACCAGACAATACTCGATACCCTGACAAGCTATTTCCAGCAGATTTACGGCAGTGACGCTTATCTGGAGCCGGACAGCAAAGACGGCCAGATGGTGGCGCTGGTGGCTCTGGCTATTCACGATGCCAATAACACGGCCATTACTGTTTACAACTGCTTCTCACCTGCTACGGGTTACGGCGCAGCGCTGACCAGTAACGTGAAAATTAACGGTATCGCGCGCAAAGGGGCGACGAACTCCACCGTGGATCTGCTGCTCACCGGCACTGCAGGGACAACCATCACGAACGGTACCGTGAAAGACACTAATAACGTGATCTGGCGTCTTCCTGCCTCGGTAGTGATTGGCGTTGATGGTACGGTGACGGCCACTGCCACCTGCTCAAACAGCGGCGCGGTCGCCGCGCTGGCGGGGACAATTACTACCATCAACACGCCGACCCGAGGCTGGACATCGGTAACCAACCCGGCGGCGGCCACCGTAGGCGCGCCGGCAGAAACCGACGCAGAGCTGCGCATCAGGCAGGGGCAGAGCGTCGCGCTACCCTCTATCACGCCGTTTGAGGGCGTTGACGGTGCGATTGCTAACGTTGCTGGCGTGACACGTCACAAGCTCTACGAGAATGATACTGGCGCGACCGATAGTAACGGGCTGCCGCCACACTCTATCTCAGCCATCGTGGATGGCGGGGACGTGACCGACATTGCCCAGACTATCCGGGGTAATAAAGGGCAGGGAACGGCGACCTACGGGACGACCTCTGTCACGGTACCGGACACTTACGGCAATCCACACGTGATCAGTTTTTCGCGTTCGACTGATGTTCCGATTTACGGGTATATCACACTGAAAGCCTTTACGGGCTACACGTCGCAAATTGGCGTGCAGATTCAGCAGGCCGTCGCGGATTACATCAATGGGCTGACGATCGGTGATTCTGTTCTGCTGAGCCGCATTTACTCCCCGGCGAACCTCGGCGTGGTGAGTGGTGGCAGTGCACGCTATTACGACATTCAGGAGCTGCTGATTGGCAAATCTGCCGGAACGGTAGCGGCGGCGAATATTAATATTGCCTACAACGAATCAGCGTCCTGTAAGCCTGAAAATATTGTCTTAACGGTGACGTCATGAGTAAGTACACAGACTTAATCACCAACTACCACGCCACCAGGCCGAAATACTTTGATCACATCGACCTGAGCACCCGGCCGCTGATTGACATCACATCAGCCACCCGGGGGCTGGTTAGCGCGTTTGACATTGATACGGCGGTAGGCGTCCAGCTTGATACCCTCGGGCTCTGGATCGGACGTAGCCGCATAGTCAGCCAGCCCATTACGGGGGTTTATTTCAGCTGGGACACCGACGGGCTCGGATATGACCAGGGCGTCTGGCAAGGGCCGTATGATCCGGATTCAGGCTATACGTCGCTGAGCGATGACACCTACCGCATCATTCTGAAAGCAAAAATCGCTATCAACAACTGGGACGGCCGCAACGACTCTCTGCCGCCCATCCTTGACGCTGCGACTGCAGGCTCTGGCCTGAAGATGCAGATCGTCGACAACCAGGACATGACGATTTCGGTCTGGGTTTTCCCCGAGACTGATATTTCTGATGTGTCACTCGAACTGATCGCCGCTATCAAACAGGGCTATCTCACCGTTAAAGCTGCTGGCGTATGGGCCGGTGATGTTGAAACGCCTTCAGTAGAAACACCGTCTGAAGGCACTAAGTTTTTTGGGTTTGATATGGATAACGAATACATCGGCGGGTTCGATGTAGGAGCATGGGGAGTAAAACTTTAATGGCAATAAATAACTTTAAAGCGTTCGCAATTGATCCAAATGCTAACGTCATGTCACAGGCAGGCTGGGAGGCACTCCCCGCGCTGTTATCTGGTTTTACTTCAGGTAAGGCTGACAGCTCGCAGGTAAACAAAGCTATTCGCCAGGCGACCACAATTGCCGCGCTGGTGGGGCAGTTTATTGCGAACTCTGGCGTGGACGCCCTCGATAATGCCGACGTTAACGGGCTGGTGACAAAATTCACGAATGCGCTTACCACAAACCTCGGTTTGGGAACCGCTGCGACTAAAAATGTCGGTACCGGTGTTAACCAGATTCCGGACATGAACAGCTTTAACAACTCATTGGGGTCTTCGGGATACCAGAAGTTTCCTGGGGGATTGGTCATACAGTGGGGTACCGCAAATGTAAGCGGTTCATCTGGGACCGTGCAAAATGTAGATATTACTTTCCCGCTAGCGTTTGCAAATGCCTTTAAAACCGCAGCAGCGGTATATTCAACAGCAGATCCTTCGCAGCGATTCGTTGGGATAGATGTTGGAAATACTAGTAAAACAAAGATTCGGTTTACTTGCGTAACCCCAACCGTTAATACAATTTATTGGATGGTGTTAGGAAATTAATCATGGAAAAAAAATACTTTTTTGATGCATCTACCGCTGGGTTTTATGTTTTACCTGACAGTCTTGTGATTTCGGATGAAGCAACAGAAATTAGCTTTGAGGATTATTCAACTTTCGCAGGTGTTGCATGGCCTGAAGGTAAGATCTTGGGGGCTGATATTTCTGGTAGGCCTGTGTGGGTTAATGCGCCTCCAATGACATATGAAGAAGCCGTGGCAGCAGCTGATGCACAAAAACGAGCCCTCATTGATCAAGCTAACGATTACATGAATAGCAAGCAGTGGCCTGGTAAAGCAGCGATTGGCAGGCTTAAGGGTGACGAACTGGCTCAGTATAATTTGTGGCTGGATTATCTGGACGCACTGGAAACGATTGATACTTCAACTGCGCCAGATCTTGAGTGGCCCCCGGTTCCGCAATCAGCTTTATGAAGTAACATGGAAGTGAATATGATGTGGGTTTGAGCGCATGACAGCCCAGGCGAACAACAATGCCTGGGCTCATGATGCTAAAAATGCTTAACAATATATTTGGTAACTAATTCAGCTCCGTAAATTGACAGATGACCACCATCTGTATAAATAGGTTCCCTTTGATAAATCACTTTACACTGAGCATCATCACAAAGTGCATCATTAGGGTCTATAAATCTAACATTCTTGATATGGGCTAAGTTTTTTTGTAAGTACTGATTTATCTCAACATTTTCTTTTTTCTGTAGTTCTTCACAGTTGGAGATTAATTTATACCCCAGCAGACTCTCGCCAGCCAGGCAACCAAACCCGTCCACTTTAGCAGCTTGCGGCCTGCCAATTATGAAGTACATGCGCTCGCTACCACCATCTCGGATAACGGATAAAATCTCACTTAATACTAGGGAGTAATAATCATCTTTATTCTTACCAATTGGCGTGTCTCCACCTTTCTTGATAAGAATTCCGTTATAAGTATCCCACGAACTTGCGAATATAAGAGGTGCAGTTGGTGCCTTAGCCATAACATCCTTCAATTTATCATATTCCTCAGAACATGATACATCCTCTTGATTGTTAAGATATCTAGAATAATTCGGGAATATTAAACAGCCGTGATCAAAAAGAGCGGCGGTACTTACTTTATTTTCATCAAAGGATTTTGCGTATTGTAAACCAAAGCTGTCTCCAGTAATAATGTATTTAAAATCATTCTCACTAGAGTTTAAATAAAAGACTTCGTTGGAAGGGTAATTAGCTCCGCCATAATATTTTTTATGAAAGTCTTCCTTTGTAATCCTGAACTGTTCCGGGACTCTGCTTGTGTAACCATTATTGGAAATTATAAGAAGGCAAGGCACAAGGCATGCAGCAAAAGTTATTGGAAGCTTTTTATTTGATTTTGAAATTTCAAGCGATTTATGAAAAGTGACTGAAATAATAACAGTAATCAAAGCATACCAGACGAAGTTAATATCCAAACTCAATTTTCGAGCGAATACTAAAAGCGGCCAGTGAACTAGGTAGATTTCATATGATACAGAACCGATATATTGCAGCGGTTTAAAGTTGTAAAAGTTCAGTGAGGAATTTGAGTATATGCATAAGAATGAACCTAAAACTGGTATTATTGCCATCAATCCAGGCCATGGCGTGTCTTTGTTAATAATAAAAAAGCTTAATGCTATAAGTAAAAGGCCAGCTATACTTATTGCTCGTTTCATCTGTTTGATAGAAGGAATAGTAAAGGCCAATCCACCTGCTAGCATCGCCCAAGCTCTAGTGGGAAACATAAAATAACTTGCTTCGGCGAAATTGTAGGTTCCATATAACGATGCAAAAAAAGAGCAAACAAACATTATTAATATTGAATGTTTTGCTGCTTTAATACCTAGCAGGTTTGAAATGGCTAGCAACAATAAGGGATAAATGATGTAAAACTGCCACTCTACAGACAAAGACCAGGTGTGTAAAAGGAAATTGTTGACAGATGAGTCATCAAAGTAACCAGATCTTGATAAATACAGAAAGTTTGAAACGAATAATATACTACTAACTACATCCTTACCCATTTCGTAAAAATCTGATGGCTTTATGAAAAGCCAACCGATTAACATAGTAATTAAACATGTGATTGTCAGTGCTGGAATGATTCTTTTGGCACGTGCAAGATAGAATTTTTTTAAGCTAAACTTATTTTCATTAATTCCAGATAAAATTATTTTCGTCATAAGGTAACCGGAAATAACGAAAAAAATATCAACTCCAGCAAAACCACCAGGGAGGTAGTCGCTATTAAAATGAAAAATAATTACCGACAACACAGCAATAGAACGCAAAGCGTTTATGTCTTTTCTAAAATCCATAGCAAAAGATACCTGTTTTTTGATCGTGAAGATGATAGCACAAAGGGTTAACTGCATCATCATTGATCGCATCGCAAATGCATGGAGGACAAGGAGTTTTATCGAACGTATATGAAATACTGGTTCGTGACTTTATCAGTTGCGTTGGAACTTGCCAGCTCTCAAACTCTAAAAGCTATTGATACGGTAGGTAGATGGGCAGTTGCTGGAGTAACTGCCCGTTTATGTGCTATCCATTTTGCCGGACGGTCGGAAACTCTGAAACCAACCACATATCGGCCTCTTCAAACATTTCCTCCAGCATACGGTTCAGTTTTTCCCGATCACTTTTGCTGGCATCACTATTTAAGCCGTTCGCCTGCATCGGCTTTACCTTCACTTCGGCATCAGGAAAAATCTGGTGCACTCGCTTCGTCAGCTCTGCCAGGATAATCTCTCTGGCCCCTTCGAGCCCCTCTACATTGCGTTTGTCATAAACCAGTTCAACGAACATAAAAGCCTCCGGAAAACCACTGTGGTTGTATACAGTATTTTTACTGTAAAAATAAACAGTGTCAAGGCGAGCGGGGCGCGAAAGGGGGAGGGGTTTTTGTTACCCTTAGTTACAAATAGAAAAACCCCAGACCGTGAGATCTGGGGTTCTTTTAAAGTGCACGTGCATTTCACGTGCATATTTTTGTCTTTTCTCGGTCTGCCTGCTGTCTGGTCAGTGTCCGTAAGTGGCTGTTTTTATTGCCGCTGTCCGGTTGCAGTCCTATCAAAAGTGGTGGGCTGGCGGAGTCTGAATAGATTTCTCAATATATTAAATATTAAGGATTTTTGCGTATTCAACTTTCTGTCGTGTACCTAAACGTGTACCAATTATGAAACGTCATAGTAATACGCTCCCTCTTTAGAAATGTGTCGCCTTTCTCATGTGGTCTTTTTTTCTTAAACAATAAGCAATAAAAAAGTTTTTTTGCATTTAACTGTTCACACTGTTCACCTCAGTTATTTCTCATTTATATCATGAGGTTAAGTGGTGATGAGTTGGTGAAGGGTGAACAGTCGACTCTTCACCTTTGTTCGTTTTGCTCGTTCTGGCTGCGCCCGGTCAGGCGATACACGGGGGGTATAAAAAGTTTTTTCCGGTTTTACTGTTCACACTGTTCACCTTTTGTTTTTTATCAATAATTTCAAAGCGATATAGGGTGAATATACGGTGAAGGGTGAACAGTGGAGTGTTCACCTTATGACAATGGTCGGAAAGAAAAAGACCGGCTGTTGCCGGTCTGGAGT
>OIEQ01000386.1_pt1 | contig 26412 bp, 19 predicted proteins | sample 1581841 | NCBI WGS metagenome assembly OIEQ01 (sample SAMN03281020, study PRJEB24777) | human gut metagenome | isolation source: fecal sample PR170 from 1 month old male Malay infant, vaginal delivered... | place: Singapore | collected 2005-12-29
CGCATCTATGGAAAACCAATCGATGAGTACAAAGGAAAATGCACAGCTGCTAAGGCTATGCAGGTCATGATTGACAACAACTTGAGCTTTGAAATTGCTCTTTATCCATATGAATTGGTCACTTATGGGGAAACAGGATCTGTCTGTGCCAACTGGATGCAATACAACTTGATCAAGAAATACTTGGAAGTCATGACAGAAGACCAAACCTTGGTGGTTGAATCGGGTCACCCTCTTGGCCTCTTCAAATCGAAACCAGAAGCTCCTCGTGTCGTCATTACCAACGGTCTCTTGATCGGTGAGTATGACAACATGCGCGACTGGGAAATTGCTGAAGAAATGGGCGTTACCAACTACGGTCAGATGACGGCTGGTGGCTGGATGTACATTGGTCCTCAAGGGATCGTTCACGGTACCTTCAACACTCTCCTTAATGCTGGACGTCTTAAACTCGGTGTGCCTGATGACGGCGACTTGACCGGTAAACTCTTCATTTCATCTGGTCTCGGTGGGATGAGTGGAGCTCAAGGGAAAGCAGCTGAAATCGCAAAAGCGGTGGCCATCGTTGCAGAAGTGGACCGCTCTCGGATTGAAACCCGTCACTCTCAAGGTTGGATTAGCCAAGTGACAGACAGTGCTGAAGAAGCTGTGAAATTGGCTCAAGCAGCACTGGAAGCTGGTGAATCCACTTCTATTGCCTACCATGGTAATATCGTAGACTTGCTTGAATATGTCAATGAACACCAAGTCCATGTTCATCTCTTATCTGACCAAACTTCTTGCCACAACGTTTATGATGGCGGCTATTGCCCAGTTGGCATTAGTTTTGAAGAACGGACACGTTTGCTGGCTGAAGACAAAGAAACCTTCCATCGCCTGGTTGATGAAACCTTGGCTCGTCACTTTGCAGTGATTAAAGCCTTGACGGCTAAAGGTACTTACTTCTTCGACTACGGTAATGCCTTCATGAAATCTGTTTACGACTCAGGCATCAAGGAAATTTCTAAGAATGGGTTGGATGACAAGGACGGCTTCATTTGGCCATCTTATGTAGAAGATATCATGGGACCTATGCTCTTTGACTATGGTTATGGTCCATTCCGTTGGGTCTGCCTCAGTGGTAAACACGAAGACTTGATTGCAACTGACCACGCTGCTATGGAAGCGATCGATCCAACTCGTCGTTACCAAGACCGCGATAACTACAACTGGATTCGCGATGCTGAAAAAAACCAATTAGTCGTTGGTACGCAAGCACGTATTCTCTATCAAGATTGCATGGGCCGTGTCAACATTGCATTGAAATTCAATGAACTCATTCGCCAAGGTAAGATCGGACCGGTCATGATCGGACGTGACCACCACGACGTATCTGGTACAGATGCTCCATTCCGTGAAACCTCCAATATCAAGGATGGATCGAACGTTACTTGTGACATGGCAGTTCAATGTTACGCTGGTAACGCTGCTCGCGGTATGAGTCTCGTCGCTCTCCACAACGGTGGTGGTACTGGTATCGGTAAAGCCATCAACGGTGGATTTGGTCTCGTCCTAGACGGTAGCCACCGGATCGACGAAATTATCAAGTCTGCCATTGCCTGGGACACTATGGGTGGGGTTGCTCGTCGGAACTGGGCACGGAATAACCATGCCATTGAAACAGCGATCGAGTACAACCGTCTCCATGCAGGAACAGACCACATCACCATTCCGTATCTGGCAGATGAAGATTTGGTCAAAGAAGCCGTTCAAAAATTGTTTTAACATCAAAAAATAAAAACTGAGAAAGGGGAGGAAATGCAAAGACTTCTCCTCCCCAACTTCTCCTATAAAAAGAGGTAATCATATGGCAAAAATTGTTGAGTGTATTCCAAACTTCTCTGAAGGACGCAATCAGGCTGTGATCGACGGATTAGCAGCTACAGCAAAAAGTATTCCAGGTGTCACTTTACTAGACTACTCGTCTGATGCCAGTCACAACCGCAGCGTCTTTACACTCGTTGGGGATGAAGAAAGCATTCAAGAAGTGGCTTTCCAATTGGTGAAATACGCTTCTGAAAACATTGATATGACCAAGCACGAAGGCGAACACCCTCGTATGGGGGCAACAGACGTTTGTCCATTCGTTCCGGTTAAAGATATCACTACAGCTGAATGCGTTGAGATTGCTAACAAAGTGGCTGAACGCATCAATCGTGAATTAGGTATTCCAATCTTCCTTTACGAAGATGCTGCAACTCGTCCAGAACGGAAGAACTTGGCCAAAGTGCGTAAAGGACAATTTGAAGGAATGCCAGAAAAATTGTTGGAAGAAGACTGGAAGCCAGACTACGGTGAACGCAAGATTCACCCAACTGCAGGGGTTACAGCTGTCGGTGTCCGTATGCCACTCGTTGCCTTCAATATCAACCTTGACACAGACGACCTAGAGATTGCCAATAAAATTTCTAAAATCATTCGTGGATCAAGTGGTGGATACAAATACTGTAAAGCGATCGGTGTCATGCTAGAAGATCGCAACATCGCCCAAGTCTCCATCAACATGGTCAACTTGGAACAATTCCCATTGTATCGTGTTGTGGAAACCGTTCGTTTCGAAGCACAACGTTACGGTGTTCGCATCATCGGAACAGAACTTATCGGACTCGCTCCTGCTAAGGCTTTGATCGACTCTGCTGAATACTACTTGCAATTAGAAGACTTTGACTACAGCAAACAAGTCTTGGAAAATCACTTGTTGGGTTAGAAAGGGAGTTCTATGAAACTAGTTGACTTAAGTATTACGGAGTTTGCCAAAGTTCTTGGTTCAGATGCTCCAGCTCCAGGTGGTGGTTCTGCTGCTGCTCTATCTGCTGCGAATGGGATTTCCCTTACAAAAATGGTCTGTGAACTGACCATTGGAAAGAAAAAATACGCAGAATTTGAAGACCACATCAAAGGGGTTCATGAAAAAAGCGCTCAACTCCAAGACCAATTACTAGAAGCCATCGATAAAGATACAGAAGCTTTCAACGTCGTATCAGCTGTCTTTGATCTTCCAAAAGAAACGGAAGAAGAGAAAGCCGCTCGTCGTGAAGCCATGCAAAAAGCTTTGAAACATGCGACAGTATCTCCTTTCTCTATGATGGAGCTCATCGTTGAAGCTCTTGAAACCACCAAAGAAGCTGTTGGCAAGTCCAACACCAATGCGGCTAGTGACCTAGGGGTAGCTGCTCTGAATCTTAAAGCTGGCCTTCAAGGTGCTTGGCTCAATGTCTTGATCAACATTTCAGGAATCAAGGACCAAGACTTCGTCCAAGAATACCACGGCAAGGGACTCAAACTTCTCCAAACCGGTTCTGATCTTGCAGATAACATTTACCAAACCATTTTAGAAAGTCTATCTTAAACCTAGCAAATAAAAATAAAGAAAGAAGGGATTCTATGGTTTTATCGGATATTGAAATTGCCAATTCTGTCCAAATGAAGCCCATCACCGATATCGCTGCTGAACTTGGATTGACCGAAGACGATATTTCGCTCTACGGAAAATACAAGGCAAAAATTGATAGCAACCAACTGAAAAAACTCAAGGATAAGGAAGATGGAAAGCTGATCCTCGTGACAGCCATCTCACCAACACCTGCTGGAGAAGGAAAGACAACCACCTCTGTTGGCTTGGTCGATGCTCTTTCAGCTATTGGTGAAAAAGCCGTCATTGCCCTGCGCGAACCGTCTCTTGGCCCTATTTTTGGGATCAAGGGTGGAGCTGCCGGTGGCGGGTACGCCCAAGTGGTTCCAATGGAAGATATCAACCTTCACTTTACCGGAGACTTCCATGCCATTGGGATTGCCAACAACCTCCTTGCTGCCTTGATTGACAACCATATCCATCACGGCAATGAGTTGGGCATCGATTCTCGTCGCATCACCTGGAAACGGGTGGTCGATATGAACGACCGTCAACTCCGTCATATTGTCGATGGTCTTCAAGGAAAAACAAACGGAGTTCCTCGTGAAGATGGCTTTGACATCACCGTGGCTTCTGAAATCATGGCCATTCTCTGTCTCTCAGAAAATATCCTTGATCTCAAAGAACGTCTTGATCGCATCATTATTGGGTACAACTACCAAGGACAACCGGTCACAGCCAAAGATCTCAAGGCTGGAGGTGCCATGGCAGCTGTCCTCAAAGATGCCATTCATCCAAACTTGGTGCAAACCTTGGAGCATACTCCTGCCATCATCCACGGCGGACCATTTGCCAATATTGCTCATGGCTGTAACAGTGTGCTGGCTACTAAACTAGCCCTCAAATATGCAGACTATGTCGTGACAGAAGCTGGTTTTGGAGCAGACCTCGGTGCTGAAAAATTCATCGATATCAAGTGCCGCATGGCCGGGCTCAAACCTGCTGCCGTTGTCCTCGTCGCAACCATCCGTGCCCTCAAAATGCATGGTGGGGTTGCCAAGGCAGACTTGGCTACTGAAAATGTCCAAGCCGTTATCGATGGTCTACCAAACCTAGACAAACACTTGGCCAACATCCAAGAAGTCTATGGCCTACCTGTGGTCGTCGCCATTAACAAATTCCCACTGGATACAGAGGCTGAACTAGAAGCTGTCTATGAATCTTGTAAGAAACGCCATGTAGATGTGGTCATTTCAGATGTCTGGGCAAATGGTGGAGCTGGTGGTCGTGACCTAGCTGAAAGAGTCATTCAACTAGCTCAAGAAGAAAACCACTTCTCTTATGTCTATGACGAAGAAGACAGCATTGAAACAAAATTGACCAAGATTGTCACAAAAGTTTATGGTGGTAAAGGCATTAGCTTAACACCAGCAGCCAAACGCGAACTGAAAGAATTGGAAGCTCTTGGCTTCTCAAACTACCCAATCTGTATGGCCAAAACCCAATACTCCTTCTCAGATGATGCGAAGAAGATGGGAGCACCTAAAGACTTCACTGTTAAAATCAGTAACCTTAAGGTGGCTGCCGGAGCTGGCTTTATCGTAGCTCTCACTGGTACCATTATGACCATGCCTGGCCTACCTAAAGTTCCTGCCAGTGAAAAGATTGATATCGATGCCCACGGCAATATCACTGGTCTCTTTTAAGAAAGAAGGCGTCCTATGTTGACTCTCCTTCATCTTACCCCCGCAGATTATCAAATTTCTACCTGGTCCGGTGGCCAAACCACCCAACTCTTTCTCTCCCCAGAGGGAGGAAGCTATCCAGATCGGACCTTTGACTTCCGCCTCTCTACTGCAACGGTAGAGGTTGAAAAAAGTAACTTTACCGATCTCACAGGCTACCACCGAATCTTGATGCCCTTGAATGCCTCCATTAGGCTCACCCATCACCATAAAGAAGTGGTTTTGAACCCCTTTCAAAGCTACTTCTTTGATGGGGGAGATCCTGTATCTAGCCAAGGGACTTGTCAAGACTTTAATTTGATTTACAAACCTTCTTATCAGGGGCATATGAGTGCTATATCCCCAAAAGAGAGTGTCAAAAGTCAGAGTCGCTATCAATTGATCTACGCTCTCTGTCCACTAACACTCGAATGGGGAAACAATCATTCTCAAACTCTCCAAACTCACGAGCTCCTGGTGATCGAACAAGCATCTCCTCTTCAAGAGATGACAATCACGTTTTTACCCCATCAGTCTGGGGAGCAACCGATTGCTATCTGGACTGGACTACAATAATGTTCACAAAGGAGAAACATTATGAACGGAGCACATAAACAGTCAATTGAGGAACAAGAAAAAGCGAAATTCAGCTTTAGCGGTGCCACTCTTTACGGTATCAACGCCGTAATCGGATCTGGTATCTTCCTCCTCCCTCAAAAAATTTATTCTGGCCTCGGACCAGCTTCTCTAGCTGTCATGTTCGGGGTTGCCATTCTCGTCATGCTACTATCAGCCTGTCTGGCTGAAACAGCTGGCTACTTCGACAAAAACGGTGGAGCCATGCAATACTCAAAAGCCGCTTTCGGAGACTTCGTTGGCTTTAACGTTGGGATTCTCGGTTGGGCCGTTACTGTTATCGCTTGGGCTGCCATGTTAGCCGGCTTTGCTAAGATCTTCATCATCACCTTCCCAGCATTTGAAGGCTACAACCTTCCGATCAGTATCGGTATGCTGATTCTCTTGAGTCTGATGAACATTGCCGGTCTGAAAACCTCTAAGATGTTTACTCTGACAGCTACTGTTGCAAAATTAATTCCAATTGTCCTCTTCTCACTCTTTGCCATCTTCTTCATTCCCGGTGGCGTGAGCAAGGGCAACTTCACACCTTTCCTTCAATTGGAAAGTGGAACAAACCTCTTCAGTTCTATTTCTAGTACAGCCGTCTACATCTTCTACGGTTTCATCGGATTTGAAACCATGTCTATCGTTGCAGGGGAAATGCGCAACCCTGAAAAGAACGTTCCCCGCGCTATTCTAGGTTCTATCAGTATTGTATCTGTTCTCTACATGTTGATCATCGCAGGAACAATCGCCATGCTTGGTGGTCGCATTATGCAAACTGGTGCACCAGTACAAGACGCATTTGTCGAAATGATTGGCCCTATCGGAGCTCCACTCGTTTCTTACGGAGCCCTCATTTCAATCGCCGGTCTAAACATCGGTGAATCCATCATGGTCCCTCGTTTTGGTGCCGCATTAGCAACTGAAAAACTCTTGCCAGAAGGGCTTGGAAAAACAAACTCTAAGAATGCCCCTGTCATTGCCATTATCATTTCTGGTATCTTCGCCTTCTTACTCTTGTTATCTGGCTCTTTCGAAACATTAGCAACCTTCAGTGTTGTCTTCCGTTTCTTCCAATACATTCCAACTGCTTTGGCAGCCATCAAACTCAGAAAAATGTACCCAGACAAAAAGGTTACCTTCCGAGTACCATTTGGTCCTGTTATCCCAGTTCTAGCTGTTGTGATCAGTATCTTGATGATTGCAGGGGACAACCTAATGAACTTTGTTTGGGGTGCCATCGGTCTCGTGATCGCAAGTGGACTCTACTTTGTTTTCCACGGCGATAAACTACATAAATCGAAAACCCTTCCTCACTAATTTTCTTTACACACTAGATGGGAACAGAGACGGGAGTGAAGCTCGGTTTTGCTCCCTAACCCATCTAGGACTCCACGAATGTCAAACCTGAGCCCTTTTCTCTATGACTCCTTTCAATTTTTTTAGATCAATAGACAATGGGCCCATGTTTGGTATTCAAACCGAAGTAAACAACACTACTTCCACAGAACAACTATTCATAATCGGAGGTTTTATATGACTCAATTGATTCATTTAGATGGTAATAGCTTAACACTCGAAGAAGTCATCGCTGTCGCTCGGCACGGTGCCCAATGTGAGCTTGATGAACAAGCCAAAGAAGCCGTTATCGCATCCCGTAAAATCGTTGATGACATTGTCCGGGAAAAACGAGTCGTCTATGGTGTAACCACTGGCTTTGGTTCCCTCTGTAATGTCAGCATCTCTCCAGAAGATACTGTTCAACTGCAAGAAAACCTGATCCGAACTCACTCATCTGGCTTCGGTGATCCACTTCCTGAAGATGCTGTTCGTGCCATCATGCTGATCCGTATCAACTCACTCTTGAAAGGTTATTCTGGCATTCGTCTGTCAACCGTTGAAAAACTGTTAGAATTGCTCAACAAAGGAGTCACTCCTTATATCCCTGAAAAAGGCTCTCTCGGAGCTTCTGGAGACCTTGCTCCTCTTTCTCATATGGTTTTACCAATGTTGGGCCTTGGACGTGCCTACTACAAAGGAGAACTTCTCAGTGGTCAAGAAGCCTTAGATCGTGCTGGAATTGAAAAGATCCAATTAGCTGCCAAAGAAGGGCTTGCCTTGATCAATGGTACGACTGTCCTAACCGGTATCGGTGCTCTTGCGACTTATGATGGTATCCAATTGCTCAAACTCTCTGATATCGCTGGTGCTCTCTCAATGGAAGTTCACAATGGAATTACCAGTCCATTCGAAGAAGACCTTCATTCCATCCGCCCACAAAGTGGACAATTGGCAACTGCTCGCAACATCCGTAACCTTCTTGAAGGAAGTAAGAATACCACTGTTGCGACTCAACAACGGGTACAAGATCCTTATACACTTCGCTGTATCCCTCAAATACATGGAGCCAGCAAGGATTCTATTGCTTACGTAAAAGAAAAAGTTGAAATCGAAATCAACTCTGTCACAGATAACCCAATCATTACCAAAGAAGGACACGTCATCTCAGGAGGTAACTTCCACGGTGAACCAATGGCGCAACCATTTGACTTCTTAGGCATTGCCCTTTCTGAAATTGGGAACGTATCTGAACGTCGGGTGGAACGCTTGGTCAACAGCCAACTCAGTAAATTACCATCCTTCTTAGTCAAACACCCTGGACTCAACTCAGGCTTCATGATTACCCAGTATGCTTGTGCATCCCTTGCATCGGAAAATAAAATTTTGGCTCACCCTGCTAGTGTCGATTCTATTCCATCTTGTGAAAACCAAGAAGATTTCGTCAGCATGGGAACGACTGCCGCTCGTAAAGCAGCAGAAATTCTTAAAAACTCACGTCGCATCGTTGCTACTGAAATCATGGCAGCTTGCCAAGCCTTGGATCTCAAGCCAGAAAATCATGAACTTGGTAAAGGTACAAAACCAGCTTATGAGCTGATTCGTCAAAAACTGAACTTCATTGAATTCGACAAAGATATCGAAATCTTTGAAGAACTTAATAAAGCATCTGCTGTTGTCGAAAGCGAAGAATTCTTAGCAACCATCGAAAAAGCAGTTGACTTAAGCATTCAATACTGATACAGTAAGAATAAAGCAAAACAGAGGCTGGCGATCTTCTCAGCCTCTGCCTGCTTTCAGAAAAATAAGGGAGGCGACAAGCTTGCTCACAAACTACTATCCAATGACCTACAGCTACTACCAAGGTAGCATCGAGGACAATCCCTACACGGCCAAATGGGGAATGGTCACCAAATTTTTAGACCTAAACGACGAGACCCTCACTCCATTTGAGGGTATGACCTTTGGGATCATCGGCTTTAAGAGCGACAAAGGAGTCTATATCAATAATGGGCGTGTAGGAGCAGTCGAGGGTCCTACAGCCATCCGTTCTCAAATCGCTAAACTTCCATGGCACTGGGGAACCAATGTGACAGTGTATGATGTGGGAAATATTGACGGGCCTAACCATTCACTAGAAGAACTCCAAGAAAGTCTCTCACAAGCGATCCAGCGCATGTACCAATTAGGGATCCAACCCATTGTCCTAGGAGGCGGTCACGGAACTGCTTACGGCCACTATCTAGGGATTCAATCCAGTTTAGAAAAAGATGAACAACTGGCTGTGATCAATCTGGATGCCCACTTTGATTTGCGACCTTACGACCAAACCGGTCCCAATTCTGGAACAGGTTTTCGTCAAATGGCTGATCATGCTAAAGAAAAAGGTCAGGACTTCCCTTACCTCATCCTGGGGATCCAAGAGCACAATAATAACCTCTTCCTCTTTAATTACGTTGCTAAAACACCAAGCATTGATTTTTTAACTGGGCAAGATCTCTTCCAGATGAGCCACCAAGCCATTCTGGATCGAATCGATCAATTTTTAGAAAACCAAACCGCGATCTATCTGTCTATTGATATGGATTGCTTTGCGGTCGGCTCTGCTCCTGGTGTTAGCGCCATCCAATCACTTGGTGTCGATCCTAAACTAGCCCTCCTGCTTCTCCAACACATTGCTGCTAGTGGTAAGCTAATCGGATTTGATGTCGTGGAAGTTTCTCCTCCTCATGACATTGACAATCATACTTCAAATCTAGCTGCGACCTTTATCTTTTACTTGACCCAAATATTGGCGCAACAAAAACTGAACTAAGAAGATTTCTACACACGTAAAAAGCATAGAAACACTCATTGCTTGGGTATTTCTATGCTTTTTCTTCGTTTTCAGACACAATGATCTTTGTCTGAAAGGAGGCATGGCCTCTTATCCTTCACTTATGATTTAGATAAGAGACACTACAGGTCTTTTAATTTCTTAAGAAACTGACGATCTCTGTAGGGATTCAAGTGTTGCTCTGCCACCTTCTTGTAGTAATTCTTATCTTCTTTCAAGAAGGTGCTCAGGGCAGGAGCGAGCTCTTCTCCTTTCTCCTTTTGATCAGATAAGTAAGCTAATAGATAATGAACCATTCCCTTATCCCGAGAATTAGCAGATTGTTTCATCGTCCTTTCTTTTCGAGCCAGATAAGCCGCAACCTTTTCTTGATCTCCTTGCTGACAAGCAATTAAGGATTGGTAAAATTCGAGCAATTCTTCCTTCCAAGGGAAGCGAACACTGGACAAAATCTTCTGAGCTCTGTCAAAACAGCGGCGAGCTTGGATCAAATCTCCCTTCCAATAATAGGCGATCCCAAGATCAATATCAAAGACGACACGGACGGAATCAACAGCTTGATCTCCCACCAAACGCAGAACCTCTTCTAAGTGGGTGACAGCTACTTGGAAATGGCCCCTAATTTGCTCGATTTCAGCGAGATAGGCCAAAGAAGCCGCAATTTGAATGGCATACTTGGCCTGCATGCTATTGGTCAAACTAAAGCAATCAATGGAGCGATACAGATGCCGGGTCGCCTGCTCCTCATCCCCAACCATCAGGTGATACAAGCCCTTCAAACGCAACTGGATCGCGATGACCTCATGATTATTAGCTTGGATGGCATCTTCCAAAGCCAAATCTGTATAATAGGCCATCTCAGAGATATTTTCAGTTTGAATGCAATAATAAATGATTTGCCGATAACCCTCTAAGAGGAAGTCGGATTGCTTGAGTTCCCGCGCATAGGAGATAACTTTTTGGATATCATGAATGCCCTTTTGATACTCACCACTCCGAATAAAATAGCGACCTTCTAGATATAAGTAACGCAGTTGTAAATACTTGTATTCTCTATCTCTTTGGTGCCTTGAAAAGAGGTTATCTAATTCTTGGCGAATGCGGGATAGCTCTCCAAAAATGTCCAAATGGCTATTTGTACCATCTGATAGGAACCCCTCATCTACCTTGGAATAAATCGGAAACAGCTCATGCTCCAGCTGAAGGATTTCTTCTAAATAGGTCAACTCAAAAGATATGGAACGCAAAAGATTTTGGGATTGTTTGTATTGGTAGGCAATTTCCTTATAAAGAAGAAGGTCCGTCGAATCTTCTAAAGTTTCTTCCAATTTTTGCGCAATTTGTTGGTGGAAGAGCCGCCGTCTAGCTGGCGAAAGAAGATGGTAAAAGTACATGGCTACCAATTGCTTGCAGAATTGAACCAAGAGAGCCTCGCCTTCTTCTACGATTGAGACGATCGCTCTTTCAGATAAAGGCTCGATTAATTCTGTCAAAACAGGAAGCTCTGTAGCCGTCAATTCTGCCAAGATAGACAGAGAAATTGGCTTATGAAAACAAGATAGGTAGTGTAGAAGAGCCTCTTCCTCACTGCTCATATCCCCAAGTTCCTGAGAAAGATAAGCTTGAATGATATCAGGCAAGGGTTCTAAATTTTCATTTTCTTTCCACTCTTCGATATAGCTGGACAGCAAGAACGGACTGCCTTCACTCCATTCGACCATCTGCTCCATCACTGCCGGCTCTATCTCTCCCAGTTCCCCTTTCAAGAGAGCACGACTTTCACTTGGATCAAAATTGGTCAACTCTAGTTGAGACAGTCTTTTCTCTACCTTCAAGCTCCCCAAGAAGTTGACGAAGGAAGCTGGCAGAGGCTCTTCAGCTGTAAAAATTAGTTGCCATTTCTCCTGGTTTCTTCTTTCCTCTAGTTGTTTCACTTTTTCTAGAGACACTGCATCGATCCACTGGGCATTTTCAAGCAGAATAAGGAGCGGTTTTTCTTTGCTAAGGCCCTGAAGCTGATTCCATACCGAAATGAGATCATCTTCCTCTTCCAGAAGGGAAATCCCCATCTCATCCCCCAGTTTCTCTAGAGCTTGTCTGAGATCATTCCAGTTGCTTCCTTCGTAGCTCTGACTAGTAGCTCTTCCTTCCACCTTAATAAAATTAAAACTGCGATTGGACATCAAGACCAACTGCCGTAAGAGACGTTTCTTGCCTGTTCCAGATTGCCCCATCACGAGAAAAGGACCAACCGCTTCACCCGTCTCGACTAAAGAGAGGTATTCCTCGAGTTGTGAGAGTTCTTGTTTCCGACCAAAAAAGGGAAGTTCATGGATATTCAAGCGATTGGTCAGTTTATGAGTTCGTTTGGCTTCCAAAACGGAGTGATAAAGTTCCTCAATCGCTCGACTGGGACGCACACTGAGCTCGCGATCCAATAAATCGACTAGCTTATAATAGGTCTCAAAAAATTTTCCTAGCTGATGATGGAAGCTATAATACTCCATCAAGAGCTGGTAGTTTTTCTCTTCAAATTCATCCAGCTCTACCAAATGATGGAGCAAGAGTTCTATACTAGGATCTGCAAAACCGACCTGCTCAATTTTTTGATAGCAACTTTCGACATAGAGCTTCCTATAAGCATCTCGTTTACGAGAAGCCCACTGATCAAAGTCTTCATCATCCTTGACATAGAAGCCCTCTAGAAAGTCTCCCTGATAGATATCCAAGGCACTTAGTGGGTCTCTTTCAAAACGCTGAACATCCAAAGAAAGGCTCAAATCAGGATTAAGAGCCAAACTACTTCTGCTTGGTGAGACAATGATATCTCCTTCAAAGATTTTATTGGCTTGGTAAACCGTATTCCGTAAGTTTTTGCGAGCTACTTGGTTTTCCTTATCTCCCCAAAGGATACCGGCTATTTCATCACGGTTGACTTGGCCCATGACCGCTAAATAATAAAGCAAGGCCTCCATCTTCGAAAAAGAAAACCGAATATCTTTCTGATTGAAAACAACCTTAGGGGGTCCAAATAACTTTAACGTGAGATCTTTCTTCATTGCAAGCGCCTCCAAAATCGTCTTAGTTATACTATAAAAAAAAAGTTGGCTTTTAGCAAGTGATTTATCCAAATAAAAAGAGATTGAGAACGATTCTTTCTCAATCTCTACACTTCCTACTAAAAGTGTTGATTAATTCACTTCAAAATTCGTTTGATGATCAAATAACGCCTTTGTTGCTTGGTAGACGTGGTAAGCGACATCTTCATTGTTCATGGTGTAAAGGTGGACTCCAGCCACATCTTGAGTAACCAAATCAACAATTTGATCAACTGCATAAGCCAAACCAGCTGCGCGAAGAGACTCTGGATCATGCTCATACTTGTCCAGAATGGCTTTAAACTTCCGTGGGATATGAACATTTTCACAAGTCTTAAGGAGACGAAGAGCCTGATTACGGTTGAGAATCGGCATCACTCCTGCATGAATAGGGACATCGATCCCAGCCAAGGTACACTTATCCTGAAAATCATAGAAACGCTCATTGTCAAAGAAAAGTTGAGTAACCAAGCTAGAGCACCCTGCATCTACCTTCTTTTTAAGATTTTGAATATCTGAAATTTGGTTGGGAGAATCTGGGTGTCCCTCAGGATAGCAAGCACCAATCACCTCAAAATGGGGCGCTTCTGTTTTGATAAATTCAATCAGATCCGTTGCATAACGAAAGTCTTTTAAAGGTTCCACACCAGGGATAATATCCCCACGCAGAGCCAAAATCCGATGAACCCCTACTTCATCTAACTCATGAAGAGTATCGGCCACTTTTTCCTTGCTCAAATAGACGGCTGGCAAGTGAGCAATCGTCGGAATAGACAATTCATTTTGAATGTAATTGGCTAAAGCAACTGTCGTCTCTTTGATATTGTATTTATTATTGCTAGCGGTCACACTAATAAAGTGAGGAGCTAGCTCCTGCATATTTGCCAAGGCACGTAAGAGTTTGGCATTGCCTACTTCAGGATTTGGAGGAAAAACTTCAAATGACAGAGACGGTGTGTGTTGTGACATATTCTATCCTTTTCTTTTGTTTCTTTGATCAAGAACTCTGAGCCACTATTTCTAGGATAAAGGAACGATTCGAAAACCCTCTACACGATGATAGAAGGTCCTCGAAACAGTTCTTACAAGTGTTCACGCGCTTCTTTAGCAGCATTAACGAGCTTGATCAAGCTTTCTTTTGTTTCTTTAATTCCGCGAGTCTTCAAACCACAGTCAGGGTTGATCCAAACTTTGCCACTTGGTACTTTTGCCAAGATTGCTTCGATAGTGTGATCAATTTCACCGTCTTGTGGGACACGTGGTGAGTGGATATCGTAAACCCCAGGTCCAACTTCTGTTTGGAAGTTTTTGGCTTTCAACTCATCCAAGATTTCAAGGTTTGAACGGCTAGCTTCAAATGAGATGACGTCCGCATCCAAGTTATCGATCGCTGGGATGATATCTGTAAATTCTGAGTAACACATGTGAGTGTGGATTTGTGTGTCTGGTGCGACAGTTGAGTGTACCAAACGGAAGGCTGGAATCGCCCAGTCAAGGTAGTCTTCATACCAGTCACTACGACGGAGTGGCAATTTTTCACGAAGAGCAGCCTCGTCGATTTGGATGATTTTCACACCTGCAGCTTCAAGGTCAAGAACTTCATCCTTGATAGCAAGAGCGATTTGAAGAGTAGAATCCTTGATAGAGATGTCTTCACGTGGGAATGACCAGTTAAGGATAGTAACAGGTCCAGTCAACATTCCTTTAACAGGTTTATCCGTACGGCTTTGTGCGTAGCTAGACCATTTCACAGTGATTGGGTTAAGACGAGTCACATCTCCCCAGATGATTGGTGGTTTCACCCCACGCATACCGTATGATTGTACCCAACCATTCTTAGAGAAGAGGTAACCAGACAAGTTTTGACCGAAGTACTCAACCATGTCGTTCCGCTCGAATTCACCGTGTACAAGTACGTCAAATCCAACTTCTTCTTGCCATTTGATCCATTCGTCAATCGTTTCAGCTAGGAAGGCATCGTATTCTTCTTGTGTCAATTCACCCTTACGGAAGGCCAAACGTTTAGCACGAACTTCCTTGGTTTGAGGGAATGAACCAATGGTAGTTGTTGGAAGTGCTGGAAGCTTGAAGGCTTCTTTTTGGATTTCTTCACGTTCTGCGAAAGCTGGCAAACGAGTGTAGTCTGCTTCTGTCAAAGCTGCGATGCGAGCATGAAGTTCAGCATTTGCTCCAACACGTTCAGTTGCAAAGAGTTCTTTGTTGGCAGCAAGAGCTTCTGCCCCTTGACCATTGCGGATGGCATCCAAGTCACGCAATTCACCCAATTTTTCAACTGCAAAGGCGAAGTGGTTCAAAATAGCTGGTTCAAAATCTTCGTTAGCCGTTGTAAATGGCACATGAAGAAGGGAGCAAGAAGTCGTCAAGACAACCTTTTCAGCTGGAACTTGATCCAAGATTTCCAAGCTCTTTTCATAGTTGTTGCGCCAGATGTTTTTCCCATTGACAATACCTGCATAAAGGGTCTTATCAGCTGGGAAGCCACCTTTCACCAATTCAAGCGTTTTCTTCCCTTCAACAAAGTCAAGACCGATACCATCTACTGGCAAGTTTACAAGGTCATTGTAGACATCACGAACATCACCAAAGTAAGTTTGGATCAAGACTTCAAGACCTTTCTTGTCAGCCAAGAGTTTGTTGTAGAGGTTCAAGAAGAGAGCTTTTTCTTCAGATGTCAAATCTTTAACAAGAGCTGGCTCATCGAATTGAATACGAGTCGCACCAAGCTCAGCCAATTTAGCAAAGACTTCTTGGTAAGCAGCAACCAAGCTGTCTACGAAGTCTTCAGCTTTCACACCATCTTCAAAATCAGATAATTGAAGGAAAGTGAATGGTCCAACGACTACTGGACGAGTGTTGATCCCCAATTCTTTAGCTTCTTGGTACTCATCAAAAATCTTGTGACCAGCCAATTTCACTTCTGTTGTTTTTTCAAATTTAGGAACGATGTAATGGTAGTTGGTGTTGAACCATTTTTTCATTGGAAGGGCACGCACATCCCCTTTTTCACCTTGGTAACCACGCGCCAAAGCGAAGTATTGTTCAAGGTCTGTCAAATCCAAGTTTTGAACAGATGCAGGCACGACGTTGAAAAGGAAGGCTGCATCAAGGAAATTGTCGTAGTGTGAGAAGTCGTTTGAAGGAATCTCTGAGATGCCTTGTTCTTTAACAATGTTCCAGTGTTTAGCACGCAAGTCTTTAGCAGCTGCCAAGAGCTCGTCTGCTGAGATTTCTTTTCTAAAGTATTTTTCAGTTGTAAATTTTAATTCACGGAATTCACCCAAACGTGGGAAACCGATAATTGTAGTTGACATGTTGTGTCCTCCAAAAATTCTAATTGACACTATCATATCAGAAGAAAGCCGTCTTGTATAATTGCTTTTACACGAATTTTGATATAGTCAAAAACTATAACACAGATTTAATGGGCCTTGAGACCAGAAATCAAAAGCAAAAACTAGGACTTCTTATAAATATTTCCTATAACCCAAGCGTCCCCGAACTATTTTTGAGTGGATTCTGCTCGAAGAATAGCCCCTAAAAAGTAAAGTAGGCCTTCTCTACTGAGAAAGACCTGTGCAAGCATAAACAAACTGCTTCTGTTTACAAATCTAAGAAATTCTATAAAAATGTATTCGTTAGAATGATTCTATCATCTACTGAAACTTTCCGCCGTGAGAAAAGTGCTAGAAACACTTTTGTTTCTAGCACTCGGAATTATTGAGACCTAAGGCTCAATAATTAGTCTTGGAACTTCGTAGAAGTTCGCTGACGTCCGTAACTCACCTAAGGAAAGTTTTTTAGATGACGTCGTTCCCAATCTGACAGGCCTTCTCTATCGAGAAAGACCTGCTTCAACGAGGAAGTAATTTCCTCTATTTTTCCATTTGCTTTATTAGGCTAATTTGACACAGAAGGCATCCCAAGGGGCCAACTTACCTGATTCGAGGACTTGCTCGACCTTGGTATTGGCAATGAGAACCTCTTCAACCCCATTGACGAGCGGTAACTCTTGCTCTTGACTGGAGAGATTGACAACCACCAAATAGCCTTGCTCTCCTTCTACCCGCTTGTAGGCAAAAACCTTGTCTGCTGCGTCCACCAATTCATAATCAGCGGTCACAAGCCAAGGGTGTTCTTTTCTCAAAGCAATGAGGGCTTGGTATGTATAGAAAATAGAGTCTGGATCTGCTAGGGTAGCCTCAACATTGATCTCTTTGTAGTTTGGGTTGACCGCAAGCCATGGACGACCTGTCGTAAAGCCGGCTTCTGCTTCATCATTCCACTGCATCGGCGTCCGGGCATTGTCCCGACCAATATGGCGGATTTGGTCCATGATCACTTCGAGCGGAACCCCTTTTTCTAAGGCTTCATGAGCATAGTTGATCGACTCGATATCTTCTACATCCTCAAGGCTCTTAAATGGATAATTGGTCATCCCGATTTCTTCCCCTTGATAGATATAAGGAGTTCCCTTCATCAAGTGAAGCAGAATCGCTAAAGCCTTGGCAGATTTGACACGATAGTTCCCATCATCCCCCCAAGTTGACACAATCCGTGGCAAATCGTGGTTGTTCCAAAAGAGGGAATTCCAGCCTTCCTCTTCTCCTAATTCCGTCTGCCACTTGGTGAAAATTTCCTTCAATTTAGGCACATCCAATTCCTTCGCATAGTGCCACTTTGGTTGACCCGGTTGGTATTGAAGGCCGATGTGTTCAAATTGGAAAACCATGGACAATTCTTGATTTTTTGGATTGGAGTATTGCTTGGCAATCTCTGGAGTTGCTCCCCAAGTTTCTCCCACTGTGAGCAGATCCTTATCGCCAAAGGTCGCTTGATTCATTTCCTTCAAGTAAGGATGGAGCATGGGACCATTGCTGATGATTTCCTGATCTGGGATCTTACCGATCATATCGATCACATCCATACGAAAGCCACCAATTCCCTTGTCAATCCAGAAATTCATCATGTCATAGATCTGATGACGGAGCTCCTCATTTTCCCAGTTAAGGTCTGGTTGCTTCTTACTAAAGTTATGCAGGTAGTATTGACCTGAAGCTTCATCAAATTCCCAAGCAGAGCCACTAAAAGCAGAAATAATGCCATTGGGCTCATCGCGCCAGATATAGAAATCCCGCTTTGGACTGTCTGGGTTTTCACGCGCCTCGATAAACCAAGCATGCTCATCAGAGGTATGGTTGACCACCAAGTCCATGATGATTTTGATCTTGCGTTTCTGACCTTCTGCGATCAATTCTTCCATATCTTCCATGGTACCAAAGATGGAGGCAATATCCTCGTAATCCGAGATGTCATAGCCGTTATCATCCATGGGACTCTTGTAGACTGGTGAGAGCCAGATGGCTGTGATCCCTAGCTTTTCCAGATAGTCTAGCTTGCTCGTGATCCCCTTGAGATCCCCGATGCCATCGCCATTACTATCCTTGAAACTTTTTGGATAAACTTGGTAAATTACGGCGTTATGCCACCATTTTTGTTCCATTTTTTCTTCTCCTTTATGATTGTGAAATCATTTTCATCATACAAAAATAGGGGTGAAATTGCAAGAGTTTACAAGTCTTCTCCCTCTTCACTGGAATAAATCACTTCAAAGAGACGTTGGCGCAAGCCTTCCTCCAAAGGCGTGATGACCTTCATCAACTGTTTCCAATCCTTGGCTCTTGAACAAGCCGCAAATAATTCGTTTTTCCTATCGTAGGCCAGGTTGGCAGATTTTAAGAGCTCAAACATCCGATCTTCTTTGGCAATCGGATGCGATTGCAGCTCACCCATCGCAATTTCCTGACTTTGATTGTCCACTAAAATAGGGGCTGTCTCAAAGGTATGGAGCAAGAAACGGTGCTGTCTCTTTTCAGGAAGCAAGGCAATCTCACCTGTCAAATCCAGCCTAATCTTTCTTTCATCCCAATCGACTGTTACGCGGGTTTCAACCTTGCTAGCTCCTTCTCCTTCGACGAGTACAAAGGAACGATTGTCACCTGGGAAGAGATGCCAGTCCAGCATTTCTGGAAGGTCCACTCCTGTCTGTGGTTGTGCATCCATAGGGATGATGGCTCCCGCACGTGCAAAGACTGGAATATCCTGGCTGGTCCTAAAGACCGTGAGATTGCCTCTTCCTTCATACTTCCAGTCATGGAAGAAATCATACCAAACGCCATCTGGGAACCAAACACTCACAGAAGCACTATGAAAGACAGGATCCAGCGCTTCGGTAATTGGCGCCACCATGAGTTCACTGCCAAAGAAATATTGATTCTTAGCTTCATAAGCCTCTTCTTCATTTGGGTAGTGGTAATAAAGGGGTTGAACCAAGGGCAGCCCTTCTTCGTGCGTCGCAACATTCATGGTGTAGAGATAAGGCAGTAAGCTATGGCGCAGGCGCAAATACTGCTTCATCAAGCGACAGGTCTCTGGCGAGTAAAACCACGGTTCCTTGCTGTTAAAGGCATTACAAGAACTATGAAGACGATTAATCGGGCTAAAAACCCCAAACTGCAACCAACGAAGAGCCAAGTCTTCATCATAGTAGCCCCGCATATGGCCACCGATATCATGACTCCACCAGGTGTAGCCGATATTGGAAGCTGTGCTGGTAAAATAGGGTTGAAAGGCTAGGGATTCCCAAGTCACAATAGTGTCCCCTGAAAAACCAATCGGATACCGATGACTGCCAGGACCCCCATAACGCGATAAGATGAGACCAGCTTGGCCTTTTCGACAATTGTCTAGATAATGATAGTGATTTAACAACCAAAGGGGATCCATCTTGCCATGACTACCTTGTTGCCAATCAATCCACCAAAAATCCACTCCCTGATCTTCCAAAGGATGGTGGACATCTTCGAAATAAGCTTCGCGAAAGGCTGGACTATAAAAGTCAAAGCTAGCCGCTTCTTCCTTTTCCGCATCCAGTCCCAAGCGTTTTGCGACCATGGGATAAGCATCTTCGAAGGCGCGAATTCCATCTGCCGGATGGACATTTAAGGTCACCTTTAAACCACGCTCATGCAGGCCATTTAAGAAGGCAGCTGGATCAGGAATCAAATCCCGGTTCCAACTATAGCCAGTCCAACCACTTCCAAAGCGAGCAGGAATCGCCGTCTTGTGCCAATCCATATCGATCACACTGACTGCAAGAGGCACCCCTTCTGCTTTGAAACGATCCATCAAATCTGTGTACTCCTGACTGGTATAAGGCCAATAGCGACTCCACCAGTTTCCCAGAGCATAACGTGGCAAGAGGGGTGGCTGTCCTGTCAGATGGTAAAAATCTTTCAAGGCACCTAGATAATCGCGCCCATAACCGAAGAAATACAGATCCACCTCTGGATAGGGCCGTGCTCTAAACCCACTTTCGTCATCATACAAGTAGGAAGCAGAATCATCTAAAAGAGCATAGCCTGCTTTGCTTAAGATTCCATCTTCCAGCTCCATAGCCCCATCGACCTCGTCAAGCGTCCGACTGGTCCCCTTTAAGGTCTCCGGCTGATCTCCATAGTACCACCGGCTCCCATAGACTGCATACTGACCCTTGAGTTCAATATAAAGTCGATCCGGTGCAAACCGTCCTTTTTCAAAATGGAGGTGGAGATGCTCAGTATGAAGATCAAGGACCTCTTCTGTCTCTACAACCTCGCAGGCAACAGGTCCAAAATCACGATTTTGCACAACTTGCGTCTGACCATCTTCAAAAACACCATCCTCTGAGTATTCCAAGCGCACCAAAGATTCCGTTAATACGGAGATTCGGTAGTTCTCTCCCTGTATCACTGATCCTGCCATTTGTCGTTCCTCCGCTTTTTATCTGCTTCGCCTCACCATGTAAGCGTTTACGATTTTACTATAGCACTCAAAAAAAAGCCTGTCAACACCTGACAGAGCCTTTCCTAACATTTTATAAGATCAACTTCCCAAATGGATCAAGAGATACATGAGACTCGATCCAAACATATCTGCCAAGGCATGCATGAGGAAAAATGGCAAGAGATTCTTGACGACCTTGATGACGGACGTTAGGTGAAATTATCCGGTGGATGATTTCAGCAATCAAGGAAGTTCCATGACTAAATTAAGATACAGAGGGCGTCTGCGGAGTAAAAATTAAAAATCATTTTTCTGCAGAATCATTTCACCTATTTTAGTTAAAAAATAGGTGATCAACATTCTGAAACGATTAGTCTAACAAGTCTTGGATTCTGTCCAAATACTGATTGTCTGTCACTGCCATCACGTGTACCTCAGCTGGCCAAACAAAATCTGGGCCCAGCTGGCTCCGTAGGGGCTGGTCTTCTCCATCTCGATAGCCGATGATATTGAGTTGATATTGGTCTCTGATTTCCAAGTCTCGGATACTTTTTCCTACCCAGCTAGCTGGAACCGTAAACTCGACCACCACCACTTCTTCATCCAACTGGAAAACTTCAATCCGATGTTGGAAAAGAATCATTTTAGCGAGGGACATGCCTGCTTCTACCTCCGGCAGGATAACCAGATCAGCCCCAATCTTTTCCAGAACTTCTTTGGTCACTTCGTTTTTGACCTTAGCAATGACGTGCTCGACTCCAAGCGCCTTACAGTGCATGACAGCCAGCACACTGGACTCCAGATTTTCACCGGTCGCGATCACGACTGTGTCACAGTTCCCAATATCTGCTGCATCCAAGAGGTCCATTTCTGTAATGTCTCCAACAATTCCAGTCGTAATCATGGATTCATATTGGTTGATCACATCTGCGTGATCATCAATCGCAATAATATCCACATCCTGGTCTTGCAGGGTTTTCAGGACACTCTGTCCAAAAATTCCTAATCCTAAAATTCCAATGGTTCGATTCGCCATGAGTTTCTCCTATCCGATAATGATGTCTGCCTTGGCATACTGCAAGGTATCTGCTTTCTTGGCTTGGTAATTGTTCAAGCTAACCATGAGGGTCAAAGGGCCGATCCGACCGATAAACATAAGCACCATGATGATCCCCAGCCCTGCTCCATTTAAGGTCGAGGTCACATTGGCTGTCACGCCTACTGTCGCTAGAGCCGATACTACCTCAAAGACCAAATAAATAAAGCGTTGGCCATCCGGCGTCACCAAACAGATTCCTAATAGACCCACTAAGAAGGTCAACTGGAAAATCACCGCCGTCCCAAAGGAACGTTGGACAATGTCTGGTGAAATCGTACGTTTTCCTAAATTGGTATGTGGTAGCCCCAATAGTTCCTTCCGAGCCAGGAGCAAGAGGACCAGGAAGGTGGTGATCTTCATGCCCCCTGCTGTCCCGCCTGGCGCTCCACCTAAAAACATCTGCAAGAGATAGACGAAGAGCGTCACTGGTCGGACTGCTGTATAATCTAAGGATGCAAAACCAGCTGTCCGCATGCTGACGGTTTGGAAGAAGCTGACCAAGATCTTCTCTCCTAATGGAAGGGCCCCAATGGTTGCCGGATTATCAAACTCGGTCAAAAGACTAGTCACTGTCCCAAAGAGAAGGATCGCCGCTGTTAACCAGAGAACCACCTTGGTATGGAAGCGAAGAGTTCGCCGTCCCGATTGATTACGGGCCTTGGTGGCTAGGTCAAACCAGACCATGAAGCCCAAGCCCCCAGTAATAATAAGGGCAGACAAGGTCAGATTGACCAACCAATCGGTCTGGAAGCTCATCATGCTATCGCCTCCAAAATTATCAAAGCCCGCATTACAAAAGGCCGAGACCGCAACAAAGATGGAGTTAAAGATCCCATGGCCCCAGCCAAAGCGAGGGATAAAGCGGGTCATGAGGAGCAAGGCCCCCACCCCTTCGATGGTAAAGGTCGTAATAAAGATGGAGCGGACAAAACGGGCTAAGCTCTGGTTATTGCTAAAGCTAAAACTGTCCCGAATGGTCTGCCGGTCCTTGTAACTGAGCTTTTGTCGGCTCTCCATAAAGAAGAGACCGATAAAGGTCAAAATACCTAGGCCTCCGATCTGGATCAAAAGCATACAGATCAATTGCCCCCAGCCGTTATAGGTTGAAGCCACCGACTGGGTAAAGAGCCCTGTCACACAGACCATGGAAACCGCTGTAAAAAGATGGTCGATATAGCCTGCTGTTGAGCTTGCTTGCTGGACAAAGGGCAGACTCAGTAAGAGCGAGCCGATCAAGATGACTAAGGCAAAACTGAGAAAGATCCGCCTTGCTGGAGACAGGCCTTTAATCTTGGACTGCCATTGTTTAAAAAATGATTTGACTAACATAGCTTCATTGTATCATAAAAGTGGATTGGACTCACAAGTGATGAACCATTTCTAGGCACAATTCTAAGGCCTTCTCGAAAGCTTCTGAACCCCAGTCACGCTGGTCATAATTTTCCAGGTCTGCAAGCGAATCTGCCGTAAATAGGAGCAAGCCCCAAACCGCCCCACGAAGCTGGGCTACTGCTGCAAGAGAGGCACACTCCATCTCCACCACACTACACCCTTCTTCAATGCGATAGGCCACCTTGTCAGGTGTCTCCCGATAAAAGCCATCGGTCGACCAGGTCATGACTTCTTGATAAAGAATTTCTTTTCCTTTCAAGACCGTTTCAATAGCGGTCAGTGCACGACTATCCACTTCGATATAACGGGAAGGCGCTACATAATGGTAACTAGCTCCCTCATCTCGCAAGGCCTTGGTCGGGATTAAAAAAGCATTTTCTTCTATATCCACCAAGACCCCACAGCTACCCGCGGAAATGATCTTCTTCACTCCATAGCCAATCAACCAATCCATGAATTGAGCAGCAGCTGCAGATCCAACTGGCGCCTGGGCCAAGCAGATTTCCTCTCCTTGGTGTTCCATGACATAAACTAGATAAGTCTTGGTAGCTGAGACAAAGCTAGCTACTTGTTTGGCTCCAACAGCTTCCGCAAAGCGATCAATCTCATCTTCCAGGAAAGCATACACACATTTTTCAGGCAGGTGCAGATCGAGTCCCTCATGGGTCGGCATAATGACTGCCTGCGGGTTGTCATCAAACTCTAAAATAGGAATTTCATGTTTATGGATCATCGTTTCTCCTTTTTGACGGGTATTTCTTTGATGACACGGGCTGGATTTCCTGCAAGGACCACATTGTCTCCAAAGGATTTTGTGACCACTGCTCCTGCGCCAGCGACCACATTGTCACCCAGCGTGACACCAGGAAGGATGGTGACCCCTCCTCCTGCCCAGAAGTTGTCTCCTATCGTAATTGGTGCCCCATACTCCAGACCAGAATTGCGCTCGTCTGGATCCAGTGGGTGCAAGGGTGTCAAAAATTGGCAATTAGGACCAATCATGGCATTCTTTCCGATCGTAATGGGACATACATCCAACATGGTCAAATTGTAATTGGCATAGAAATTTTCTCCCAGATGGATGTTGACCCCATAATCCACAAGAACCTGACGATTGAGATAGAGGTTTTCACCGGTTGATCCAAACCACTCTTTGATGATAGCTGCCCCTTTTTTAGGATCCACCTCTTGGTTAAAAGCTTCTTGTTTCTCCCGAGAGGCTTGAGCTAAAGCCCGTAATTCAGGGTCCGCAGGTCTATAGTAGTCACCCGCAATCATTTTTTCATATTCACTGGCCATAAGGAAACCTCCACGTTATTTTGACATATTATAGCAGAATTCCCCCTTTAAAACAAACGTCAGAATAAGGGTCCGCAAGAAAAAAGATCACAAACACTTAAAAATGATTAAAAACACTTGCATTGACTTAATAGATAATGTAAAATATAGGCAAGAACAGAAATAAGGAGCAAGCTAATGTATCAAGAACAGCGACTCGAAAAAATATTAGAACTCTTAGAAGAGCGAAAACAACTATCGGCCAAAGAAATGGTCGACTACTTCAAGGTCTCAAAAGATACCATCCGTCGTGACTTCGCTCTCCTTAGCCAACGCCAGCTGGTTCGCAGGACACACGGTGGTCTCCTTCCCTTAAACAAAGAACCTGGCCCTTCTTATCTAGACCGCAGTCAAAAGGCTAACAAGGAAAAGACTGCCATGGCTCAAAAAGCCTTGCAATGGATCCAAAATGGACAAGTGATCTTTCTCGATGCCTCTACCTCAATCACTTTGCTGGCAGGCCTGCTTGATGGAGATCTTACAGTCTATTCGCACTCCCTTGACAATGCCATCCAACTCAGTAACCATTCCCAAGTTGACTTCCATCTCTTGGGCGGAAAATTTTATCCTAAAAACCGCTTTTACTACGCTGCGGACCAGGCACAAGTACTGGACAATCTTCGCTTTGATGTTGCCTTTTTTGGAGCTGGTAGCTTAGCCAATGGCGAAGTCACCTTTGAGGATGCTGAAGACGTTGCCGTCAAATCCCTCGTCTTTGAACGGGCTCGCACCAAGATCCTTATAGCAGAAAGTTCTAAATGGACGAAAAACGGAAACTACTATCTTGCTCGTCTCAAACAATTTGACTATTGGATCACTGACCAAAAACCAAGCCCTGAAATCCTTAAACAAGTTGGCAACGAAACCACTATTCTCTACTAGGAGGTAAGTTTATGTCTCACATTCGTCTCATCATCAGCGATATCGATGGCACCATCTTAAATGACCACCATCAGATTGATCCACAGTTGGCAGCATTGATCCCAGATTTAAAACGTGAAGAGATTCCTTTCGTGCTGGCCTCTGCTCGCTCTCCAAAAGGAATGGCACCCATTGCCAAAGAGCTCGGCATAGAAGACTGCCCCATGGCTTGTTACAATGGGGCCTTGATCCAAAAAGGAGAGCAGGTTCTTTTTGAGCATCCTTTGAACAAGAATGAAGCTCGTCAGTTTATCAACTGGGTCAACCAACACTTCCCTCAAGTTTCGATCAACCTCTATAGTGGAAAAGACTGGATGACCGATCATCTCGACCAATGGAGCCAAGAGGAGGCCCGGATTACAGGAGAAAAACCTCTCATCCTCCCCCTATTGGATCCTTTACTGGATGCGACAAAGCCCCTCCACAAATTGCTCTTAATTGGGGAAGCAGAAGAGATCCAAGCCCTCTATCGTGCTATTTCTACCGACGACTTCCCTTCTACCGCCTTTTATCTCTCCAAAGCCAACTACCTAGAAGTCACGGCTAAGCACGTCTCTAAAGAGGATGCTCTGGTTGAACTCGCCAACCACTACCACTTGAGCTTAGAAGAAGTCCTCACCCTGGGGGACAACTTCAACGACCTCCCTATGCTCAAAAAAGCAGGCATCGGTGTCGCTATGGGCAATGCTCCTCAAGAGGTGAAAGACGGAGCAGCAATCGTGACAAAGACCAATAATGAAAACGGGGCTGGGCAAGCGGTTGAAACCTATGTCCTGATTTAGAAACATAAATAAAGTGACTAGCTAGTATTT
>OIEQ01000388.1_pt1 | contig 26276 bp, 23 predicted proteins | sample 1581841 | NCBI WGS metagenome assembly OIEQ01 (sample SAMN03281020, study PRJEB24777) | human gut metagenome | isolation source: fecal sample PR170 from 1 month old male Malay infant, vaginal delivered... | place: Singapore | collected 2005-12-29
CTCTGTTTTACGCCAGCGCACTCAGCGCTGGCGTATTGCTGTGCGCCGCATCCGCCCACGCGGACGATCGCGACCAGCTGAAATCCATTCAGGCCGATATCGCCGCCAAAGAGCGTGCGGTACGTCAGCAGCAACAGCAACGCGCGTCGCTGCTTGCTCAGCTTAAGCAGCAGGAAGAGGCGATCTCCGCCGCCGCACGTAAGCTCCGCGAAACACAAAACACCCTCTCCCAGTTGAATAAACAGATCGACGAGATGAACGCGTCGATTGCCAAGCTGGAACGTCAGCGCGATGCGCAGGAACGTAATCTTGCGGCGCAACTTGATGCCGCATTCCGCCAGGGTGAACACACCGGCCTTCAGCTGATCCTCAGCGGTGAAGAGAGCCAGCGCGGTCAGCGCCTGCAGGCTTATTTCGGCTATCTGAACCAGGCGCGTCAGGAGACTATCGCGCAGCTAAAACAGACGCGCGAAGAGGTCACCACGCAAAAAGCCGAGCTGGAAGAGAAGCAGAGCCAGCAGCAGACGCTGCTCTACGAACAGCAGGCCCAGCAGGCAAAGCTCGAGCAGGCTCGCAACGAACGTAAGAAAACCCTTTCCGGGCTTGAATCCTCCATTCAGGCTGGTCAGAGCCAGTTGAGCGAAATGCGCGCCAACGAATCGAAGCTGCGTAACAGCATCGCCCGAGCGGAGGCCGCGGCAAAAGCCCGCGCCGAAAAAGAGGCTCGCGAGGCGCAGGCCGTTCGCGATAAGCAGCAGGAAGCCTCCCGTAAGGGCACGACCTATAAACCAAGCGAAAGCGAACGCTCATTGATGTCACGAACCGGTGGCCTGGGCTCCCCTCGCGGTCAGGCTTACTGGCCCGTTCGCGGTACAATTCTGCATCGTTATGGCGAACAGCTGCAGGGTGAACTACGTTGGAAAGGGATAGTTATCGGTGCGTCTGAAGGTAGCGAAGTGAAAGCCATCGCCGATGGCCGCGTGATCCTGGCCGACTGGCTGCAGGGTTACGGGCTTGTGGTAGTGGTTGAACACGGTAAAGGCGACATGAGCCTCTACGGTTACAACCAGAGCGCACTGGTCAGCGTTGGCACTCAGGTGCGCGCGGGTCAACCCATCGCCCTTGTGGGCAGCAGTGGCGGTCAGGGCCGCCCGTCACTCTATTTCGAAATTCGTCGCCAGGGTCAGGCGGTCAATCCACAGCCGTGGTTGGGAAGATAAGTTTTGCTTCAATTTCGTCGAATTGTTCTCTCCGTCGCCAGCGCACTGGCGCTGGTCGCACCGGTATACGCCGGTAAACTCGCCATTGTGATTGATGACTTCGGTTATCGTCCGCACTATGAAAATCAGGTGCTGGCGATGCCGGCAGCCATTTCTGTCGCCGTCCTCCCGAATGCGCCACACGCGCGTGAGATGGCGACCAAGGCCCACAACAGCGGCCACCAGGTATTGATCCATCTGCCGATGGCCCCCATCAGCAAACAACCGCTGGAAAAAGATACTCTGCGCCCTGAGATGAGCAGCGATGAGATCGATCGCATTATCCGCGACGCTTACAACAAAGTGCCGTATGCCGTGGGGTTAAACAACCATATGGGCAGCGCGATGACATCCAGCCTGTACGGGATGCTCAAAGTGATGCAGGCGCTGGAGCGTTACAACCTCTACTTCCTCGACAGCATGACCATCGGCAACAGTCAGGCGATGCGTGCCGCGCAGGGAACGGGGGTGAAGGTGATTAAGCGCAAGGTGTTCCTTGACGATACGCAGAACGAAGCAGACATTCGCGTGCAGTTTAATCGCGCTGTGCAGCTGGCCCGCCGCAATGGCTCCGCGATTGCCATCGGCCACCCGCATCCGTCGACCGTTCGCGTCCTGCAGCAAATGCTACCGACCTTGCCTTCGGATATCACGCTGGTCCGCCCGAGCGATCTCCTGAACGAACCACAGGTTGATACGTCGACGCCGAACCAGGGGAAACCAGGGTCATCAGCGCCGCGTAACCCGTTCCGCGGCGTAAAACGCTGTGTGCCGAAACATGCCCCTGAACCGGTTTATGCTACCCGGTTCTTCTCTGTGATTGGTGAAAGCATGAGCCAGAGTACGCTGGTGCAATATTTTCAACATCAGTGGCAGGGCTGGGGTAAGAAAGCGTAACTATTTTATAAGGTGAGAGTCCGTGTGCTCCCGTGCAGCGGACTCACGTTCATCCTGATACTGATACCAGGCTTTGAAATATTTTAAAAAACTGTACAAGGTGGCATAGAGCCCTGTCACTACACCAACTTTCCCCTGCCGCCATGCCCCGCTAAACAAGTACCATTTAAAGAAAGCCCCAATAGCACTCACCACACCACGTGCGATTGACGGCCTGAGCGTCTGATATTTTACGACTCGGGTGGTATAGACATTCAGCTTATTAAACACTTCATGCAGGGAATAAAATGTGTCGTGCCGGACATGGCCAGGTATACGTGTCACCCGCGCCGCACCTATCGCCTTATCATCCACTGGTCGATTGTTAAATCTGACATGCTGGCGGTTGAACAATCTTAATGGGAAATCTGGAGAAGAAATCGGATAGATGGTTCGTGTGCGCTCGCCTAAGACATACCAGTAGCGTGACAGGCTCCATCCGCAATCAGCGGGCGGCTCCTCTCCAGACTTTAACGCCAGGATATAGTGTATAGTGTCTTCATCGAGTATTTCGTCACTATCCATACATAACACCCAGTCGTTAGATGACCGGGAAATGGCAATATTCATCTGCTCACCGTGCATTGCATACGGATGAAATATTGGTGTAATGGCATATTCCTGAAGGATAACTAATGTCTCATCTGAACTACCAGAATCAACAACAATAAACTCATCTGCAATACTCATTAACGGCGTTAACACCTTATGTAACAAGCGGGCAGAGTTGTATGTCAAAAGACATACGGTTAGTTTAAACATGTGGTCTCCTGAACTCAGTCAAGTCATTCCTGACAAGATAGTGCCAGCTATCACTGTTGTCACTTCCGAATCTGTATCTTATTTTTTATGGAAAAGCTGGCAAAGCTCACTTTGGTCAATAAAAAACTCTATAACATGATAGTCATCCCAGAAAAAATGACGGAACTCACAGAGTGAAAAAATGCATTAACTTATTGTTAAGTAACAGTAAAATCTTTGTCGCGTTGTTCTATTTCTTCAGACATTCCTTTTCGTTGTCGTTAAGATTATACTACCCACAGTAAAATGCTTAATTTGGTTTAGCGTGGTTATGAAGAAAATAATTGGTTATTTAAAGGAAATTAACAGGCAGCGAAACTATAAAACTAAAGAATTAAAAAGACGGCTACAGTTGCTTTCTTTATCGCGACAATTACAGGATAAGCGACAAGAAAAAATTGACGTCTCCAGCGTTAAAAAAATTCTTTTCCCTTTTGTTGATCTTGGAATTGGCGATGCGGTATGCCATACAGGAACCTGGCGTAATCTGAAAGATGCAGGCTATCAACTTCAGGTCATTGTTGAAGAACGAAATCGCGATCTCTTCGAGAAGATGACTGACATTGATGAAGTTTATGTTGTCGATATCAACAATATCAAAAAAATGAAAGATATCGAGACAGATCTGGTGATTAGTCATTATTCATGGATGAAGAGAAAGGAATTATTTAACACACAACTTCTGGCAAAAATTCATTATAAATATGCGATTGGATTTGGTGGCTGGCTGGATAAACCCTATAACTTAATGTTACCGGTGAGTCCTGAGTTTCATATTACACATCCCCAAAAAAAAATACTTAACGCTTTAAGTATTAAGCCCGCATCTCTTAGCTACTCCTTACCTGTTTTACCCGAGCATGAAGTTTTTATTGATGATTTTCTACAACCTCATGCTGGTAAAAAGATCGTTGTGCTTAATCCCTTCGCGAGCGTAGCCGAACGCAGTCTTTCTCTGCCTCAACTGGAAAAATTGGCGATTGATATTGTGCAGCACCCGGATACACAAGTTTTCATCATTGGTGAAGGAAAAAAACTGGCAGACCTTGCCTTCGATGATGAGAAAATTACTGTCTGTCGATTTAAATCGCTTTGGGATGCTATCACGCTCATAAAAAAAGCCGATTTAGTGGTCTCTGTTGATACGGCCATTGTTCATATCGCCTGTGCGTTTGATAAAAAAATTATTGCCATCTATTTTTCAATGCTGCTTGATCATAATAAAAACTTTGAAGGCAATACTATTTTCTCCCCAGTTGGCAAGAATTCAGAACAACTGATATTTGACAAGCGCCACAATAAAATAAACATTGATGATATCTCATCAAAAGTATTGAATAAACTTAGTAACGATAGTTCTGCGATCTAATAATAAAAGGGGCCTCAGGCCCCTTTTATTATTTTACGTCACCTTGATGTGCAGTAGATATCACACGTCCGGGCTAACGTATATTACTCCAGTAATAGGTCTTACCTGTGGTATCCAGTACTGAGACATTCTTATCGTAACCGGCAAGCCATGAGTTTACCGACTGGACAGGTTGACCCTGACGATGGATCCCCAACCACAATTCAGCAAGCGTATTAACATCATCAGCAGACCAGACGGTGTAATAGTCTCCTGTGTATTGCCTGGCTTTATCAACCTGTTGCCCATACCAGATAAACACAGGGATGTGCAGAGCCTCTCGTGGAGGGTTCACGTTTCCGTGAGAATAAACGACAGCGCGTTGCGGATCACGAATCAAACCATGATCGGAAAAATACATAACCGAAGAACGCGAGTTGGTCAGCATACTAAACATCTTGCCCATCAATGTGTCTGTATACCGTACCGAGTTGTCATAACAGTCATCGGCCTCATTGGTACCATGTAACACCGCCTGGTTTGCCGGAAAGCGCGTACAGGATGGTTCATGGCTGCCGTATAAATGCAAGACGATCACTTTTTTACCCGGGGCTTTTAATGCATTCTGCAACAGAGGTAGAAGATCTTCATCGTAACCGCCTTCGAGCCATTCATGCTTTTTCGTATTCATGGCAATCCCGGTGATGACGTTGTTATGCGCCCCGCCTTTACCCTGATGACTAAACCAATAAGTTTCATAGCCTGCTTTATTGGCAATATTAATAATATTATCACCATATTTTTTCGGATCGCGAATATTCACTTTACCAGCGGTCATGGCCAACGGTACGGCCATAATCGTAACCGGCGCTGGCGCTACAGCATTACGGAACAGCAAGAGCTGCGATTTCTGCTTTTCCAGCTCTGGTGTAGTATCTCGTTGATAACCATAGATGCCCATATTCGCCGCTCGCTCAGACTCACCGATAACCAGCACGTAGCTCTCAATACCGGTATCCGAAAGCGTGAGTTTGTAATCAGGAATGTTGTTACCGATATTGGCAATGACCGCGTTATCTTCAAAAGCCTGCATAAAAACTTTTGCCGTACTGACTGGTGTCGCCTGAACCACGCGCTGCGCCAGACTTTCGACGCTGCTTTTCCTGAGCTGGTGCTGTAGTGCCTGACCATAGAAAGCCAACAACGTCACGCCAAGCACAATGGCAGGCCAGCGACGAAATCGCAGTGCAACGGGCCATGCACCCGTATTTGCGGTATAAATAAAAAAAGCAGAGAGTGTGATAAAAATAATGCATTCACGCCAGTACACGCTGAGCATTGAACTTGCTTCATCCGGTGTGGAGTGGATTATGCTCATTGCAAACCCATAACTAAACGCAGAATCGAAATTTCTCCATGCGTGTAGCTGGAGAGAAATATCTGCCGCAACTGGAATGAGGAGTACAATCGCCAGTACATTGCGTATTAATTTATTGTCTATGCACTTGAGCATCAACAACATCAGCAAAAAAACAAACGTTCTGTTAATTACCAAATTATATCGGGCATGTAAAATATTTACAGCCATAAGTATTAAAAGTGAAATCGCCAGATTTAAAAAAGAGGTAAACCGTGAAGTTGTATCAACCAGCTTCAGCGAAAGGTGCGTGGACATAATGTTTTGACAAGCCTGACAGTGTCTTCCTGACGTAATTATTATTAATAAACGCGTGGAGAAGAAAGATTGGTATTTTATTGAAAAGTAACAAGAAAATTCCGAAAAGTCAAACTACCATAATTAGCACTGGCACCCGTTTATACGGGTGCCAGCTGGCAGGTTTAATCCCAGCTCAAAATAACTTTCCCGGACTGGCCCGAACGCATCGCGTCAAAGCCTTTCTGGAAATCATCAACGGAGAAACGATGTGTAATAATCGGGGACAGATCCAGGCCAGACTGAATTAATGCCGCCATCTTATACCAGGTTTCGAACATTTCACGGCCATAGATGCCTTTAATGAACAGCCCTTTGAAGATAACTTTATTCCAGTCGATAGACATATCCGACGGCGGAATACCCAGCATCGCAATACGACCGCCGTGGTTCATGGTATCCAGCATAGTACGGAACGCCGGTGGTGCGCCGGACATCTCCAGACCCACATCAAACCCTTCGGTCATGCCCAGCTCTTCCATCACATCGGCCAGGCTCTCTTTAGAGACATCCACCGCACGGGTGACGCCCATCTTGCGGGCCAGCGACAGACGGTATTCGTTCACGTCGGTAATCACTACATTACGCGCACCCACGTGCTTCGCCACCGCTGCGGCCATAATCCCGATAGGGCCCGCGCCGGAGACCAGCACGTCTTCACCCACCAGGTCGAAAGAGAGCGCCGTATGTACCGCGTTGCCGAACGGGTCAAAGATGGAGGCCAGATCGTCAGAAATGTTGTCCGGAATTTTGAACGCGTTAAAGGCCGGGATCACCAGGTACTCGGCAAAGCAGCCCGGACGGTTCACGCCCACGCCAATAGTATTACGGCACAGGTGCGTACGCCCACCGCGGCAGTTACGGCAGTGGCCGCAGGTGATGTGTCCTTCACCGGAGACGCGGTCGCCAATGTTAAAACCTTTCACTTCCTGACCAATCCCAACCACTTCACCAACGTATTCGTGGCCGACAACCATGGGTACCGGAATGGTTTTTTGCGACCACTGATCCCAGTTGTAGATATGAACGTCAGTGCCGCAAATGGCGGTTTTACGAATTTTGATCAGCAGATCGTTATGACCGACTTCCGGCTCCGGCACGTCGGTCATCCAAATCCCTTCTTCCGCTTTCAGTTTGGATAACGCTTTCATCACACGTCCTCAGGCAATTACGCCCAGCTGTTTACCGATGCGGGTAAAGGCTTCCACCGCACGTTCAATTTGTTCAGGCGAATGCGCCGCGGACATCTGGGTGCGGATACGCGCCTGGCCTTTTGGTACGACTGGGAAGAAGAACCCAGTCACATAAATGCCTTCTTTTTGCAGCTCACGGGCAAAGTTCTGCGCCACGACGGCATCACCCAGCATGACCGGGATAATGGCGTGGTCAGCACCGGCCAGGGTAAACCCTGCCGCACTCATTTTTTCGCGGAACAGGCGCGCGTTGGACCACAGACGGTCGCGCAGTTCAGCCCCGGATTCCACCATCTCCAGCACTTTGATGGAGGCGGCAACAATGGCCGGCGCGAGGGAGTTGGAGAACAGGTACGGACGGGAGCGCTGGCGCAGCCACTCCACCACCTCTTTACGCGCAGCGGTATAACCGCCAGACGCGCCACCAAGCGCTTTACCCAGCGTACCGGTGATGATGTCCACGCGGCCCATCACGTCACAGTATTCATGCGAGCCACGGCCGTTTTCACCCACAAAACCGACCGCGTGCGAGTCATCGACCATCACCAGCGCATCGTATTTATCCGCCAGGTCGCACACGCCCTTCAGGTTGGCGATCACGCCATCCATAGAGAACACGCCGTCGGTGGCGATGAGCACATGGCGAGCACCCGCTTCACGCGCCTCTATCAGGCGTGCTTCCAGTTCAACCATATCGTTGTTGGCATAGCGGAAACGCTTCGCTTTACACAGGCGCACACCATCAATGATGGAAGCGTGATTAAGGGCGTCGGAGATAATGGCATCTTCTGCACCCAGCAGCGTCTCAAACAGACCGCCGTTGGCATCGAAGCAGGAGGAGTACAGAATTGCGTCTTCCATGCCTAAGAAGTTCGCCAGCTTTTTCTCAAGCTGCTTGTGACTGTCCTGCGTGCCGCAGATAAAGCGTACGGAGGCCATACCAAAACCATGGGTATCCATACCGCTTTTCGCCGCAGCAATCAGCTCAGGGTGATTCGCAAGACCCAGGTAGTTGTTCGCACAAAAGTTGATCACATGGCTGCCATCGGCAACGGTGATGTCCGCCTGCTGAGCAGACGTGATAATACGCTCTTCTTTAAACAACCCTTCCGCACGCGCGGTCTCAAGGTCGCTGTTTAACTGTTTGTAAAAATCACCACGCATTGCAATTCTCCAGACTCGGCAAATTTCGGCACATATTACCCAAACCTATAGTTCATGACGAGATGACACATTATCTCTTCTCGTTTTTGCAGCATAAATCACGTGTACCCTTGCGCTATGTCGGTGAATGGCTGAAGGGCAGCCATACTAATGATATGATAGAACCATTAGCGTCCGGGATTGTCCCCGGACTCCACACTTCAAAGGTTACAGTTATGATCATCGTTACCGGCGGCGCGGGCTTTATCGGCAGCAATATTGTTAAAGCTCTCAATGACAAAGGCATCACCGACATCCTGGTGGTTGACAACCTGAAAGACGGCACCAAGTTCGTCAACCTGGTGGATCTGAACATCGCTGACTACATGGATAAAGAAGACTTCCTTATCCAGATTATGGCAGGTGAAGAGTTCGGCGAGATCGAAGCCATCTTCCACGAAGGGGCATGCTCCTCCACCACAGAGTGGGACGGCAAGTACATGATGGACAACAACTATCAGTACTCTAAAGAGCTGCTTCACTACTGTCTGGAGCGTGAAATTCCGTTCCTGTATGCCTCTTCGGCGGCCACCTACGGCGGACGTACCTCTGATTTCATTGAATCCCGCGAATATGAGCAGCCGTTGAACGTTTACGGTTACTCCAAGTTCCTTTTCGACGAATATGTGCGTCAGGTGTTGCCAGAAGCGAACTCCCAAATCGTTGGTTTCCGCTACTTCAACGTCTACGGGCCGCGCGAAGGCCACAAAGGCAGCATGGCGAGCGTGGCGTTCCATCTGAACACTCAGTTGAATAACGGCGAAAGTCCAAAACTGTTCGAAGGCAGCGACGGCTTTAAGCGTGACTTCGTCTACGTAGGCGACGTTGCCGCCGTGAACCTGTGGTTCTGGGAAAATGGGGTATCCGGTATTTTCAACCTTGGCACCGGCCGCGCGGAGTCTTTCCAGGCCGTGGCTGACGCAACGCTGGCGTATCACAAGAAAGGCAGCATTGAGTACATTCCTTTCCCGGACAAACTGAAAGGCCGCTACCAGGCATTCACCCAGGCCGATCTGACCAACCTGCGCGCAGCGGGTTATGACAAGCCGTTCAAGACCGTTGCCGAAGGCGTAACGGAATATATGGCCTGGCTGAATCGCGACGCGTAAGTATGAGAATTCTGGTGATCGGCCCGTCATGGGTGGGCGACATGATGATGTCGCAAAGTCTCTATCGCACGCTCAAGGCGCGTTATCCCCAGGCGATAATCGACGTGATGGCACCCGCATGGTGCCGTCCGTTGTTATCGCGTATGCCGGAAGTGAATGAAGCCATCCCAATGCCGCTCGGCCACGGGGCGCTGGAAATTGGCGAACGTCGTAAACTCGGTCACAGTCTGCGCGAGAAGCGTTATGACCGCGCTTACGTGTTACCCAATTCGTTTAAATCCGCGCTTGTGCCCTTCTTCGCCGGTGTGCCGCACCGTACCGGCTGGCGCGGTGAGATGCGCTACGGTCTGCTGAATGACGCGCGCGTGCTGGATAAAGAGGCCTGGCCATTAATGGTGGAGCGCTATGTGGCGCTGGCCTACGACAAGGGCGTGATGCGCAGCGCAAAAGACCTGCCGCAACCGCTGCTATGGCCACAGCTACAGGTCAGCGAGGGTGAAAAATCCCAGACCTGTAACGCGTTTGGTCTTTCCTCTGAACGGCCGATGATTGGCTTCTGCCCGGGCGCGGAATTCGGCCCGGCAAAACGCTGGCCGCACTATCACTACGCAGAGCTGGCAAAGCAGCTGATTGACGAAGGTTATCAGATCGTTCTGTTCGGCTCGGCCAAAGACCACGAGGCGGGGAACGAAATCCTGGCAGCCCTCAGCACAGAACAGCAGGCCTGGTGCCGCAACCTGGCCGGGGAAACCCAGCTTGAGCAGGCGGTGATTTTACTTGCTGCCTGTAAAGCCGTAGTCACCAACGACTCCGGGCTGATGCACGTCGCCGCCGCGCTCAACCGCCCACTGGTTGCGTTGTACGGTCCAAGTAGCCCGGACTTCACGCCGCCGCTCTCAAATAAGGCGCGCGTTATTCGTCTGATCACGGGTTACCATAAGGTGCGTAAAGGCGATGCCGCGCAAGGTTATCACCAGAGCCTGATCGACATCACGCCGCAGCGCGTTCTCGAAGAACTCAACGAACTGCTGCTGAGCGAAGAAGGATAACGAATGCGGGTATTGATCGTTAAAACCTCTTCGATGGGTGATGTGCTGCATACGCTTCCGTCGCTGACGGATGCTATGCGGGCCATTCCAGGCATTCGTTTTGACTGGGTGGTGGAAGAGGGCTTCGCGCAGATCCCTACCTGGCACGAAGCGGTCGACCGCGTAATCCCGGTGGCCATCCGCCGCTGGCGTAAAGCGTGGTTTTCCACACCGATTAAAGCCGAGCGCAAAGCCTTCCGCGATGCGGTGCAGGCGCAGCGTTACGACGCCATTATCGACGCGCAGGGGCTGGTCAAAAGCGCCGCGCTGGTAACGCGCCTGGCACACGGTGTAAAGCACGGTATGGACTGGCAAACCGCCCGCGAACCACTCGCCAGCCTGTTCTATAACCGTCGTCACCATATTGCAAAGCAGCAGCACGCAGTGGAACGCACCCGCGAGCTGTTTGCAAAAAGCCTCGGTTACACAAAGCCGGAAACCCAGGGGGATTACGCGATCTCGCAGCATTTTCTGCGTGATGCAGAGAAGCCTGCGCAGCCCTGGCTGGTCTTCCTGCATGCCACAACGCGCGATGATAAGCACTGGCCGGAAACGCACTGGCGAAGACTCATTGAACTAATGCAACCTGCCGGCATCCATATTAAACTGCCGTGGGGTGCTGAACATGAGCGCCAGCGTGCTGAACGTCTGGCAGCCGGTTTTTCGCACGTCGAGGTTTTACCTAAACTCACGCTGGCGCAAGTTGCTGCAGAGCTGGCCGGAGCTAAAGCTGTCGTTTCCGTTGATACGGGTTTAAGCCATTTAACCGCGGCGCTGGATCGTCCAAACATCACGATTTTTGGCCCGACCGATCCCGGTTTGATTGGGGGTTACGGTAAAAACCAGCATCAAATGGTCAGCCCGACTCAACAAACGAGGGACATTAGCGCAGATGCCATTTTTTCTTTTTTACAGAACAGCCACTGGCTTTCCGACAGGGATATCTAACGAATGAGTTACGTATTTCTGCTGATTTTACTCCTTCCGGTGAAGCTTATCCGGAAGCTGTTCCGCAAAGATACAGGTAAAAACCTGGTCATTCAGACAGCCAAAATCGGTGATTTTGTTAATGCGACGCCCCTGCTGGCATACCTGCAAAAAAGTGATGTGCTCATCAGTCGCAGCGTAGGTGCGCTGGCGAAGCATGACGAAACGATCGAAGAGATTTTTTTTATCGAGCAGCATAAGCGTAGCCTGTGGCGTAAGCTCAGCTTTGCCTGCCGCATCATGAACCGCTACGACAACGTCTATCTTCTGCAACCCAACAGTGTAAATCTCTTTTTTGCCGCCGTCTGTAATGCCAAAAACAAACAATTTTTAAGCATTTACACCCGCAGATGGTATCACGGGATTTTCTATCTCACCGCCGACGGTACCGTTGAGCACGGCAAAAAAACGCTATCAGTGACCAATTACCTGAAGCTGGCCGACCGTTCGTTGACGTGGCAGGACTCGCCCAAGCACGCCACAAAGCCGCTGTTCAAACCGGCGACCTACCCGGCAATTCTCGACAAACCTGATGTGATCCGCATCGGCATCAGCATTGCCGCAGGTAATAAAGCCAAAACAGTGCCGCCGGTCATCTGGAAGCGAATTATTGATCGTCTCGCCGACCTGCCCTGTGAGTTTTATGTGTTTGGCGCCCCTGATGAACAGTCGTGGCTGGACGATATCACCCGTGCTTACGGTGACATTCCTAACTTGATCAGTCTGATTGGGAAGATCACGCTGGAAGAACTCCCGTGGGCTATTTCAAAGATGGATTGCTATATCGCGTCTGATTCCGGAAATATTTACATTGCCGATGCAGTGGGTGTGCCTATCGTCATGTTGTTTGGCCCGTGCTGCCATTACGAACAACGCCCTCTCGGCAATGTTCTGTTGATTGGCAATGACGAAAATATTAACTCATACGTATTTGAAACGCGTTACTATTTCAGCCAACCAAAAGAAGAGCTGTTTGCCGTAGGTGAAACCGATCTGGATAAGATTGCCAGTTTATTAACGACCGTGAATAAAAACAAAAAAGAATCACTTGAGGCGTGAAATGGGCTCTTTGACCAAGCAACTGTATCGATATACGCATAAGCGTAATATGCGACATAATGAGAATTTATGGCCATTTATTAAATTATCTCGCAATGAAACCGGTGAAATATGTGATTTAAAATATAAGGGGTTGGATATCAAACTGACCTCCTTATCCTCACTTCACCACCGATTCAATGGTGAGATCCTGATTGCGGCGACAGGCCCTTCAATCAAACATATTGATTTTGCAAAATTGCCGACATCGGTAGCGACCGCTGGCGTGAATGGCGCCTGGCACCTTAATCACCAGCTCAATTTTAGTCTTTATTTCATTGTCGACATGACGTTTATCGACCGTCAAACGGCGCTTTTGAAACGATTAACCGGCTGTAAAAATGTTATTTTATTTACTACCGTTATGGGGATCGTCAAACTTATAAAGCGTTTCTCCTACGAAAACATTCAGTGCGAGATTTGTATTATTGAAGATATTTGTTATGAGACCTACAAACCTTCAATTAAACAGGATAATCTGCGTCAAGCTTTAGCGGACACACCAGAAATTGTTTTCTCTGATACGCATCCGAATATTGCTTTTAGTCGTGATGTGCGACATGGCGTGGTGGATGCTGGCACCGTGGTATACTGGGCGCTCCAGATAATTTACTTTCTGGGATTCAAAAAAATTTACATTGCTGGTCTCGATATGAATAATTTCAACCAGCCACGTTTCTATGAAAGCAACGATACGATGTTGCCTTCATTTCTCGAGGATAAAGTGCATAATGTTGTGATCCCCGCGCTAACGCTGGCAAGCACCATTTTCAAAAATGATAATATTTCAGTTATCAATCTCTCTCCTCAAAGCGCTATCCCTGACTCCGTTTTTCCCAGAAAGGATTTTAGTGATGTCTTCAATTAATTTGCAACGCTACCTGTTCTATCCTTTTGTGCTCTTTATGTTTTTGAGCATGATTTTTTGCGGTGTCTCACGGGTAAATATCTTATTCCATATCTCGCTGGCTCTGTTTATCATCACAATGATTATCAATAGTGAGACACGAGCCCGTTTTATCAACGATCGTGACTTCCTTCCTGCGCTGGGGATGACCGGTGCCTTTTTGCTCTATTTTTCACTCTCGAATTTGTGGGCTGAATCTTCACATCTTAGCTCAGCCATCAGCCATTCTTTTTATTTATTTGTTTTTCTGTGCCTTTATCGTCAGTGTGAGTTACAGGAAAGAAAAAAATATATCATTGGCGCAGCCTATCTCGGCATCGTGGCACTGACGATATTAACGCTGATTTATGTCAATAAAGAGCACATATTTCAAAATCGGCTAGCACGTGCTTTCCCGTTCTCCCCGGATAATGTCATTGATCTTGGGGGATACATGGCGCTGGGTATTCTGTTGAGCGCCATTCTGGTTCGCGAAACGCGTAACTACTGGTTCTATATTCCCGTTCCCCTGCTGCTGGTCTGCTTGATTCTGACCCAAAGCCGTGGGCCTTTCCTTTCGATGATTGTCGCCGCTATCGTTGCGTTTCTGTGTAAACCGAAATGGAATTTAAAGCTATTAGCGGGCTCGCTGATCGTATTGTTAGCTATTGGTTCCATCCTCTATTTCAGCGGCTTCTTCGATATATTCATCAAACGCGCGGAAGAATCTTCCCGTGCAGGCTCTGTCCGTTTCGGCATCTGGCTGCATGCCTTTGAAGTGGCGAAACAAAAAATGATTTTCGGCTGGGGTTTCAATAAAGAACTTGAATTCATTAACGGCTATGGTCAACCTGTTACCACAACGCATAGCCTTTATTTAGCGACTTTCCTGAAGGGCGGTATTGTGGGGCTTCTGCTGCTTTTGAGTATGATTCTCTTTGCGGGCAGACAATGTCTTCGCCACCTTGCTGCTAATCACAAAGCAGAGATTGCGGTTATCGTCTTTGCGCTGATGTTCTATGTTACCCAGGGCATGTTCGTAATCAGCAATCCGCGAGAATACTGGGTGCTATTCTGGCTTCCACTTGCCATTATTTTCAGTACCCCGGTAAAAACTGCGCTGCAAAAATAATTCCAGAGGCGCCGATTAATCGGCGCTTTTTTTATGGGAATAAAACTCCGCCAGCGTCATCCCAACCGTCTTGTCGGATAACCAGCTAAAGAGCACTTCCAGATCCTGATACAACCCTTCAATCGCCGCCTCATCTTTAAACGTAGGACTTCCGCCCGGCATAAATTCAGAGGAATGCAGCATAAACTCCACGTAGTCATGTCCCTGAGACAGGCATTGCTGTGCGACCTGAATCATCTGCGACGCATTACCACCGGACGGTCTCAACCAGTTTACGGACGGTGAACGATATTTACCGCGCAGGCGATCGTAGCCCTGTTTGACGGTGTTCAACCAGGCCGGATGCTTATACTGGATGCTCATCGGCACTTCGAGTAAAGGGCTATTGCCCGCTCGTGAGATATCGTCTGTATCAATAAAGTAGGCGTGGTCTGGAAAGTGCTGATAATTGGTTCCGCCATTCCCCTGCGGGGCGCCTTTCGCGTTACGCCAGTTCACGCGCGGCGTAACAGAGCAATCAACCTGGTAGCCCAGTTCAATCAGCAGTCTGGCGTAACGGCTATCAAAGGCCCAGCGCCCGGCGCGATGGCTTAACATTTTGGTCTGGAAGGTCTCTTCCAGCAGACGGGTCATGAACAACACTTTCTCGCGCATCACCTCATCTGAAAATTCAATCAAATACGGCTGCCAGCGCCAGTCATCTCCCGTGAGATCGTGTTCCGGAGGGCTATTCCATGCGTGAAGGTGCATCCCGACTTCACCCTGACCGCGGGCGATCACATCTTTGGCAAACTCAATGAAAACCGGCTCAATCGCCATCTCATAATTTGTCAGCCATACGGGCTTGAAACCGAAACGCTCACAAAGCGTCTGGAATCGCGCCAGATAGCGCGCATTCTCCGTTTTAATGACGCGGTGATTTTGCCAGAGATTATCGCCTTCAGTATCAATCGTGATGATAAACGCTGGTTTTTTCATAATGAGTCCGCAAGACAGGAAAGTTAGCGCTATGTTACGCACTCACCGAAGCATGAGTAAACCCTTCCAGGGAATTTCCTGAGATTATGGAGAAAGAGTGCAAGTCGCTATCAGGTCTATTAGAATTGCCAACAGTACAACGCCAATAAGATGATGATGAATAACTTACCTGACACGCCTGATTTGCGCATTTTACTTATCAAACTCCGCCATCATGGCGACATGTTACTGACCACTCCCGTCATTGATTCGTTACGTCAAAAATGGCCGCAGGCACAGATTGATGTGCTGTTGTATGAAGAAACCCGCGATATGCTCGCCGCACACCCGGCGATCGGTACTGTTTACGGGATCGACCGTAAATGGAAGCAACTGGGCACGCTGAAACATCTGCAAAAAGAGTGGCAGTTGCTCTGTGCGTTAAGGAAACAGCATTATCACCTGGTGATTAATCTTGCCGATCAGTGGCGCAGCGCTATCGTTACCCGTTTCACCGGCGCACCGGTACGACTCGGGTTCGCTTTTAATAAGCGCAACAACGCATTCTGGCGGTTTTGCCATAGCGATTTGGTCTCTGTGGCCGGGCACAACGCGCTGCACACTGTCGAACAGAACCTCTCTATTTTGTCGCCATTACCGGTCACCGCTCAACCTGCCGTGACCATGGCCTATCGTGCTGAAGACTGGCACGAGGCTCACCAAAAGTTGATGCAAAACGGTGTGGGAGACAACTACATCGTGATTCAGCCTACGTCGCGCTGGTTCTTTAAATGCTGGGACGAAGGCAAAATGGCGCAAACCATCACGGCGCTGCAGCTGGATGGCCACACTGTCGTCCTCACCGCCGGGCCGGATAAAAAAGAGCTGGCGATGATCGATCGCATTCTCGCCGCCTCGCCAGAGACGGGGGTCGTCTCGCTGGCAGGTCAGCTCACGTTGCGTCAACTGGCTTCGCTTATCGATCATGCGTCTCTGTTCATTGGCGTTGACTCCGTTCCGATGCATATGGCCGCTGCGCTTCAGACCCCCTGTGTGGCATTGTTTGGCCCATCAAAACTTACCTTCTGGTCACCCTGGCAGGTTAATGGGGAAGTCATCTGGGCAGGTGATTACGGCCCACTGCCCGATCCAGACGCCATTGATACCAAAACAAAAGAACGCTATCTCGACGCCATTCCCGTTGATGCTGTCGTCTCCGCCGCAAGGAGATATCTGTCATGAAACACCATCGCCTGGCGATTGTTCGCCAAAAGTATCGCCCGGATGGCGGGGCAGAACGCTTCGTGTCTCGCGCCCTTACCGCGCTGAGCAACCAAAATCTCGAGCTCAACGTCATCACGCGCGAGTGGCAGGGTGAGAAGCAGGACGACTGGCATATTCATATTTGCGATCCGCGCAAATGGGGCCGCATCAGCCGCGAGCGCGGGTTTGCGCATGCCGCACGTGCGCTCTGGCAGCAGCAGCAGTTTGATATTGTGCAAAGCCACGAGCGCATTCCGGGCTGTGACATTTATCGTGCAGGCGACGGCGTACACCGACGCTGGCTCCTGCAGCGCGCACGCATTCTGCCTGCCTGGCGCGCAAAACTGCTGATGCATGATCGCTATCACCGCTATGTGATGAATGCCGAACGTGAAATGTACCAGGCGCCGGAGTTAAAGGCGGTTATCTGTAATGCGGAGATGATCAAGCGCGAAATCGTCGAAGACTTTGATATTGACGCAAAAAAAATACATGTGATTTATAATTCAATTGATTCCACCCGTTTCGTTCCGGCAGAAGAGGCACAACGTATTGCATTGCGTCAGCAGTTTGGTTTGCCGACCGATGCCGTCATTTTCTGCTTCGTAGGGTCAGGATTTGAACGAAAAGGATTGGCCAGCGCTATACGCGCCGTTGCGGGTACTGCGGCATGGCTGATTGTGGTTGGGCAGGATAAAGCAGAACGTCGCTATCGCGACCTCGCCCGTTCATTAGGCTGCGAGGGGCAAATCCGTTTTCTGGGGATGCAAAAAGAGACGCTGCCATTTTATCAGCTATCTGATGGTTTACTGCTACCAACGCTGTATGATCCTTTCCCTAACGTCATTCTTGAAGCGATGGCCTGCGGTTTGCCGGTCATTACATCAGAGAGTTGCGGTGGGGCAGAATTTATTCAGCAAGGCCAGAACGGATTTTACTGTGACGCACTTGATATCAGCACCCTGAAGGAGGCGGTAGCGGCCACCCCTTCGCTGGAAAAAAATAACGATATGGGACGAGCGGCACGGGAACGTGTAAAAGACGCCACCCCCGAAAAACTGTCAAGTCAGCTTATTTCGCTTTATCAAAAATTACTGGGTTAAAAATGCGCATCCTAATGATTATTGATGGTTTACCCGGTGGAGGAGCTGAAAAAACGGTTCTTACACTCTCCAGCGGATTAACAGAGATGGGGCATCAGGTCTCTCTCTTCTCGCTGCGGAAAGTGTGCGACTACGCCATTCCGGAAGGCATCGATTATCAGGTCGTTCAGGATACCTGCAAAAAACCGTGGCGGAAGCTAACGGAGATCCCGCGCCGCGCCAGGCTGCTGGATCAGGCTATCGAGCGGGCGGAGCGCAGCGGCAAATTTGATGTGGTGTTCTCGCATCTGCACAAAACTGACCGCATCGTGGCACACTGCCGCGCCCTGGAGCGCGATAAAGTGTGGTTCTGCGTGCATGGCATGTTCTCATTCTCCTACCTTCGCCATCGCCGTGGGCTTTCACGCTGGTTTAAACACACTAAGATTCGCCATACCTACGAAAACCGCAACGTGGTCGCCGTCTCAGGCGCCGTGTTGAAAGATCTTTCAGAAACGCTGGCCCTGAATCTCCGACGCACAGCAGTAATCCATAATCCTTTTGATATTCCTGAAATCCAGCGTCTGGCGGACGCCCCCTTTGAGATGCAGGGAAAGGATTACATCATTCACGTCGGCCGCTTCCATGAACACAAGCGTCACGATCGCCTGCTACGGGCGTTCGCGCTGAGTCAGCTCAATACCACGCTGGTTATGATGGGCAATGGCTCTGAGGCTAAAATTCAAAAGCTTAAGCAGCTTGCCCGCGAACTGGGCATTGAAGACAAAACGGTTTTCCGTCCGTTCGAACCTAATCCTTATCCCTGGATTAAAGGGGCACGCCTTTTAGTGTTAAGTTCTGACTGCGAAGGTTTTGGTAATGTGCTGGTTGAATCCATTATCTGCCAGACGCCACCCGTCAGTACACATTGTCCAGGTGGCCCCGCCGAAATCCTCAAGGGAGACTTATCCCGCGGTCTGGCAGAGATGAATGACGAGTCTCTGGCAAAAACGCTGGCGGATATTTATACCTCTCCACCGGTCGTTGATCGCGCAACCATTGCATCGTTCGGTATCAAGGCCATTTGCCAGCAATATATTGCTTTGGTCGACAATCAAAAATAATCAGGTTTCTTATGCAAAATTCAGCGCCATTATTAAGCGTGGTGGTAGCCGTTTATAACGGTGAAGCGTTCCTGGATCAGTTCTTTACCTGCCTTGTGGATCAACGCATCGACAGCATGGAAGTCATCATCGTCAATGACGGCTCCACGGACCGTTCGATGCAGATCGTCGAAAACTGGCGCGAAAAGCTGCCGCAGATGCAGGTTATTGAGCAGCAAAATCAGGGCGTATCCATCGCGCGTAATACCGGTCTGGCCGTCGCGACGGGCCAATATCTCTCTTTCCCTGATATTGATGATGTCTTTAAACCCGGCATGTATCAGCACCTGCTTGATATGGCTGTTACGCAACGTCTTGATGTCGCTACCTGTAACGGCAACTACGTCTGGGAAAATAATAAGAAGCCTTCACGCCCTATTTTCCCTGAAGACAAACTGGCATCAACGGGCGTCATGTCCGGCCCTGCATGGCTCAAAATGGCGCTCGACTCCCGTAAGTTCCTGCACGTGACCTGGCTGAACATCTATCGTCATGACTTTATTCGCGAGCACGGTTTTCACTTTGAACCGGGGTTGCGCCATCAGGATATTCCGTGGACCACAGAAGTACTGCTGGCGGCGGAGCGGGTGCAGTACACCAGTGAACGTTACTACGACTACTACATTCACTCTGCGTCGGTGTCTCATATGCCGGACAATGACGACACGCTCATTCGCTCGGCGCGTCACTACATGAAAATCCTGCAGATGCTCGATGCCATTAATCAGCGCTACCCCGATAAAGTGAAAGGGATCCCTGCTTGCCACTGGCAAATTGCCAAAGAAGGGCTGGGCATCATTCATACTTTCGACAACATGAAAGATGAGCAGAAAAAGGCATTTATTATCAAAGAGTTTTTCGATAAAGGGATCTGGAAACTCATCTGGAAAAATGCAAAAAGTCCCCGACTGCGCTGGCGACTGGGCCGTCGTTACTTCCGTTTGAAGCGCTATGTGGCATAAGAGATAGCTTTACCTGGCCCAAATGCTTAGAATTTGCCCGCCGAAACTAAAAAGACGGATAATCGCTTGGAATTGTTGTATACCGCCCTGCTCTATATCATTCAGCCACTGGTGTGGCTGAGACTGCTGCTTCGTAGCCGTAAAGCGCCTGCGTACCGAAAACGCTGGGCTGAACGCTATGGCTTCTGTCGCAATAAAGTTGCCCCGGACGGTATTTTGCTGCATTCCGTTTCTGTTGGCGAAACGCTGGCAGCGATCCCGCTGGTTCGCGCCCTGCGTCACCGTTATCCATCGCTGCCGATCACCGTCACGACCATGACCCCGACCGGCTCTGAGCGCGTGATGTCCGCCTTCGGTAAAGACGTGCATCACGTCTATCTGCCCTACGACCTTCCCTGCGCCATGAACCGTTTTCTGGAAACCGTTCGCCCTAAACTGGTGATCGTGATGGAAACCGAGCTGTGGCCGAATATGATTTCCGCTCTGCATGCCCGTAAGATTCCACTGGTGATCGCGAACGCGCGTCTGTCTGAGCGGTCGGCGAAAGGCTACGGCAAGCTGGGGAAATTTATGCGCCGCCTGCTCAGCAAAATCACTCTGATTGCTGCGCAAAACGAAGAAGACGCAGCGCGCTTTATCTCGCTTGGCCTGAAACGCAACCAGCTGGCGGTGACAGGCAGCCTGAAATTCGATATCTCCGTCACACCTGAACTTGCGGCCCGTGCTATCACGCTGCGCCGCCAGTGGGCACCGCGTCGCCAGGTCTGGATTGCGACCAGCACCCATGATGGCGAAGAGGCAATTATCCTGCAGGCACACCGTAAGCTGCTGGAGAAATTCCCCGATTTGCTGCTGATTCTGGTACCTCGCCATCCCGAGCGTTTTAAAGACGCCCGTGAAATGGTGCAAAAAGGCGGCTTCAGCTTCACCCTGCGCAGCAGCGGTGAGATCCCCTCCACCAGCACGCAGGTGGTTATTGGCGATACCATGGGCGAGCTGATGCTGCTGTATGGCATCGCTGATCTGGCCTTTGTTGGCGGCAGCCTGGTGGAGCGTGGTGGCCATAACCCGCTGGAGCCAGCGGCCCATGCTATTCCCGTGCTGATGGGTCCACATACCTTCAACTTCAAAGATATCTGTGCGAAATTGCAGCAAGCGGAAGGGTTAATTACCGTGACCGATGCAGATTCGGTGGTCAAAGAGGTCTCGACTCTGCTGACCGACGAAGATTACCGCCTGTGGTACGGTCGTCATGCCGTCGAAGTGCTGCATCAGAACCAGGGTGCCCTCACCCGTCTGCTGCAGCTTCTGCAACCTTATCTGCCGCAGCGGAGCCACTAATGTCAACGCGCCTGTCGGTCGTTCTGATCGCCAAAAACGCTGCCGACCTGCTTCCGGATTGCCTGGCCTCCGTTGCCTGGGCTGACGAAATTATCCTGCTCGACTCCGGCAGTGAAGACAACACGGCGGACGTTGCCCACGCAGCGGGTGCAAAAGTCTATACCAACACCGACTGGCAAGGTTATGGCATCCAGCGCCAGCGCGCGCAGGGATATGCCACCGGTGATTATGTACTGATGCTCGACACAGACGAACGCATCACGCCGGAGCTGCGTCAGGCTATTCAGGCGGTGCTCGCCGCACCAACGCCGGGCACGGTCTACAGCATTGCGCGTCGTAACTATTTCCTTGGCCGTTTTATGCGTCACAGCGGCTGGTACCCCGACCGGGTCACGCGCCTCTACGAGCGCGAGCGGTATCAGTACAATGCTAATCTGGTCCATGAATCCCTGGCCTGCGACAGTGCGCCAGTCGTCCCTCTGACGGGCGATCTTTTGCACCTGACCTGCCGGGATTTCGCCAGCTTCCAGCGTAAACAGCTCAACTATGCCACCGCCTGGGCACAGGAGCGCCATCAGCGCGGCAAGAAGGCCACGCTGACAGGTATTTTCACCCATACGCTGGGGGCGTTTCTGAAAACGCTGCTGCTGCGTGGCGGCGTGCTGGACGGTAAACAGGGCTGGTTACTGGCCGTGGTAAATGCCCAGTATACTTTCAACAAATACACCGAGCTGTGGGCGCTCAGCCGCGGCTACTCAGAGAAAACGTGAGCCATGAGCACAAAAGCGATTTATCCAGGTACCTTTGATCCGATCACCAATGGTCATCTTGATATCATCACCCGTGCGGCGTGCATGTTCGACAAGGTGATTCTGGCGATTGCTGCCAGCCCCAGTAAAAAACCGATGTTTGACCTGAACGAGCGTGTCGCGCTTGCCACCGAGGCCATTGCGCACCTGCCGAACGTGGAGGTGGTGGGCTTCAGCGATCTGATGGCCAATTTTGCCCGCGCTCAGCAGGCGACGATTCTGATCCGTGGCTTACGCGCGGTGGCAGACTTCGAGTATGAGATGCAGCTGGCGCACATGAACCGTCATTTGATGCCGGAGCTGGAAAGCGTATTTCTGATGCCATCCAAGGAGTGGTCGTTTATCTCTTCCACGCTGGTGAAAGAGGTGGCGCGTCATCACGGGGACGTTACCCATTTCCTGCCGGTTAACGTCCACCAGGCGTTGATGGACAAGCTAAAGTAGCGTTATTTCTGGCACTGACGGCAATAGAATGTGGCGCGCTGGGCATGCTTTGTTGCGATGATCGGCGTTCCACACACCCTGCACGGCTCGCCTTTGCGGCCATACACCTGCAGCTCCTGAGCAAAATAGCCTGGCTTACCATCGCTTTGCAGGAAGTCCTTCAGCGTCGTTCCCCCCTGCTCAATTGAGCGAAGCAGCACCGCTTTAATCACCCGCACCAGCAGCTCACACTCCTGCGCCGACAGCGAAGAGGCCAGCCGATCGGGATGGATCCCGGCTGCAAACAGCGATTCGCTGGCATAGATATTCCCCACGCCGACCACCAGCTTGTTATCCATCAGCCAGGGTTTAATCGGGGTTTTCTTTTTCGCACACTTCGCTTTCAGGTATTCCGCGTTAAACGCTTCTGAAAGCGGCTCTGGCCCCAGATGCGCCAGTACGCTATGTCCTTCCAGCTCTTTGGTCCACAGCCATGCGCCAAAGCGGCGGGGATCGGTATAACGCAACACTTTACCGTTACTCATCACCAGATCGACATGGTCATGCTTTTCCGCAGGCAGCTCTTCAGTGAGGATCCGCAGGCTGCCGGACATGCCAAGATGAATGATGATCCAGCCATCGGGCAGCTCCAGGAGCAGATATTTCGCGCGGCGCTGGACGCTGAGGATCGGTTTATCGCTTAACGCATGGATCTCATCAGAAACCGGCCAACGGAGGCGGCCGTTACGCACGGTAGCATGAAGAATAGTCGCGCCGACCAGATGCGGCTCAATACCGCGGCGGCTGGTCTCCACCTCAGGTAATTCAGGCATGATTCCTCCGTAGTAAGATGCAGAATGCAAAAAACCCCGCAGTTGCGGGGTTTTTCAATACAAGGAGGCTAAAATTATTTGATTTTAGCTTCTTTGTACATTACGTGCTGGCGTACAACTGGATCGAATTTTTTCAGTTCCAGTTTTTCCGGCTTAGTACGTTTGTTCTTCGTGGTGGTGTAGAAGTGACCTGTACCAGCAGAAGAAACCAGCTTGATTTTCTCGCGAATACCTTTAGCCATGATTTATTTCCTCTTTAAGTACTTAGTACTTTTCGCCACGGGCACGCAGTTCGGACAGAACTGTATCGATGCCTTTCTTATCAATTACACGCATACCTTTAGCAGATACGCGCAGGGTGACAAAACGCTTCTCGCTCTCAACCCAGAAACGGTGAGAGTGCAGGTTCGGCAGGAAACGGCGTTTAGTCGCGTTCAGTGCGTGGGAACGGTTGTTACCGGTCACCGGACGCTTGCCAGTAACTTGGCAGACTCGGGACATGTCTATTCTCCAAAAATCAAATTAGCTCGAGCTTCGTATGGGGTATCGGCGCCTCGTCAGGCTTTACAGCCCGGTCATCGCATAGTTCTATTGAACTCTCGATTGCCAGGCCCAAATGCCAAACCCGAGATTCTCAAAGGTGGCGTAGTATACGCTGACTCGGCGGTGTGCTCAAGTCCCGAACAGACAAAGATCCCGATGGATCGCGAGAAATAGCCTAAATCCAGCCATGTTCTGCAAAAGAAAGGTACTCTCCGCGGCCAATTATCAGATGGTCCAGCACACGAATGTCCATGAATTGACAGCATTTGACAATGCGGTCGGTGATCTCTTTGTCAGCTCTGCTTGGTTCTGCACAGCCAGAAGGGTGATTATGCGCGAGTATCACGCCGGCTGCATTCAATTTTATTGCTTCGCGCACAATTTCACGCGGATGAACCTCTACATGGCTTAGCGTGCCCGAGAAAAGGTGGCTATGCTTGAGCACCCGGTTCCGGTTATCGAGAAAGATCACCATAAAGATCTCGCGTTCAATATCGGTTAACTGACTTTGCAGAAACTCGCGCGTCATCGCAGGAGTCAGTATCGGGTCCTCTTCCTGCATACGAACACACTGAAAACGGCGGGCCAGCTCGGCAATCCCCTTAAGCTGGGCATATTTCGCCACACCGATACCCTCCACATGCGCAAACTCCGCCAGTTCCGCCGTCATCAAACCGTAGAGTGAACCAAAATGGCCTATCAGATCTTTTGCCAGCGTAAAGACCGTTTTGCCCGGCGTACCGGTGCGCAAAAAAAGCGCCAGCAGTTCCTCATCTTTTAGCAAAGTGACGCCATAGCGCAGCAATTTTTCGCGCGGTAAGAGCAGTTCATCCTCGTCTTCCATGCTTTTTCTCCCTGTTTTTTGCCCATCTTGCCATAGGCTACTCAGGTACCTGACTCTCGCGTCTCGTTCTTGCGTAACGCCTCGCAAAGTGACCGAAGGACAAGATCACCCCGTTTTTGGGATTGTGATAAAATGCCCGCTCTCTGGTGAAACCCAACAGGAAAGAATCATGATGAGCCTGGCCGGTAAAAAAATCGTTCTTGGCGTTAGCGGCGGCATTGCAGCCTATAAAACGCCGGAACTGGTGCGCCGTCTGCGCGAGCGCGGGGCCGACGTACGGGTCGCGATAACCGAAGGCGGAAAAGCCTTTATCACTCCTCTGAGCCTGCAGGCCGTTTCAGGATACCCGGTATCTGACAGCCTGCTTGACCCTGCCGCAGAAGCCGCGATGGGCCATATTGAGCTTGGGAAATGGGCAGACCTGGTTATCCTTGCCCCCGCCACGGCCGATTTAATTGCCCGCGTTGCCGCCGGGATGGCGAACGATCTGGTTTCGACCATTTGTCTGGCTACGCCCGCCCCTGTTGCCGTTGTGCCGGCCATGAATCAGCAGATGTATCGCAATGCCGCGACCCAGCATAATCTACAGACGCTGACCTCGCGCGGCCTGCTGATCTGGGGGCCGGACAGCGGGAGCCAGGCCTGTGGCGATGTCGGCCCAGGCCGTATGCTTGATCCATTGACTATTGTCGATATGGCCGCGGCCCATTTTTCGCCTGTCAACGACCTGCAACATCTCAACATCATGATTACAGCCGGCCCAACGCGCGAGCCGCTGGATCCGGTACGTTACATTACCAACCACAGCTCCGGTAAAATGGGCTTTGCGATTGCGGCCGCAGCGGCGAAACGCGGCGCGAACGTCACGCTGGTCAGTGGCCCGGTCTCCTTACCTACGCCGCCTTTTGTGCAGCGTATTGATGTCACCACCGCGCTGGAAATGGAGGCCGCGGTACAGGCCCATGCGCAAAACCAGCAGATTTTTATCGGTTGTGCTGCCGTCGCGGACTACCGCGCAGAGACCATTTCTGATGCCAAAATCAAAAAGCAAGGCGATGAATTAACACTAAAAATGGTTAAAAACCCGGATATCGTTGCTGGCGTCGCCGCGCTGAAAACCCATCGTCCTTACGTTGTTGGGTTTGCCGCAGAAACAAATAATGTGGAAGAATATGCCCGGCAAAAACGTACCCGCAAAAACCTCGATTTGATTTGCGCGAATGACGTATCGCTGGCCACGCAAGGATTTAACAGCGACAGCAACGCACTGCACCTTTTCTGGCAGGATGGAGATAAAATCTT
>OIEQ01000393.1_pt1 | contig 26073 bp, 20 predicted proteins | sample 1581841 | NCBI WGS metagenome assembly OIEQ01 (sample SAMN03281020, study PRJEB24777) | human gut metagenome | isolation source: fecal sample PR170 from 1 month old male Malay infant, vaginal delivered... | place: Singapore | collected 2005-12-29
ACGCAAAGGCCAGGCCTCAGCATTTTATTATGGTGATCCCCTGGGCGAAATGCGCCTGGTAAGCAGAGTTTTTGAAACGTAAGGCCTTTGAATAAGACAAAAGGCTGCCTCATCGCTAACTTTGCAACAGTGCCTTTCATACCATACATTAGCGTTATGGGCATCGCCGTGAGCAACAACGACTCCATGATCTGCTAACCTCTGAGGGTCTAACTCACGACCAGCCTCTAAAAAGAGCTCTCGCAGACTTTTGTCATATGACACGCCATTTATACGCCAGTGGAGACTACTCAGTGTCTGCCAGTCCAACTGCATGTCACCAAGAATAAATTCCTGATTGACATAAAAGCTGGCTACACGACCACCAAGGCCGATGTCATGGCCAGGCGAAACTAGCCGATTCCAGAACAACTGATGAATGGGTTCAGATGCTACTTTCTCAGTTGACGCCATGCGCAAGGTCGGTAACGTATGGGATAAAATGTTGTGATCAGCATAACGTTGAGCTTCGATAACCGGTCCTATTTTCTCCCAGTCCGATTTGGTCTCAATCTCTCGGCAAACATCTGCTAGCCGCTTATCATCGCGAAGCTTATACAGTAGAATTTGGCGTCCAGGTTCTCCGCAGGCGTAGACGGGGATATCTACATCAAAACCGTGATCTCGCAAAAGTGCCGCCCGGTAATATTCTTGAATAGTCTGCTCTTCTCCCTCTTCATGATGATACTTAAAGAAAAAGGAACGGCCATTTACCAATGAAACACGCCCATTCAAAGAATTCAGACTATATTGGTCACGATTAATCTGCAGGCTTAATGTTTGTTCGCCAGTAACTTCGGTGATCAGTTGGCTGAGCTTTTCACTGGCCAACTCCCACTTGCCTTCCTGCGTCAACCTGCGCGCTTCCGCTGCATAGGGTGGGCGTAAAAGTTCAGTCATTCTTACTTCCCTTTAGCAAATCCTGGCGAATGTCCGAAACGGCTAAAGCATGCCCAGGGAATCCTTCATACTCTGCAAGGCGTTTAGCTTGCAGTGCCAGATCTTTGTAGCCACTTTTTGTTACATAGGCGATGGAGATTCTCTTGAGGTAATCAAAAACGGAGAGAGGACCAGACGTTTTCGCTGCGCTGTTTGTTGGCAGAACAGCATTAGGGCCAAGTACAAAATTACCCAGAGTGATTGGAGTATGTTCGCCAAGTAATATTTCACCGGCATTACGAATTTTCGTCATTACATCCATAGGTTCCTGTGCAAGTACCTCCAGGTGTTCAGGTGCGTACTGATTTACGAACTCAATAGCTGTAGAGAAATCCTTTGTCAGCACCACACCTCCGTGAGAGCCGCACAAAACTTTCTGGGAGAACTCTGCACGTTTTTCTCCAATTTGTTTCCAGTACATGGGTAATGCGGCAATAGCTTCTTCAGCTACACGAGGGCTAGAAGTTACCAAATAAGCTGATGAATCTGGGCCATGTTCGGATTCTATAAGAAGATCAAGCGCTGCCAGCGCACCATCGATAGAGTCATCAGCCAGAATCAGGCTCTCACTCGGCCCTGCTGGTATACCTGGATCAATTAGGCTTGATAACTGACGTTTCGCAGCCACTACCCATGGGCTGCCAGGTCCTACGATTTTGAGGCATTTTGGTACTGACTGAGTTCCAAACGCGACTGCAGCCACACCTTGTGCGCCACCACATTTATACACATTCTTGATACCAACAAGACGCGCAGCAATCAACGTTGCATCATCGACCTTCCCATCGGGGCCGGGAGGGGTGATTACGACCGGAAGCGGGACTCCCGCCACGATGGCTGGGACTGCAGTCATGATCAGTACGCTCGGGAATGAGCCTTTACCACGAGGAACATAGCAGGCAACAGCATCTATCGGAACATGGCGATCACCGGCAAAAGCCCCCGGTCTCATCTCCTTCCACCACATTTCTTCTGGTTTCTGTGCCTCATGAAATGCACGAACATTTTCGACGGAGAAACGAATTGATTCGATTACCTCCGGGTCAACGCGGGCAAATGCGTCTTCAAACTCTTGCTCTTCTGCCTTTATAGAAAAGGTCTCTGGTCGCACACCATCAAACTCACGAGCGAAACGGATTAGAGCCAGGTCGCCTTCTGACCTAACGGCCTCAATTATCGGCTTGACCTTTTCGATGAAAAATGACAAATCAGATTCTGTGCGTTTGAATAAATGGGTTGGCAGTACTTCGGAATTCGAAAGGTCATGAAATGTCGGAGACATGTTTAATCCTTAACAGTTAATTAGGAGTGTTGATGAATACGGTTCAGTACTTCATGCTGAAGTTCAATGAATTCTGGTTCACGATTTATACCCTCCTGTCGAGGGCGAGATAACTCAACATGGAAAGTGGTGTCTATATATCCTTGACCCATTACCACTATCCGATCGGAAAGCCTGACCGCCTCTTCGATATCATGAGTAACAAACATTACTGTGAGGCGGTGTTTCTCCCAGATTTCGATAAGTAGTTGCTGCATTTGATGGCGAGTCATGGCGTCAAGAGCACCAAACGGTTCATCCATCAGAAGAATCTTAGGTCGGTAGGAAAGTGCTCGAGCAATGGCAACACGTTGCTTCATTCCTCCGGAAAGTTCGCTGGGCCAGTGGTCTGCAGCATTGCCCAGTTTCACAAGTTCAAGATGTTCTTGAGCGATTTCACGGCATCTTCTGGCTGGTGTTCCTGCTGCTTTTAAAGCAAACTCAATATTGCCTCTAGCTGTCAGCCAGGGAAGCAGTGTGTATGACTGAAATACCACTCCACGGTCCAGTCCTGGGCCTGTTATTGATTCACCATCAACAAGAACATCACCCTTATCGAAATCCTCCAGACCTGCAGCTATTGACAGCATGGTACTTTTTCCACATCCAGATGAGCCGACAATAGAAACGAACTCGTTATCGTTGAGCGTGAGGTCAATGCCATGCAGAACCTGACGCCGGGTCTTGCCCAATGAGAAACTTTTTTCCAGTTTATTAAGCGTCAAAATTGCCATCAGGAACGTCTCCGGTTGTAACGGAAAAGTACATGCTCAGCTGCACGCATAATTTGATCAGTAATGAGCCCCAGGAAACCAAGCAGGAGTATGTAGCCGATGATCGTATCTGTCTGAAAATAGCGTTGAGAAACGACGATCCGATAGCCAAGCCCAGAAGTTGATGCTACAAGTTCAGCAAGAACAAGCCATGTCCATGCCCATCCAAGACTTATGCGTAATGCATCCCATATCGAGGGTAACGCGGAAGGAATGACAATCTGGAGGAGAGTTTTTCGGTCTGACAAGCCGAGTGTCCTGCCCAAACCGACAAAATCAGATGGAACACGTTTAATCGCATCAATCATCATCAGTACCTGTTGAAAAAAAGTACCGATCCAGATGACTAGAAATTTCTGTATATCATCAGTGCCTGTCCACAAGATGGTAAGGGGGACGAAAGCAACAACTGGCATATAGCGGATAAAGTCAACAAGCGGTTCAACAATCGCCTTGAATAACCCATAGCACCCAGCTAAAACACCAATGATAATTGCCATTAATGACGAAATAGTGAAAGCAATGATCATGCGATAAAGGCTGCTGGCAATATCACTCTGTAACGTTCCGTTTTGCGCAAGAGTTATCATCCGAAGCAGGACATTCTCGATTCCTGGCAGGAAAATGGGTTTAATGGTGCCGCTGGATGTCGCAAGCCACCATATAAGAAGGAGCAGCACGAAAACTGCTACAGAGATTGTGAGGAACTGAGAACGTGTAGGCTCTTTCCCTATGGTTAATAAGTTTGAATACCGCCTTTTTTTGGCATGGACATTTACTTTCTGAGTTTCGAGAGAACTCATAATTCCTCCGTGTGCAAGTCTTCACCACTTATAAAATCAGCGGACAGATCTTTAATGTGGTTATTGCGCATTTGCGAAACGAGTATCGATGGTTTGTTCAGTTGTAATGGGCTGCGTGATAATGCCCGCAGCAGTTGCTGCTTTAAGAATATGGGGGAACGTTTTCGTTGTGAAGTCGTGAGCCAGAAGTGCTTTGTTATCGCTTAGGGTAAAATATTTCACGCCATCGAATGCCGTATTTAAGTCTTCTGGAGTCGTGCCCACTGCTTTAGAGATAATAGCGCGACCTTCTGTCGTATTGGCATTGTAATAGTCTAGCGCTTTACCCCAGGTCTGAATAAGTGCCTTAATGGCATCAGGGTGAGTCTTGATGAAATCGTCACGTATTACCAGAACATCGCTGATCAATCCTGGATCAGAGGAACCACTGTATAGAATCTTAAGATTTGTATCGCTTTTTTGGGCCATGCTCAGATAGGGCTCATACGTCACAGCAACAGGAACCCGTCCTGCTATTATAGCATTCCCTGCTGAAGCGGCAGGCATGGGAACAGGTTTTATATCATTAAAGGATAATCCTTCAGATGCTATGGCACTTCTGAGTAAAATATCACTGGTTGTGCCTTCTTCGTAGGCGACCTGCTTACCTTTGAGATCCTTAATGCTTAAAATATCTTTAGTGGCCAGAATTGCATCTGCGCTATTGCTCTGGTCGAGTAATAGCACAATCTTCACTGGGAGACCTGCGGAAATCATTCCCATCGCGGTATGGGTAGCGATATTAGCTGCGTCTATCTGCCCACTCGCCAGTGCGGCATTAATATCTTTATCCTCAGCGAAATTAATGATCTCGACTTGTTTTAGACCTTCCTTTTCAAAAAGATTTTTAGCCGAGGCAATATGCCACTGACCATAACCCAGCCAAGGTTCAATCCCCATTTTCACATGCGTGGCTTCTTCCGCATGAACAGAGAGAGTTGTAACTGACATCATTCCTGCACAGAAAAACGCACTAATTGATTTTTTCACTGTATGGAGAGAATACATGGCTATTTCCTTCCGTTGTCATTGTGGCTACAGGCTGGAGGTTGTCCGAGGAAAACCAAGGGATGTATCATTACTTAGAATCTTCTATTGGCGAAATTAGTTATTTTCTATATCTAAGAGTTAAAAAAAATGTGATAAGTGTTTCTTATTGGTTGTTCTTTTGTAACTAAAAAAGCTTCAAAGATAAAAAAATGAGAAATTATTCCCTAAAATGGAAAAGGACCTTATGAAATTTGGGTGGACCAATCTCTCGACATCTGCTTGCTGATATACCTTATGCCGTGATCGGAATACGTTTTTTTTGAAACAGTCTTAAGATTTACCGGCCAATGATAATCCCCATCTGGGGATCTGAGTTCGTAAGTTGATTGATTGGACTGAGCCCATGCCCGTAGACAAATTCTATTCTCACGACGAGGCTTGCCCGAGCTCTAACCCAGAGCACACAGAGCAGTTTCGTCAGTTTGAAGTATACGGCCGCTGAGTAGCTCACTGCTGTCGGGCTGAGTGGAGGGATGCTGCCAGCTCCTTTCACCCCGCAGGAGGGGGGCTTCGGTGCTATGTGCTGACTGAAGGCAAGCTCCACACCGATGACATGCCCGTACCGGTGCTGTTGCCCGGTAATACGAAGATGAAGAGCGGGCAGTTGTGGACGTAGGTTCGTGTTAACCACAACGCAGGCTCAACACTAGCAACGGCTACGTTGTTGGTCTTCAAACCGGCAGAAAAGTCATCCACTCGCAGACCCATCTTGCAGGCTTAAACTGTGTATTGCAGACAAATGCGTAACCGGGTTCGACGAGTTTTAACACAATTGCCTGCGAAATTACACCATGTCGCACCGTATTACGAACCTGATAGGCCTAGCTCGCCAAAATGGTTCTCACTCTACGCTTACTCATATAGCAAGTGTAAAGGATCATAACGTACTTTCCGTCTTCTAACTTTCTGCAACTTCACACCTAAAAAAATAGGGTCTTATAATCGCCTGTGTAGATGTAGGCGGAACTGTACGTCGGTTAATTCCTTGCATGATGGAGCAGTCCAGAATGAAGTTCAGTGATATCGGTACAGCCCAACTGTGCCATTGTACGATCGATTTCAGCGATCAACGACTCTAGGGTGGCTGACACCAGCGCTTCGCCTCCTACAGCCACTGCGTATAATAGTGGACGTCCCAGTAATACTGCATTTGCGCCTAACGCCAGAGCTTTTACCACATCAGTACCGCGTCTGAAGCCGCTATCGAGTAACACGTTAAAGTTAGGGCCCACCGCCTTTCGGATGTCTGGCAAAACCAGCATTGGGCTAAATGTTCCATCTAACTGACGACCGCCGTGGTTAGATACTACAATACCTTCGGCCTTTAGTTGTTGTGCGGCTAATGCATCTTCAGTCGTCATTATACCTTTGATATACAACGGCCCCGGCCACAATTCGCGTATCCATTCCAGTGTTTGCCAGGTTAATGTAGGATCCATCTGTTGGGCGAAGTAGGTGGCCGCGCCCATACCGCGCTGAAACTCTGAGGGAAGGTAAGGTTTGAGGTTACCAAAGCCCGGCATCCCCGCAGGACGTAGTGTACGCCACACCCATCCAGGGTGCCGTGCTACATCTGCCAGCGCACGGAACGAAAGCTTCATCGGCCGTCGGTAGTGCGATTTATCGCGTTCACGGTTGCCGAAATGCACTGCATCTACCGACACTACCAACGCCGAGCAGCCTGAATGGCGCGCTCGCTCAATCAAGTTGGCTGTGACAGCGCGGTCCTTCAGAACATACAGTTGAAACCAGCGCGGCCCGCTGCTAACAGTTGCAGTCTCTTCCAGTGATGCCGTCGAAACGGTGCTCTGAATATAACCTATGCCGCTATGCGCGGCGGCTCGCGCTAGCATCTGATCGGCCTCATGACGCAGCATGCCATTGTAACCAGTTGGAGCTATCAGCAGCGGTGCAGCTAATAGGTCATTTCCAAGTGGTGTATGCAGACTGCGTACACTTGCATCCTTTAATACCGTTGGTTTAAACATCCAACGTTCAAAGACTTCTCTGTTATGTCTCAGAGTCTGCTCGTTGTCAGCGCCACCATCTACATAATCGAATGCAAAGCCCGGTAGCGCACGTTGCGCTGCCCGACGTAAGTTCTCACAGTTAATAACCATAATAACGTATGTTCCTCAGGCTTTATCACAAATAGATCAGATTCGTATCGTTGTGGATGTGGTTGATCTCAACAGCCCATACCATGGAGAGGAAAACATGCAGGAAGAGGGAACAAGAGCGATTTGAATTTGACGTTCATTCATGTTCACGAGGTTTCCTAAGTAAGTGACTTGGTTTATACACTTTATCGTTTATAAGAAACTATTGTCGTACGGCAAGAAACTATGTCATCCTTGAAGCCACTATCAGCAGCAGGTGAAATTTCAGAATGACGTTACATTACATAATGATTATCTTCCTAAAGGCAAGATCTAAGGCATGGCCAGTGTAAGTTACATTTTGATTTCTGCGCCAATATGGGGATTCAGTCAAACAAAAGCCAAGTCATTCATAACGACAGGTGTTAACTCTTACTCAAGACAAGGGGTAAAACTTTCTCGGTGACTTTCAATATTATGCACTTACTCATTCCTTTTGTACAAATATTAATTATATTGCTTCTGAATTAAAAAAAACTATAACAACATAAGACTTTTGCATATCTTAGATGAAGATTATAAGTTGTTATTAGGGATGATTCCCGAAGGGTAACAAATATTTTACAAGCTTCCTTGGTTGTATAAATACCAATTGATGAGTCTTGTTGTATGTGATAGTACTATAAAAGGCTAGAACATAACTCTATGTTTCCTAAAATTACCTTTTACCGAATTTGTAGTTTTCGGCAAGCCTCGCTGCTGTTAACTGCTCCTGTTTTGCATTCATTTCTTCCTCGCCAGACTCTATGGAATTTATCCGATCACGATAAAGAGTTTAGCATTGTAATCGTCATAAATACGCCATACTTCTTGTGTTTCAACCTCTTCCCTCCTCCCGTAAACTTTTCTGACTAATTCCCACAGAGCATTTATTCTGTACATTTAGTAACCGTACTCACGATTAAATACCAAAGGTAATGGCAATCCAGAACGATCAGCCTGAATAATCTCAATAGCCTGTTTTGCTTTAGCGGTGTTAGAAATCAACGATGCAACGTGACTGGTAATGATTATCCGGGGATGTGTCCACAAAGGATCTTCAGGCGGTAGGGGTTCCACTGGAAAAACATCCAACACAGCGCCGCTTAAATGTCCGTTGTTTAGCCCGACCAATAACGCATCATGATCCAATTGGTGGCCGCGTCCAACATTAATCAGTCCTGCATTCGGAGGTAATTGCTCTAGAAGTTCTGCATTGATGATGCCACGTGTTGCTATAGTGTCGGGAAGTAAATTAACTAAAATGTGACTTTCGCGAAGAAAAGCTGCTAACTGATCGTTTTCAGCGTAACATTGTACACCGTGGGCATTTTTCTCGGTACGCGACCAGCCTCGCACAGTGAAGCCATTGGCCAACAGTCGTTTAGCTACAGCAGTGCCTAGACGTCCCATACCCATTATACCTACTGACGTTTCGTTCACTAGTCTGCCTGTTAGCTTATTTTTCCAGCTCTGCCTTTTCTGCGCCTGCATCACCAGCGGAATCTGGCGTACAAGCAGGTAACATGCCATAGTCACATAATCAGCCATTCTGCTCTCAGTTTCTGGCGTAACCATGCGAGTGATTGGAATATTGGCGGGAACTGTCGAATCATTCAAAATATGATCCACTCCTGCTGCCTCGCTTAATATCACGCGTAAATTTGGGAATTGAGCAAGCTTGCCTCTCTCAGGCTCCCACACTAAAACATAGTGAACACTTTCAGGCTCAACTGAAGGGTCATCCCAGCTCGCGATACGCAAGTCAGGGAAATTAGGTAAAAAAAGATTTCGCCATTCGTCGATATCTTCGCGACTTACGAAGTTTATTAACAACGTTTGCTGGTATGTGGTTCTCATCTTAGTCTCTATAGCTATTTATGCGTTTCTGAATTAGGCTGTTCAGTGAGACTATTCGAGATGAGGGTGCCGGTAAAATAGTTTTAATGTGGCTTTTACATAGTAATTATTGAGGGGGTAATGTCAGAAACCAACATTTTTGCTACCCTGTATCTGCTAAATAGCTGCGCGGAATAGTAGATCACTGAAAGGAAACTCAGCCCGGATTGTGCGATCTGATCAATCGCCAAACCAACCAAAACCACCAACCGGACTGAGCGATGCCGATCATAGCACCAATACCCCGTGGCGAACGACGCCTGATGCAGAAAGCTATTCATAAAACGCGCGATAAAAATCATGCCCGCAGACTCACGGCCATGCTGATGCTTCATCGGGGTGAACGGGTCAGCGATGTTGCCAGAACTCTCTGTTGTGCCCGTTCATCCGTTGGTCGCTGGATTAACTGGTTTACGCACTCAGGTATTGAAGGCCTGAAATCCTTACCCGCAGGGCGCTCCCGACGCTGGCCTTTTGAACATATCTGCACCCTGTTACGTGAGCTGATAAAGCATTCTCCCGGCGATTTTGGTTATCAACGTTCACGCTGGAGCACCGAATTACTGGCAATAAAAATCAATGAGATAACCGGTTGCCAGTTACATGCAGGAACCGTTCGCCGCTGGTTGCCATCTGCGGGGCTTGTATGGCGCAGGGCCGCGCCAACTCTGCGTATCCGTGACCCACATAAAGATGAAAAGATGGCGGTAATCCACAAAGCGCTGGATGAATGCAGCGCAGAGCATCCGGTATTTTATGAAGATGAAGTGGATATCCACCTTAATCCTAAAATCGGTGCGGACTGGCAGTTGCGCGGACAGCAGAAACGGGTAGTGACGCCGGGGCAGAACGAAAAATACTATCTGGCCGGCGCACTGCACAGTGGCACGGGTAAAGTCAGCTACGTGGGCGGCAACAGCAAAAGTTCAGCGCTGTTTATCGCTCTGCTGAAGCACCTGAAAGCCACTTACCGGCGGGCGAAAACAATCACGCTGATCGTTGATAACTACATTATCCATAAAAGCCGCGAAACACAGCGCTGGTTGAAAGCAAATCCCAAGTTCAGGGTAATTTACCAGCCGGTTTACTCGCCGTGGGTGAATCATGTGGAACGGCTATGGCAGGCACTTCATGACACGATAACCCGTAATCATCAGTGCCGCTCAATGTGGCAGTTACTGAAAAAGGTCCGCCATTTTATGGAAACCGCCAGCCCATTCCCCGGAGGAAAACATGGTCAGGCAAAAGTGTAGCGGTATTAGGCGCAGCTATTTAGGCGTCATTTGCTAATCCATGAGTTTCAACAGCCGCCACACACTTCCCCATGCCTTTACCCCCTTACGCCAAAACCACTATCCGTTTGGCTTTTGGATCGAAACGCCAAACAGGGAAATTAGCCCATTCACTGTTTGGCTTCTCGATTGAAATCCAATGCTGCTAAGCCTTGCCAGTACTGGATAAAAGCAAGGTTTGGCACTTTTTGCGCCTTAAACCAACTTCGAGCTCAAAGTACAAACCGTTTGATTTTTTAAACCCAAAATGCAAACGATCGTTTGGCGTCTCGATTTTTTGCACTTGGCGAATGCCGCCAAGCATCACCGTATTTTGCTATGTATATCAAATGTTTAGCCGCGCGCAGGGCATCATAAAAAACCGATTTGACTGGTTAGTTTCATGGCCATTTCTTTCATCTATTTCACCACCGAGTCTGCACCCAACGACTGAAAATAGACGGCAAGACGAACCAACAAGGTGATAAGTGACGTGTTATGGGCAAGTGGCAACGATTGGGATAGAGAATGGATACAGCAGGTGGTCGCTTTACTGGTTGGGCATGGTGCGTTTACTCTCTACCCAGCATTAAGCCAGTGCGATAATGCGGCCGAACGCTTAACCCGCTGGTTGACCTATCAGTTACCACGCGTTAAACAAGCGCACCCAGGCTGCCCGATTCACCAATGGCTAAATAGCATTGGCGCACAAGTGAGCGTAGAAAAATGGCAAAGCCCCGAGCAATGGCCAAACCTGTATTGGCTACCTTTACCTGAGGTTGATGGCAACGCACAAGGCGGGTTAGCTTTGTTACCAGCGCATTTATTACCGGCAGATTTTTTATCGTTATATGTGGATGGCACGATTCAAACCAGAACATTGCAAGCAAACACACCGGCCAACACCTGTATTTTTTGGTGCATCACACCTTTATCTAAAACAGGAAAGCACGCTACCTTGCATCCCAAACAGCAAAACCGAGCTTTTTGCCTGCCCAGCTCGCCGGAGCAAATGGGTAAATCGTGCACAGGTTTATTACTGAGCGGTTTAAGAAAAGACAATGGAAAACGAAACGGCAACGTGATCAGCCACCAGATCAACCTAGCGCTGCTGCACCATCTTTGTAGACCGGAGAATGATGTTTGGATGAAAGCGAGTTTTGGTACCCTCATCATTGAGGGTACCAACAGCAAAATACTCGGCGAATGCTATTGTCTAAGCACAGCGCCAAGCCTTAGCGGCACGAATAGTTGTTAACCTTACTCAGCTTTAGCAAACTGCTGGGTGAAGTAAGCCAATGAATTAGCTTCTTTCACGGCATCATGCGGAATGAGTAAGTATTTCCAAGGTTTGCCACCGTGCTGTGCAAGGTATTCACTGGCATGACTACACCATTTCACACCACTGCGGGCTTTTTCGGTGACTTCCTCATTCCAACTGCCGTCTTGGTTTTGATGTTGAGTACTTTTAGTTTCAATCATCAATACATAGTCGGCGGTTTCAGCAACGAAATCCGGCACGTATTCAGGATGCTCGCTACCGCGTTTGTAGTACATTTTGAATTGGCCTTTGGCAGGCTTAAACCACTTCTCGCAGTCGCGTTCTAAAATCACCGCAAAACGGCGCTCAGTGTCTGAATCAAACTTTTGCAATGGGTATAGACAACGGCTAAAGCCGCCAAAGAGCATTTGTTTGATGCGACTGACATCGCGTACTGTATCACGGTAGCTTTGCACCGGCTGGTCTTGCGCTATGGTGTAAGCGCAGTCACGTAAGGTACTAAAGCCACTGCGTACATCGACGACGTACTCGGTTGCTTCTTCAAAGAAGTGGTTGTTCAGTTGCGCATGAATTAACTTCGCAATCGCATCACTCTGGTTTTGCAGAATGTTCTCAACCACATCGTCGTCGTTTTCAGCGGCCAGTGTATTGACAGCTTGAGTGGCTAGGTCAAACAAAAGTTCAGCTTGCTCGTCGTAAGGAATATCGTCGTAATCGAACAGCTTCTTCAAAATATAGTTTTGTTTCACCGGCTCGTAGTTGCCCGAATCGCCTTCGCCACGAATGGTTTGGTGATTGTCTTGCAGGCTTTGTTGAATCAGAGTTCGGTCGATAGGTTTTAAACCTTTAATGGCAGCAATGTCCAAATCGAACGGGTGATAGCCGGTACGTACTTCACCTGATGGTGAAACAATAATACGCGGAATATCTATGGTGTTATCCACCGTGAGCTGGGTGACTTGCTCAACAATCGCCGCAATATCCACCGATTCTTCAGTAAATAGCTCCCGTTGCTCTTGGGTTAACTGAGCTTTTACTTGTTCGGTGATCTGTGCTTTTACCTCAGTCGTTAACAATGCTTTGCTGGTCGGCGCATCGGTAGGGCGTGTTTGATATTGCTTGATCACGTCCAATGCAGCGCGGGCAACGGTTTGTTGGTTAGGCGTGGTATAAGTGGCTTTAGGTTCTTCTACCTCACGGTTAACGTCTGCACCGGTTGCGGTTACACCTGAACCAGTCAGTTGCTGCTCTAGGTTCGATTTAACCTGCACACTTTGTTTGGTTACATCGTCTTCTGGGCGATCTAATACGCGTGTTTTCAGGCGCAGTGGGTTATTCGGGTCGTTAGCCTCATCAACAATTTCTTGGAATTTGTCGTGCGCAACAATGCTCAGCGTATCGACGGCTTCAACACCTGTACGTTTGCCATAAGGTAAACGCAAACCACGGCCAATTGACTGTTCAATTAGGGTTCTGGCGTTGGCTGCACGTAGTGGCACAATGGTGTACAGGTTAGTAACGTCCCAACCTTCTTTCAGCATGTTAACGTGAATGACGATCTCGGTTGGCTCATCGACATGCTCAACATTGAGCAGTGCTTGAATAGTTTCTTCTTCTTTTTTACTGCTATCCACTTGAATGACTTTGCCACGGTAGCGGCCGTCAAACACTGTTTCAAGTTTGGTTAAAAGCTCTGCTGCATGCGTGGTATCACGGGCAATCACCAACATAAAAGGCTTAACTAACTTAGCATCGTTTTCATGTGCATAAGTGATTAAATCCACCTTGGTTTGCTCATGTAAACGAATACCGTCCATTAACTTAATGGTTTCTAGTTCGTCTTTATCATATTGGCTGGCATCAAAGTTACGCTGAGTAACAACGGCCGGCTCTTTAACAAAACCATCATCCATGGCACAGGCCAATGGGTAATCAATCACCACATTTTTAAAGTGCACAGGGCCACGACTTGATTCGGTAAATGGTGTGGCCGTTAGCTCTAATGCGAATAGTGGATTAAGCTCATTGAGCGCACGCATACCGGCATCGGCACGATAGCGATGCGATTCGTCCATCAGCAGCACTAAGTCAGGTAAGTTCGATAGATACTCAAAGTAGCTTTCGCCTAGGGTTTCCGCTAAACGCTTAATACGCGGGGCTTTGCCTCCACGTACTTCGGTGTTAATTTTCGCGATGTTAAACACATTGATCCGAACCGAACCAAATAGATCGCCCATGACTTGTGCACCGCGGCTCTCATAGTTATCACCGGTGATCACTTCTGGCGGTGCTAGCACAAAATCGGTAATGCCTTTAAACACGTACTTCGGTGAGGCGGGCGAGAAATCGCTGATCAGCTTTTCATAAATAGTCAGGTTAGGTGCCAACACAAAATAATTGCGAATGCCATGTACCTGATACAAATAGGTAATAAACGCCCCCATCAAACGGGTTTTACCTACACCTGTTGCCAAGGCAAAACACAGTGAAGGAAAGTCACGTTCAAAATCGCTGAGCTTAGGAAACTGCGCTTTTAAGGTTTCTAATAGCTCCGGCACATCGCGTTTTGGGTTCAGTAGTTTGTGCTCAGAAGCACTAATCGCCACTGCCAACGCACGCAGCGAATCTTGCTGCGGCTGGCGTAAGCTTAAACGGCCAATAATATTATTAATGGCACGTAATTGGTCGGGTTTTAAGCTTGATAAATCCATGGTCATTATAATTATCCTTATTAACCGTTAATCTTGCGCTGCATCGTCATCGGCAGACGCATCGTCAGTTAGGTTTGCCACGTTTAACGAATAATCGTCCTGACCAAATTGGCACTTGTCTAAAATGGCTTTTGGCAGTTTTTTCAAGGTTAAATTGGTAAAACGACCTGGCTCGCAGCGAAATGCACCACACATAACCAGTAAAGTTCGGTCACTGCCAACTTCTTCTGACAGCGCTTCTAATTTATCTACCGATAAGCTTTGTGTGGTGACATAAATATGATCCGTCTCGGTTGAATAACCGTGATCCCACCAATTCACTTCCGATGGCGCATAGGTAAAACCTTCCAGCTTACAAACGGCTTCGGCGAGCATTTCTGGGTTGTACTCTTTATTGATCACTTCCAAGCCAAACTTATCTTTCACAATTAAGGTCGGGGCAAGTTTGTAATAGCGGAAGCCACCGCCACCTTGCCAGTTTACAGACTTAGAAATACCACCTTGATCTTCACCATCAATCACTTTTTGCAAGCGCGGGATGATATGGGTATGACAATGCTCGCCCAACTCAACCATAATCCAACGACGACCCATTTTGTGGGCTACTGCACCAGTTGTGCCTGAACCAGCGAAAGAGTCCAGTACAATATCCCCTGGCTTTGTTGTCATCTCAATACAGCGCTTAATAAGCTTCTCTGGCTTTTTTCCATTTTTAAACGTTACGTCACCTTCTCTCGCAATACCATTCCATGGAATATCTAGCCATAAATTTGTTAGAGGCTTCGCAGGGACAATCTCACCTTCAACTTCCTTCATTTTATTTGAGTAAAAATAGATCTGGCGTCCGTTCAGAATATAAACATCATCGTAGTCATCTCGAGGAAATTTATATACAACTCCAGGATTAGACTTAGACTCATCCCGCATTTCAACTATTGCTCTTCCCGCAGCATTACTTATAGCAGTTGCTTGGTAGACTGAATCCGAGTTTTTGTTTGCAAATTCAGCGACCAACACTTCAAAATCCAGCTTACCTATGGCCTTTCTTGCTGCTCTGGCATCCTCGTATCCATGATTTTGTGCAACTATCTCAACCAGAGAGCAGCTTTCCCAATCAGAATAATTCTCTTCAATATTTTTGATATATTTACCGTAAGATGCGTCGTATTCAGCTTTTATATACTGTTGCTCGTATTGATAACTCTGCCTATCTCGGCAATACATAAGAATATATTCGGTTTGAGAATATGGAGAAGGGTTAACCGTTTTGTGGCCAGATGGGTCTGATGTTTTAACTACCATCATATTAAGGAAGTTTCTTCTTTCAAATACTTCGTCCATTAAAATACGAAGATAAGCCATTTCTTTATCATCTATTTGAACGAAAATAACCCCCTCCTTATGCAAAAGAGATCTTAGTATTAGCATCCTGTCCTTCATCAAAGACAACCACGTTGAGTGCTCTAATCCATCATCATAATGCTCGAACGCTGCGCCAGTGTTATAGGGAGGGTCTATATAAATACACTTTACCCGACCAGCATATTCTTGTTCTAGTGCCTTCAGTGCCAATAAGTTATCGCCAAAAATCAGCTTATTATCAAAAATATCGTTTTCGGTGAATTTTTGGCTGGCATGGTAAGACTTACTTGGGTCTTCTAATAAAATGCGCGGCTCTAGCTTTTTGCGCTCGTTTTTACCTATCCAGGTCAGTTCTAATTTAGTTTTGCTCATGTGTTCTATGCTCATATCTTGTGTTTTTTACTTAGCATTTTCGTGCCATCGCAATAGCTACGCCTGCTGTACTTGCCGATTGGCAGCTTGAGCGTTTTGCTCTTGTCGGCGTTGCGCTTGTTTGGCTAAGTAACTGAATAAATTCCGGTTGTATGGGTCATTCGGTTGCAGCCGTTGTTTAGCTATCACAGCTGGGTTTTCTGCCAAGTTTAAATGGCTGACCCACACCGTTTGCATTAACCGTGCTGTATCGCTAAGGCGTTTAAAATAGGCGTGCGGCGCACTGCCGAATACTAATGTCCTAAAACTATCGGAGAACTTCTGACGAAGTTCATCAAAGGCTCGGCTAATTAATCTTTCGAATGCTTCTTGCTCGGTGATTTCAACGGCGGTAATTGTGTTTTTAAACTGCGCCATTAATAACGTGGTTATACAGTAGGTAAAATGGCGGTAAACCAGTTTTTCCGGGCTTGGGCTGCTGCGTTCCGCAGCTGTACATAAAGCTTGGATGGCTAAGTAAATATTGACGGCATTAATTGCCATGACCCCTTGCAAATCTGGGTTGAAAATAGCCTGATACTCGACACTTTCTTGGTTTATAAATCTACTCGGCTCTGCTTTTAGTTGATAAGGCACGCGCACATCTGCTTGCATACAGGCCAAGGCTTTTGCCAACGTTTCTATAGTAATGCTGCGAATACCCGCTGCAGCGCTTTGTTGTGGGCGATAGAGGTATTCGACACCGAACATTTTCATCTCTTGGCGTAGACGTTCTTGAGTATCATCTAGGGCCGCGAAGTTTGCTAAATCAACAGGGTTTTGCAGGTTACGCGCTTTGGTTACTTGCTTGTGAAATGCATCGTTACCCGTGTTGATAATGGTTACCATCACTTGAGCTTGGCTGATATCGGCATCAAGATTTTCACGCATAAATTGCGCAGCACTGGCGATGGTTTGTGCACCGTTAACGACAGATAGGCCATCGACTGCAATATGCTTGCTACCTGTGTGGCCTCTAATATTCCCTTTTGGTTTTACTGCATTGCCATCCAGAGTAATACCATTGTTAAGATAAATAAAATTTTCAGGCTCATGTAAAAGGGTATCTTTAATAGCCTTATTTACACCGCGTCTACCTGAACCAATAAAATAGCGAATATTTTTCTCGTAGAGTTTACGATCATGAGTAGTGTGCAAAGCAATTAAATCGGTTAGTTTGGCGATACCAAATACGACTTTTCGTGGTTGTTCTTGCACTCGAAACTTATATACGGCGACACGCTCGTTTACCGTATCAACCGCATGTTCACTGCGAAGAGCCTGCTCAACATCGGTGGCAGTGAACTCTTGATAACCAGGTTCGATTTGCTCTTCACCTTCATCAATAAGCTCTTGTATGGCAGGCTGCAAGTAGTTCTGTGCTTGCATTGTAATGCCACTACCTGTGTATGCTATCAGCAGTTGAATGTGCTCGCATTCATCTAGTGCCGTTTCAATCTGTGCTTGAAGGTTTTGTACGTTCTGATTGAAGCGATTAAATTGCTTATTTAAAAGTAATTTAATCCCCTCTATAAAGGCTTGAGCTTCACCCAATGTGAATTGGGCATCTACTTTCATTTTGGACTGTACAAGGTACAACGTCTGATCAGCTTCGTGGTAATAAATGGCATCAAGACCATGATCTTCGTAGTCATCCACTACAGCTTTTGTTGCGGTCACTACGTCTAAATCGAATTTTTGCTGTAGTACGAATGCGCTAAAAGCCCTGGAAATTTGCTTTTTAGGTTTATCTTCCTGTCCATCTTGCCCAAGTAATGGCGGTAAATGTGGCACAAAACGCTGCTGTAGCAGTTCCTTTAATGGGGCAAGAAATTGTGGTTGTAATGCTGCCAAGTGAGTTGTCCTTATTTTTATTGCCAAATTGGCCGCGCTTGCCAGTCGGCTGGAAAGCCCATGCGGTCAATGTCTATTTGGTGATGATTAATCAATTGGATGAGTCGTTGCTTCCAGTGATGTTCACCACTGATCACATCCATGAGGTAGCCCAACATCACCAAGGTGTTATAAATCTTTCGCAAACGCCGGTCGCTATCGGGCAAGTTTTGCAAGCTTTGGATCAGTGCCGGTTCGCCATGGCGTGGCAGTACCGTGGTTTTTATAAAGTCGCGGTTCCACAACCTAGAATGGTGGGTGCTTAAATTACGCACTAGTGATAAATGTTCACAGAATGAGGTCAGAGTTTTTTCATCTAGGCCGTAGCTTTTACTTATTACTTGGCGGTCGGCACGCAGCTTGATATTACTGTACCAACGGGAAAGTTGCCCCATGGTTAACAACTCAACACAGGCCCAAATAGGCGGTAGTGGCTCTTGGTATTTTTGAGTCAGGTGTTTAATAAACTCTTCACGACTGCGCTTTACCTCACCCGTGAGTTTGCCAAGGCTGCTGGCGTATTCTAATAAATCACCAAAAAGCTCTGGTTTTAAATGAGGGTGCGCCGTTTGGTATTTTTGGCTCAACTGATACGCAATTTGTGTGTGCAATGACACTTCAAAACGCTCTATGGCATCTAGCACCAACAAACGTAGTTCACGGTCGAACACATATAGGTTTAGGATTTGTTCAAACTGGGTGCCTGCGATAAACGCATGACTGGCGTGATCTTGCTCATAAGGCAAACAATAAGCCGCAAAACGATAGTAGTTCAGCTGTGCCAGGTAAAACTCAGCTTTAGGGCCATCACTAATCACTAGGCCACGCTGTTGCAACAAGCGTATTTGATCGCTAAAGCTTGTAGGGGGCTTGGTAAAAGCGACTTTAGGGACTGGTTTGCGGCTCATTTGACCTCCCATGCAACAGAAGATCGAATTTTACGGGACCCAGAAACGAGTACCCCCTCACAGGACGCTGATCTTACGGGTAGCGGTAGGGGTGTTGTTGCAGTGATTATAGCCCCAAACGGAAAAAAGTCAACGCTGGCGTTGAAATTGATTGTCATCATTGAACCGTCCACCCAATGGTAAATAGGGTCTCTTGGCTGGTTTTTTTATTCAGTTTGCCTTCTAAGCTTACAATAAGCTGTTCGCGCTTTTCGTCCACTTCATCTTGTTTATCAAAAAGTTCGCGGCGGCTTTTATTGCGCTGACTTTCCAACTGGCGCTGCTGTTTTTGCAGGGCAAGTTTCTCTTCTAGCGTTGGGGCTATTTTGGCTTCGCGGCGTACTTGCTTGATTTGCTTATCAAGCTCTTTTATGGATTGTTCAAGCCCTTCTTTTAAATCGTCTGCCCAAGAATCTAACTTGTTTACTTCTTGCTCGAAGAAGCTGAGATTACGATCGTTAACTTGCTTTTCGATGCCTAGTCTCGACTGCTGTAACGCTTGCTGCAGCGCATTTTGATAGCCAGGATATAAGGCGGCAAGTTCTTGCTCACTGACTACACTTTGCACACAGGCACTAAGCTGCATCAGCTTTTGCACGACTTCACTTGGTAACGGGTGACCATGTTCATCTTGCGCTGCGAACAGTAAATGGTCTTCGCTACGCTCCAATGATTCAACACTAAATTTCTGTAGGCTTAGTACACCTGACGAACCCACTAAGGGTTCTAGCATACTGATTTTTGTTTGGTGGTTGCTGTAATCAAAAATTACGCTGGCAATAGGTAATTCACGTTGAAGCGCGTTGCTGATCACCCATTCACCCAGCGGGTGGGTGATACGATAAACATGGGCATTGGCTAGTTTGCCGGTTTCAATACTGCCGCTTTGCTGTCCTCGGCGTACAAGTTGGTAGCTACCTGTAGGAGCCTGATTGATGCTCTGATTAAGCGTAAAACTATGGTTGCTTGGGTCAATGTCTGCGATAGCTGCAAGCTCATGCGTACTGAGTTGCCAAAACCAACGGCCTACTTTATCGAGGCGTTGCTGCGCGGCATCAAGCTGAATTTTCAGTAAGTCGTGAATATCTTCATCGAAATTTTCCAGCAGCAGTTGCTGGGTCTCGCGCATTTTTTGGTTAATGTCGGCTTCTAGCTCTTTTTGCAATTGATCAAAAGCTGCTTCTATTTCCGCCAGTTGCCGACAAGTCTCGTATATATTTTGGATGCGTTTTTCAAAATCAATACCAGATTCGATACTGCCTAGCACATCGTCCGATGCACCAAACACGCCATCGAACAGATGGAATTTTTCTGTTAGTAGCTCTAAAACACGCTGATCGGCTTTGTTGGCTTCGTTGAGGAAGTTGATCACCACAACATCAAATTGCTGCCCATAGCGGTGACAACGGCCAATACGTTGTTCTACCCGTTGTGGGTTCCATGGTAAGTCATAGTTAATCAGTAACGAACAGAACTGTAAGTTAACCCCTTCTGCAGCCGCTTCGGTTGCGATCATAACTTCGGCATGATGGCGGAAGTAATCAATTAGGGCGGTACGGCGGTCAATTTGCGGTGAACCACTAACCTTATCACTACCTTGGTTTTCAGCTAACCACTGCTGATAAACTTTGGTTGCTTCTGGATGGTTATTGCTGCCACTAAAAGTGACTAATTTATCAGCAAAGCCATTCGCCTCGAGGAAACGAGCTAAGTATTCTTGCGTGCGCTTCGATTCGGTAAAAATAATGACTTTACGCGGCGCACCCATCTCCTCCATTTTGGCAAACCCTTGATTAAGCGCCGTTAGCAAGGCTTGGGTTTTACTGTCGGTGGTAATGGATTTAGCCTGCTCGATATAATGCTCAAGCTCGGCTATTTCAGCATTGAGTAACTCAAAGTCAATATCACTCTCAGGGGTATTGCTTTGTGTTTCTTCTACATACTCGCTGTACTCTTCTCCTAAATCATCACTCTCAACAAGCTCACTGATAATATCGAGGTCCGATTTAGCCTGTACTTTCAAGTCAACCAATCGGCGCTTTATAGTTTCGAGTGTGTTGAGCACTGCGTGCGAACTAGATGCTAATAGCTTTCTCAGTATAAGGCCGGTTAAATGACGTTGGCTCTTGGGTAGTGCATAGCTCTCGTCCTTTTCCAATAAGGCACTAATACTTTCGTAAAGTGCCATCTCAGCATTAGAGGGTGTAAACGGTACGGTGAGTGTTTGACGTTGGGTATAGCGGACGTATTCGAGTACATCTTTGCGCAAGGTACGCTGAATAAACCCGGTAAGTCGTTTCTTTAAATGCCCTAGCGCACTTTCGTTATTGACAAAGTGTTGTTTGAAGCTTCGCTCATCGCCGAAGATTTGATCGTCGATAATGGTTGAAAGTCCATACAATTCCATGAGCGAGTTTTGTAAGGGTGTTGCAGTAAGTAATAGCTTTTTACTGCCATCTAATGCGCGGCGTAGCGTTTGACCCATTTTACTGCTGCTACGATGTGCATTACGTAGCTTGTGCGCTTCGTCGATGACGACAATATCCCATGGCTCTAGCATTAGCTGCGTTTCCATTCTCGCAGCATAGTGATAGGACATAATAGAAACGCAGTGATTAGCTAGCGGGTTAGTTTGACCATTGTTAACACTAATGCGCCACGTTTTTGCATCAAGCACTTGCGTTGGTAAATTAAACTTATCGCCCAATTCCTGCGCCCACTGGCGTCGCAATGACGCCGGGCAGATGATCAATATGCGGCGTTTACGCTCTGCCCAATACTGTGACAGTACTAAGCCTGCTTCAATAGTTTTCCCTAAGCCCACTTCATCAGCGAGTACAACACCTTTGCTTAACGGGTTGTTGAGCGCAAAAAGTGCCGCATGAATTTGGTGCGGATTGAGATCAACACTGGCATCAAAAAGAGATTGAGACAATTTATCAACGCCATTTTCAGCGTGGCGAATGGTTAATTCCTGCGCAAAGTATTTTGCTTGATAATCAGTTATTACCATCCAACCCCCCTTTTCCTTGAGCTGCTTGCGTACTGATCCATTCTTCAAGATCGGATTGTTTAAAGCGCCAAGCATTGCCAACTTTAAAAGCAGGAATTTTATGTGCCGCTGCTAGACGGTAAACAGTTCTCTCATTTACCTTCAAATACTCAGCTACTTCTTTAATTGTCAGAACGGTATCAGTCATTTTCACTCGGCCACTTTGAAAAGTGCGTCAATTATCTAATGCGAGTGTCAAAATATTACAAATAAGTACATGAATCAATCTTATTCGGCACTTGCCGGAGCTCCTTGGCTTTAATCCTCATCAATTTTAGGTACACAACCAGTACACTAACGGTATTGTCCGCCTTAGCCTTTAAACCTAGCCAAGCTCTTTGGTTGACTGGCGGTTCACTACAAGGCGACAAGCCAATACAGGATCGCCTTTTTAGTCATCCAAGATGCTGCCTTTAACACAATACATGCGTGGGCGGGTGTTGTCGGGTAGGCTGACTTTGCGCTGTGGTCGGTTGCCATCGGGGACAAGGTAGCCTGCGGCCATCAGTGCTTTGGCGGCGCGATCTGGGCTTAGGCCTTCGGTGGCTTCGCGCCAGCCGGTTGGGTAAAACAGGTAAAGGGTTTGTAGGCCTGTAGAGTCAAGCCAATCGGCGCGTTGGAGTACTTGGCTGCTGTAACCGGTTTGTTTGGGCGTAAAGCGGCTTTCGCCATGTTGCTCAATAAAACTGCGTACTTGGCGAATGGCTTGTTGGTCTTCATTGGCGGCCACACCACCGCGGGCGAGTATCCATTGGTTAAGCAGGCTTAAACAAGCGGCTTCGACACTTTGAGCTGGCCAATCGAGTACTTTGGCTTGAATGGCTAACAGGCCTGCGCTGGTCAGTAAGGCAAACTTTTCGGCGACCCGGCGCACTTGGCCGTCAGCCTCGGTTGGTAAGCTGGTTAAAAATCGTTGGCTACAAACCACAGCCTAAATAACTGTTCGGAATAGTAGATCACTTTGAGGGAACTCAGCCCGAATTGTGCGATCTGATCAATCGCTGAATATCCCAAATCACCAACCGGACTGAGCGATGCCGATCATAGCACCAATTCCCCGTGACGAACGACGCCTGATGCAGAAAGCTATCCATAAAACGCGTGATAAAAATTATGCCCGCAGACTGACCGCCATGCTGATGTTGCACCGGGGCGAGCGCGTCAGTCATGTGGCCAGAACACTCTGCTGTGCCCGCTCATCGATTGGTCGCTGGATTAACTGGTTCACTCTGTCTGGTGCTGAAGGCCTGAAGTCATTACCGTCAGGACGTGGCAGGCGCTGGCCGTTCGAACATATTTGCGCATTGCTGCGTGAGCTTGTGAAGCATTCTCCCGGCGATTTCGGTTATCAGCGTTCCCGCTGGAGTACCGAACTGCTGGCGATAAAAATCCGTGATGTCACCGGTTGTCCGCTACATGCCTCAACCATCCGGAGATGGTTACCTGCAGCCGGGCTGGTATGGCGCAGAGCAGCGCCGACACTGCGTATCCGTGACCCACACAAAGAAGAAAAAATGGTTGCTATCCATGAAGCACTGGCGAAATGCAGTGCGGAAAATCCCGTGTTTTACGAAGATGAAGTGGATATTCATCTCAACCCGAAAATCGGTGCTGGCTGGCAGTTACGCGGGCAGCAAAAACGTGTTGTCACACCGGGCCAGAATGAAAAGTACTATCTTGCCGGTGCGCTGCACAGCGGTACGGGAAAAGTCAGCTACGTAGGTGGAAACAGTAAAGGTTCATCTTTATTTATCAGACTGTTAAAACATCTTAAGGCGACATACCGGCGGGCAAAAACGATTACGCTCATTGTCGATAACTACATTATCCACAAAAGCCGTGAAACGTTGCGCTGGCTGAAAGCAAACCAGAAGTTCAGGGTCATTTATCAGCCGGTTTACTCGCCATGGGTCAATCATGTCGAACGGTTGTGGCAGGCGCTTCATGAGACAATAACCCGAAATCACCAGTGCCGTTCAATGTGGCAACTGTTGAAAAAGGTTCATCACTTTATGGATACCGTCAGCCCATTCCCCGGTGGAAAACACGGGCTGGCTAAAGTGTAGCGGTATTAGGATCAGTTATTTAGCATAAAAAACATCGAGAACCGCAGTCATGCTTTCAGGGCTATCAAAGGCACGAGCAGTCCGGGTCATGCAGCGAGTTACCAAACGACACGACATCGATCCCGTGGCGTTGGTGTATTACTCTTTCATTCCACTTAGATCTGTAATATAAGTGAGGAGGATTTTGAAGTAAAACGATATTGAGTAATTGATGGTTTATGTTGTTCTGCTATAAGCTGACAATAACCGTCTGTCAGATGTTTATTGAAAATAAATAAACTTAATGCTTTGGAGGACAAAGTGGAATTGGAGAGGATTCTTAAATTTTCGGTTGAGGATGGAAAATCGCTGACAGACGATGAAGTTATTGAAGTATATAAATTGATTGAGGCTAACATTGAACATGTTCGCTTCTCACATAATGAGTTTTTTATTTATCTTTCGGATCGCTACCTAGATCTATCGATCGCAATGGATGAAAAGGATAGGGAAAAAGAAAAAAGTCGTAAAAGTGTTATCAGAAATTCCTTGGTAATTCTGGTCGTGATGGCTGCAATTTATGGTAGTGCCAAGCTAGTTATCTATATAACAAAACCCAGTGAACTGGATATACAACAGTCTCGGGCCTATGCTTCTTTACGTATTGATGCCATTAACCGCAAACAACAGGCGTTGCAGTTTTTAAAGAGTGCGCCAGATGTATCGAAAGAAGATCTCTCTTTGATTACGTCTACGATTACGAATTCTGGTATTAGTTTTGGGGATTCTTTTGTTCTTCAATGCCAAGAGTATGGAGAAAAGGTTGCAATAAATACATTGGCTTTATCTCCGAATTTATCGAGCGAAACAATTAAAGCATTACAGCAAGCCGTTGATGCACAATGTGAGTTGTATAATCTTGATAAACAGTAAGGTGGAGATGTTTAACACGGTAATGACTCCAATTTACTGATAGTGTTTTATGTTCAGATAATGCTCGATGACTTTGTCATGCAACTCCACCGATTTTGAGAACGACAGCGATTTCCTGCCCAGCCGGGCAAGATGCTGCCTCAGATTCAGGTTATGCCGTTCAATTCTCTGCGTGTAATGCTTGCTGATAACGTGCAGCTTTTCCTTCAGGCGTGACTCATACAGCGGCCATCCGTCCGTCATCCATACCACCACCTCAAAGGCCGACAACAGGCTCAGAAGTTCACCAAAGACATGCGCCCCCACCGTTCTGCGTATCCTGTCATACGCGTAAAACAGCCAGCGCTGACGTGATTTTGCCCCGACGTAGCCCCATTGCTCGTCCATCTCCGCACAGACAATGACATCACTGCCCGGCTGTATCCGGGAGGTTACTGACTGCGGCCTGAGTTTTTAAATGGCGGAAAATGGTGTTGAGACCAATGCCCATAATGCGTGCGGTGGCGCGGCAACCGACACCATTCATGGCCATATCAATGATTTTCTGGTGTGTTCCGGGCTGAGATGCGGTGTAAGTGAAGGTGAGCTGCCATGTTTTACGGCAGTGAGAACAGAGATAACGCTGATGCCCGGCAGTACTTTTGCCGTTACGCACCACGCCCTGGGTAGCAGAACAGGAGGGACAACAGACGGAGACGGAAGCCACAGGAGCACCTCAAAAACACCATCATACACTACATCAGTAAGTTGGTAGCATCACCAAGAATGTGTAAGGATCGTCTTGAGATTTTTGAGAGTGCAGCGTAGTCTCTTGCTCTGTAAACAAAAAAACCACCGCTACCAACGGTGGTTTGTTTGCCGGAAGTGAGAGCTACCAACTCTTTCTCCCGAAGGTAACTGGCTTTCACGGAGCGCAGATACCAAAACTGTCCTTTCAGTGTAGCCGTAGTTAGGCCACCACTTCAAGAACTCCGTAGAAATACTCTACTACTCTGCTCCGTGAATCCTCTTACCAATGGCTGCTGCCAATGGCGCGTTGTCGTGTCTTTCCGGGTTGGACTCAAGAAGACAGTTACCGGAAAGGCGCAGTAGTCGGACTGAACGGGGGGTTCGTGCATACAGTCCAGCTTGGAGCGAACTGCCTACCCGGAACTGAGTGTCAGGC
>OIEQ01000397.1_pt1 | contig 25839 bp, 18 predicted proteins | sample 1581841 | NCBI WGS metagenome assembly OIEQ01 (sample SAMN03281020, study PRJEB24777) | human gut metagenome | isolation source: fecal sample PR170 from 1 month old male Malay infant, vaginal delivered... | place: Singapore | collected 2005-12-29
ATATAATAGGTCTAAAAATATAAGTGGTAAACGTGTAGTTAATTACTATCAGTGTTGAGAGGAGGGAGAATATGTCGAAACAGAAAGATAAATATCTAACACTAAGAAGTCAATTACCAGAACTAATAGACGAATATATAGCTTACCTTCAAGTAGATGTTGAAGAACCTTCTCCCAAAATGGTCGAACGTTTGTCAGTGATTCAGAAATTTTTAAATAGCTATGCAATTACGATTGATAAAGAGGGTGTCTCACTATCATTGACAGACTTAGAAAAAATACCACGAGAATTTGTTCAAAATTATTTGGCAAATTTACGTCTGAAACCAGCGGGAAAAAGATTTATTCTCTATACTTTGGCAGGATTTTGGAATTATCTTACGAATACCTCTTTTACAATTGAGAGAGGGATGCCGTTGTTTTACCGGAACGTGTTTAATGAATGGAAGATAGTTTATAAAGAGAGTTACCACAACATAATATATTCCGAATCAAAGAAGAAGACTATTTTGTATACGCAGCAAGAGCTAGAAAGCTTGCTTGATTTCATGGCAAACAGTTACGTAACAACTCTACCAACTCAGAAAAAGGCTGATAATTGGGAAAAGGAGAAAGAGCGAAATATTGCTATATTTGCGATCATAATTGGTACTGGAGCAAGTACTCAAGAAGTTGTTAACTTGACAGTCAGGGATATTGATATGCGTAAAAAAGGAATTTGGGTTGTTAGAAACAACGAGAAACAGTTTATACGTTTTCTACCCTTCACAGTTCCTTACATAGCTCCATTTGTTAAGGAACGCCGGGGACGCTGGGATTTGGATCCTTCTATACCATCATTATTTTTAACCATGTTGAAAAAGCCTATGGGAAGAAATACAATAGGTCATTTGGCAAAGAACATTGGACATGCTTATGGAAAGGTAATCACGCCTAGTATTTTAAAAGACAGCCACGCCTCTATTGTCTATAAAGAGACAGGTGATATTAAGAAAGTTGCTGAAATACAAGGCTATAGTTTAGACAAGAATCACCTCATAAGATTTATCGAATAATAATATTGATAAAATCCTATATTAGTAAAAGGCCACTTGAGGCCTTTTTGATGTCACTGGGTTACGAATAGAGACTCCTGTGTCTATAATGAATTTATAGAGATTTAAGGAGGTCTTATGCTAAAAAAAAGCAATGAAAAAAGAGGTTGTCTTGGCAATCTGATTTGGATACCGATATCTATTATTGTTATGTTTTGTATAGCTGGATATGGTATGTCCCAAGAAATTAATGTACCTGGTATTTTATCTAGTGGCTTTAATGTTATTAGTAAAGGGGAGCATGCCAATTCAAGTGATGTCGGAAAATTATTTGGGAGATTTATTCCCAAGTCAGAATCTTTGGAAACAGGAAATAGTTCTTCTAAAACAAGTGGTGTAAAGTCTGATGTTTTCAGCTACAGTCCATTGCCTTTTGAAAACCATAAGCTAATGGTCAATGGAGATTTGGATAGTCTTGGTAGAGCAACATATGGTCACATCAGACTAAAGTATTCGGACAAACCACAAGATGATAGGGAAAGTAAAATTAATGTTGATCCAGTCGGTTGGCATAACTATCGTTTTAAGTACGAAGATGAGTCTGGGAAAGTCAAAAAAGCTTACCTGATGAATCGTGGCCATCTTATTGGTTATCAGTTTTCTGGATTAAATTCAGAAATAAAAAATCTAGTACCTATGACACGCTATTTGAATGCAGGAACGATGTCTGATAGTAAAACGGATGCTAATAATCCAAACGGTATGCTATACTACGAAAATGCACTAGCCAAATGGTTGAAGAAAAACCAAAATATGTACTTAGATTATTGTGTTGTTGCAAACTATACTGACAATGAGTTAGTACCTAGGACTGTAACGCTTTACTGGACATCCTTTGATGAAAATGGGACACAATATGGAGTTGAACTATCAGAAGCAGGATTAGCAACGAGTGATGGAAATGTGAGTTCGGTCACACTTCAGAATGTTTCAAAGAATGCTAATATTAACTACTTAGACGGTACAGCCACAAGTAATTACTAACATTGACTATAGTATGTTATATGTGACAATAAGAATCAGCGTAAGCGTTTGTACATTAACTAAAAAAGACAAACATAACTTCTAATGTTTGTCTTTTTTTTGCCTAATATTCAAAAAATAATGAGAAATAATTGAAATGTATAGATAAAAGAGATGTAAACGCTTACTAAAAACAAAATTTTCATAAAAATCTTCATTTTAAAGAGTAGGATTATGTTAAAATACTAAAGAGGTGTAAATTATCAGATTATTTCAGACATACAGTGTAATTTGTAGATGCTATATGTAGATATTTCATAATTTTACGACCTTTCAAAAAATGGATTGATTTTATTTGTTAGTAGTGAAAGGTTGAAGAACAATTTAGTTACGTTCTACTTCAAAGTATAAGCATTAGTTTAGGTGATGACAAATATTAATTATCATCCGATATTCGTGTCTTTGTTGGATATAAATATCTATTTGTTATAGTGACCATTATTTCAGTAATTTAATACATATAATAATTATTGTTGTGGTCCAAATTCGAATAGTTTTTTGACAAATGATTTAACCATTACTTTGTATAGCACTGATTTTTCTGGAGAGGAGTATTAAGACAGATTTTATGAAGAATAATAAAACAATTTGATAATCAAAAGAACAGTCAAAGAGTAGCTTGAAGGATATTATTACAATAGGAGATATTTGAATGAAAGAAGTTTTAAAACTAAGAAAACGCCGAACAGGTCAATGGGTAACTGTTGCTGGGACGGTTTTAGTTGGTGCCTGCATGGTATTTGGGAATTCAGTTGTGTTTGCAGATGAGGCTTCAAATAACGTACCTACAATCACTGAAAACAGTACGGTAACTGAAACAGTAACATCCGGGTATAGTGATGTCGTGTTACCGCATTCTATTGAAAACTCTTCTAATACGATTAGTGAAGTAACATCTTCAGAGAAGGCTATAGACACTGAAGAACATAAAACAAATTTTTCTGTGTCCGAACAGGTAAATCCGGAGACTGGTAAATCATCACCCTCAGAAGATGTTACCGCTCTAGTAGCAAATAATAATAGTTCTGTAGATAAGATTACTTCTAAAGAAGATGCAAATAGAACCTTAGACAATTCAATAGGTGACGACAGAGCATCAGTTCTAACTAATTCTTCGGATAGTAGAGTAGAAAAAACAGTTGAGGAAGAAAATAGAAAGCGATTAGATTATTTTGAAGAGTTAAATGCCAGTGGTGCTTCACGTATTGAAATTCCAGAAGGTATGACTGCTATAGACAATAATGCTTTTAAAAATAATACGAAATTAAAGGAAGTAATTTTACCAAGTACTCTAAAAAGTATAGGAATATCAGCTTTTGAGGGGACATCGCTATCCAAAATAGAATTGCCATCAAGTTTAACGTATATTGGTGAGAATGCTTTTGCTAATATAAAAACGTTGACAGAAATAACTATACCAAAATCTGTTGAATCTGCTAGTTATGCCTTTTATGGAGATGTTAATCTTAAAAAAGTAATTTTTGAAGACGGTATTGTCACAATCCCGCCCCGTGTTCTTCATAACACTGGTATAGAAGAGATAGTCTTACCCTCCAGTGTTAAGACTATTGGAAGCTATGCTTTTTCTAATAGTAAATCTTTAGAGAAGATTAATTTGTTAGATGGAGTTAGACAGATTGAAGAAGGTGCTTTTTCAGGTGATAGTAAATTATCAGTTGTTGAACTTCCTGAAACTTTGACTGAGATTTCTAGGTATGTCTTTTCTGATACTCCAAGTCTTATCCATATTAATTTACCGAGTGGTATTACAAATATTGGAACAGGTGCTTTTGAACATTCAGGTTTGACATCTATTGAATTACCTAAAGAATTAACTGGAATAGAAAATTGGGCTTTTAGAGGAACACATTTATCTGCAATCTATCTTCCGAGAAAATTAAACTATTTAGGCATCAATGCATTTTCAGATATTGGTACGTTAAAGGAAGTTACAGTGACCTCTAATATCAATAATGGTTGGGATTATTGGGGTGCTCCATTTTATTCCAGCCCGTTAACGACGGTGGCCATTGAGGAAGGGGTAACAGAAATAGCTGATAGAATGTTTTATAATCAAAAAGGGATTATGAATATCAATTTTCCATCAACTATGAAAGAAATTGGAGCAAATGCTTTTGAAGGTACGAGTCTTAAGACTGTTCTTTTCCCATCAACTGTAGAATATATTGGAGATCATGCCTTCGGAGATATTGTAACATTGACTTCAATTGACGTAGGAAGTAATTTAGTTACAGGAAAGAATGCTTTTTATGGTAGTAAAAATTTAGTTACAATAAACCTTAAATCAGAGGCTAGAAAAATTGTTGATGGTTTTCTAGCAAATACTGGGATTACAGAATTTGTCGTACCAGAAGGAGTAGAAGAAATTGGGAAAGATGCTTTTTCTAGTAATGAGCAATTAACAAAGATTATTTTACCATCAACTCTTAAAACTATTGGGGAAAGAGCGTTTTCAAATACTAGTCTAAAAGAAATTGTATTCCCTGCTTCGATGAAAACAATTCCAAAAGGTATTTTAGAGAATACTCAAGTTGAAAAAATTGTTTTATCAGAGGGTGTGGAAGAAATAGGTGATTATGCCTTTGCTAATAACAAGTTGTTGAAATCAGTTGTATTTCCAAGTACCCTGAAGAAGATTGGAAGAGGAGCTTTTAAGAATTCCAACTTAGAGTCAGTAACTCTTCCGTCAGGTTTAGAGGAAATAGCTGAAGAAGCATTTTCTTATAATAAACTATCAGCAGTTACTTTACCTACTTATTTAAAAACATTAGGTGATCATGCTTTCTCAAATAATAACTTAAAAGAAGTTACCCTTCCGAGTCGTTTGGAAGTTCTTGGAACTGCATTTGTTGATAATTCTGAATTAAGTAAGATAACTTTCTCAGAAGGTTTAAAAGAGATAAGAGGAGCTTCTTATTACGGTCCTAGTGCATTTTCTGGAACGTCCATTAAATCGGTTGTATTACCAAAAAGTCTTGAAAAAATAGGAGATGGTGCATTCTATGATTTGAAAGGATTAGCTGATATTTCTATACCAGAAAATGTGACTAGTATTGGAAATGAAGCCTTCTACAACACTAGCCTGACTTCTATTGATTTACCAGCTAATCTGAAGACAATTGGTCGGTATGCTTTCAGTGGTACTAAATTAAAAAAAGTTGTGCTTCCGAGTCAAGTTGAGACTATTGGTGATCATGCGTTTAGTATTGAATCACTAGAGTCAGTACATATTCCAAAATCTCTTAAATCTGTTGCTAATTATTCTTATAATACTAGTTATATTTATAACAGATCATGGAATAGCGTAGAATGGGGACAGGGTTATAATGCCATCTTTTCAGGAGATAAGAATCTAAAAACAGTTACTTTTGAAGATGGAATTTCAGAAATTATTAGTGAATTGTTCAGAGGAACGGGTATTAATAAGATTGATTTGCCAAGTAGTGTTACAAAGATTGGCTCTGCGGCATTTGCTAATTCTGACTTAACTACGATTAACTTACCGTCATCATTATCTGAAATTCAGGATTTTGCTTTTGCAAACACCAAGCTTAAAGAAATTACCATTCCAGATAGTGTTGAAAAGATTGGTTATGGAGCATTTGATTCTGTTGAAACTCTAGATAAAGTTACTTTGCCTGCAAATTTAAAAGAGATCTCAAGTAAGACTTTCTATAAGACTAATATAGCTAAGATCACAATTCCTGAATCAGTATCAAGCATTGGAGGAATTGCTTTCGCTGATACTCCTTTGCAGAGTATTACGTTACCAAATAACTTAATATCAATAGGACAAAACGCTTTTTCAGGTACACAACTAACCAATGTTACCCTACCTTCAAAATTAAAGACACTAGAAACTGAAGCTTTTGGGGAAATTACTACCTTAGTTTCAGTAAATATCCCTTTGAGTCTTGAAAGTGGTTATAATGCTTTTTCAAATAGTAAGAAACTTGAAAATATAATCATTGAAGATGGACGTGAAAAAATTCCAGCAGGTCTTTTAAGTAATATTGGGATTAAAACCTTTACCCTACCTTCTACAATTAAAACGATAGAAGATTCTGCCTTTGCTCAAAACGATTATTTAAGTGAAATTACTTTAAATAATGCCTTGGCAACCATTGCTGAAAGAGCATTCGCTAATACAAATTTGAAACATGTTAAACTACCTGATAGTTTGACTTATTTGGGTAGGGGAGCCTTTGAAAATAACCATTCACTCACAGAAGTAATCTTTTCCAAAAAGTTGAGAGATATTTCTGAGAATGCTTTTGCTAATACAGGACTGACCAAATTAGAAGTTCCAAGTAATATTGAGGAAATTAATTCTGGTGCTTTTTTCAATACTAAATTATCTGACTTAATTTTATCAGAAGGAATTAAACGAATTGCTTCGTCAGCTTTTGTCGGTAATCAGTTGAAGGTGATAGAGTTACCGGCCTCATTACAATATTTAGGAAGTTCAGCTTTTGGAAATAGTAGTAAGCTTAGAGTAGTAAAAATCAAGTCTAATATAGAACTTGATAGATATTATGATGTTAACACAATATCACCGTTTACCTATCAAAATTATTATGGTGATGAAATATCTAAACAAAGACCTGAGAGTATCTTTGTTAATTTTGAAGGTGGCGTTAGCAAGGTATCAGATTATCTTTTTAACGGTGTTACACCTATAAAATCAGTGACATTTAAAGACAATATTAATCTTACTGAGATTGGGTCTCACGCTTTTGATGGAACTAGTCTTACGTTCTTAACTTTACCAGATACTGTAGAAACGTTAGGGGAGTACGCTTTTGGAAATATTAACACTTTAAATAGTGTTAATATTCCTGAAAAATTAACAACAGCAGATAGAGCCTTTGCAGGCAGTAAGAAACTGAATGAATTACGAAATAAAATTGAGGGTATCCGTATACCTGATGGTATGTTTGAAAACACAGGTTTGACAACCTTTATCGTACCTTCAGGGATTAAGGAAATTGGTAAATATGCATTCCGAAATAATAAGTCTATAGCTATAAGTTTTGACGGCCCACAAGAAGGTTTTAAAGATGTTATTCTACCTGTTGGTTTAACAAAAATTGATTCACGTGCATTTGAATCAACGGATATAGGTTATTATGATATTCCTGATACTGTCAGTGAGATTGGAGATGGAGCATTCCGATTTAATCCTAATTTAAAGAGCATAAAGCTACCATCTGAGTTGAAAGCCTTAAAAGGTTATCTTTTTGAAGGAAACAAAGGCATGAAACTACTAGTTATTCCAGACAAAGTTGAAAGTATTGATACTAATGCTTTTGTTAATATGGAAGGGTTGGAAAATGTTTATATTCCTGCAAGTGTAACGAATATTGGAGAAAACCTTATTGCAAACAAGGACAAGGTAACATTCCATGTTGAAGTTGGTTCTTATGCTGAGACTTATTTGAAAGCTAATGGTTTTAAGACAGTAGCAGTAGGTGATGATTACAAGCACTACAACGATAGTATAGTGACAAGAGCTCATTTACTAACAACATCTCAGAATCTAAAATTTTCTGGAGATCTTTCGCTTCGTTTAGAATACGAATTAAAGACAGCAGGGCGTAACATCTCAGATACAGAGATTGTTATCACACTGCCAGATGATAAGGTAAGTTTTAATTCAGAAAACCCTATTGTAAAAAAAGGTACGATTTCAGGAAAAAATAAAAATGTTTTAACATTGAAGGACATAAATTCATTAAAAGGAACTTTTGACTTTAATGTAAAAACGACAGCGGAAGAGTTAACCTATTTAGATATCGTCGCACAAATTCGTTATAAGGAAGATGGTATTCAAAGAGCAGAGCTTCTAGGACATATTAATGAAGAAATGCCATATTTGACTATAAATGTTAATGATTATATTTCTAGCAATTCATTAACAGTATCTGGAAAGACTAAGCCAAATACCAAAATTAAGTTAGCTGTTATTGATTCATCTGAAAGGATTTTAGAAACAGTCTCTAAAGAGGATGGTAGTTATAGTGCAGTAGTGCCAGTAGATGTTTCAAAATTATCAAGTGATGAAAACTCTTTAAGAAAAATCGTATTAACAGTTATTTCAGAAATTTCACGGGATAACATAATTGCTAAAAGCAAGACTATATTATATCAATCATCTGCCCCACGTCTAAAATCATTTATTATGAAACATCATGGACAATCGTTTGATTTAACTGATGGTAAGCCAAATAATAATGTAATTTTCCGACCAGGAGAAGAGTTTGAATTTGAAGTAGAGTTGGAAAATGATAAAAATGTTTCTGGAGTTTCTATAAAAACATCACGAAATAATAAAGATGGATTTGTTCATTTAAGTAGACAGTCTAATCCTCATTTATTCAAATACAAAGGCTTTTTCGATGTAAATGGTATAAGAGATGATTTCATTCCAAAAGATTTTGTCATCAAAGTTGAAACGCTTATCAGTCGAGATAGTGATGGAGATGGTCTAATTGACTCGGATAAATTAAAGGAAACGGATAAGGTTGTAATCAGTAACTATAATCCTATTATTGCCGATAAACATAAGAATAGTTGGGATGTGTCTGATAGGGATTTGTTGATTTTCTCAGGTTTAGCTTATCTCTCTCCAAAAGAATTAGAGAAACTATTACCTAAAAATGGTGAAACAGGAGTATTACTTTTTAATTTTGATGAGTTAAATGCAGCTAACAAACCAAAATATCAATTCTATGATTTAAATCTAAAATCTACGGATAGAAGCTTATTCTCTAATTGGATATTTGTTAATCAATTAGAAAATGCATTTAAGGAACCTGAGATTGCGGGAAACAATATTTGGCCTGGTGAATATCATTCTACAGTATCATATTTTATTGATAAAGATAAAAAAAATATTGTTGTTGCTTTTAGGGGGAGTGAAGAAAATTGGGAGGCAGAACTAGGGAATTTAGACATTCCTTGGGGTTCAAATACTAAAGAAAGGGCTGCAAAGTATCAGATAAGAAAAATCATAGAAGAAATTAAGTTGAACTATTCTCATTTTGAAAATATTTATATCACAGGACATTCTTTAGGAGGTTATCAAGCAATTAATGCAGGAGACTGGATTTTAGAAGATGATAACTTAGCTGATATTGAATGTAAATTACGAAGAGTTGTTAATTTCAATGGTCCAGGTTTTAACAATCAAAAAGAAGGTTTCTACAGAGCGATAGAAAAAGGCAAAATATTTAAACGTTATTTGGTTGATGAGATAAACTTTCCGAATGGTGCAGCAACATGGGGACAGATGACAAATGATGTTAAAGTACCATACAAAAAGACTATTAATAATCCCGATGTTGAAGTCCATAATTTAACATCGTTCTTCTATACTTTAGATCGAGGTTACCGTTCTTCTAAATCACGTTTTAGAGATAGTGGCAATTACTCCTTAATTACTAATCTTGTTGAAGTTAAAAACTATCTTTTAACTCTTCCTGAATCACCCAATTATGTTATTGATCCATCTGGAACAATTATAAATAGTGTAACAAGTAAAGCTCTATCTGGTGCCCAAGTTACAGTTTACTATAAGGATGCTAATGGAAATGAGAAAATTTGGAATGCTGATGACTATTCTCAACTTAACCCAGTTTTAACAAGTGTAAATGGGGAATTTGCTTGGGATGTTCCTGAAGGCCTTTGGAAAGTCAAGGTTTCTAAAGAGGGGTACGTTTCATCTGAATCTGATTGGCTTCCTGTAGCACCTGTTCAAACGGGGATTGACTTTAAATTGGTACCTCATACCTATGCCCTTACTTACAACTTAGGTGGTGGTAGTGTTACTCGTACTTTACCTTCAACATACCAAACCGATGTTGAAATTCCTTTGGGCAGTCCAGCTCGTAGTGGTTATATTTTTGAAGGGTGGTATGATAATCCAGATTTTATTGGAAATAAGATAGACAGTACTCTCTTTAATTCAGTTGGTGATAAAACCCTATGGGCTAAGTGGGCGCTAGCTAAACAAGTTAAAACTCGTCAGGAGAGTCGTGTCATCACAACGGATAAAGTAGAATATGTTGAAGATTCAAGTCTAGATGCAGGCAAAGTTAGAGAAGTTGCAGCAATAAACGGACAAGTTTTGGTAGAAATCACAGACATCTATGTAGATGGTAAATTACAGTCAAGTACTGAAAAAGAATTATCACGTATTGAACCGCAAGCTAAGAAGGTTTATCGAGGAACAAAACAAGTATCCCAAGTTCCAGATGTTGCCCCTATAGAGCAAAATAAACCAGAAGCTATTATTGAAACCAAGGTTCGTCAAGGAAGTCGAGTTCTTAAGACTGATAAGGTTGAATACGTTAATGATACAAGTCTTGATGCAGGTAAAATTCGAGAAGTTGCGGCAGTAGATGGGCAAGTTTTGGTAGAAATCACAGAGATCTATGTAAATGGTGAATTACAGTCAAGTACTGAAAAAGAATTATCACGTATTGAACCGCAAGCTAAAAAGGTTTATCGAGGAACAAAACAAGTATCCCAAGTTCCAGATGTTGCGCCTATAGAGCAAAATAAACCAGAGGCTATTATTGAAACCAAGGTTCGTCAAGAAAGTCGAGTTCTTAAGACTGATAAGGTTGAATACGTTAATGATGCAAGTCTTGATGCAGGTAAAATTCGAGAAATAGCAGCAGTAGACGGACAAGTTTTAGTAGAAATCACAGAGATCTATGTAAATGGTGAATTGCAGTCAAGTACAGAAAAAGAATTATCACGTATTGAACCGCAATCTAAGAAGGTTTATCGAGGAACAAAACAGGTATCACAAGTTCCAGATGTTGTACCAATTGAGGTTAATAGAATCGAACGTAATAATATTACGAAAGAGCATCAAAGGGTTTCTACTGTGATAAATACTAAGTTAGAGCCAGTAGTGATGGATCAATCGTCTTCAGAACCTCGTTCGTCAAAAGAAACAACCATAAGAACTAAGGGTTATTTACCAAATACAAGTAGTGAATATGGTTATGGTTTTGAGTGGGCAGGTATTATTGCTTTAGCAACGGCTCATTTTGGAATCATCTCAAATAAGAGAAAGAAAAACATAAAAAACTAGTTATTAGTGATGGATTAACTCAACTTTAAGAATTATTCCACATTAAGACTGATGGGAAAGTTCTCAGAAGTGATATTCTTCTGGGGGCTTTTTTGATGTTAAGTAAACTGAGGATTATGTATTTGAAAAGGATATCGACGTGAGCACGATTAACCGTTGGTTTCATGCAGAAGAACACAATGAAATTATTGAAGTTGCCTTTATATTTTGGTTGCCCTAGCCTTGCATTGATATCAAAAATCTATATAATAATTAATAAAGAGCCAGTAGAAAGGGTGAGAATTATGTTTATGATCTTGGTTCTATTACTTACATTAGCGAGTTTCTTATATGTTGTCATCGGTATCGCCAAGAAAATCTTTTCAATTTTCGCCTTAATTACACCAATTGTAGTCTTGGGTGTTGGGCTTCTTATCGCAATGAATTAACAAAAGTCAAGGGGTGTCACTATCTTACAGGTAGTGACCTTTTTTGTTATGCTTTTAATGTCAAAAAGACATTAAAGGAGAAACATATGAAAGCACTTAAACTTATAAGAGAGGATGGTTATGAGAACGTCCATTATGCTAGTTTAGGGGAGCAAAAATTTAAAACATTGGTTGTTGCAGATAGGAAAGATGAACAAGAACAATGGTTTGAGCAACCAGAAATTGAATGTGTCCCAGAGGAAGTCTCAGATATCATTCGAAACTACACACTCCCATATATTGATCTTGGAAATACTGAAGATGAGTATTTGTTAGAACAAGCAACTAATAAGGTTGTATCAGTTGTAGTAGAGAATGTACTTGAAACACAGCCATTTATTCCGAGAAATAGAAATGGTCGCCCTATCGGTGAAGGTGTCGCATTCTGCGATATGTTAGTAGGGCGTGTTCAGAATGGAGAACTTGCTGGAACAACAGTTTATATTAAACAAACAGAATCTGGCTTCCGCCAACCAAAAGACTTCTTTAAAATGGTTGGGCGTATTTTCCCTTGCAAATTAACTGAAATTCATATCCAAACTATCGACAATTATAAACTAACGATTAATAACCCATCAAACTATGTTGTTGAAGGTAGTATTGAGTTAGCTGAGTGGTTAACTAACTACCAGCTTCTTCAGCAAATTGAAAAGAGTAAAGATAACTCTTCTCGTAATCGAGATAGAAAAAACATCTTAGAACGTACTCATGAAGGTATTGTATCTGCCGTGATTAACAATGGTAGCAATGCAGGTATCATGGTAATGACCAAAAAATTACAAACGGTATTTATTCCAAAACATAGGGTAAGTTATGAGTGTGATTCTTCATTTGTTAACCTAGACGAAGTAGTATCAGTCTTTGATAGGGTGGAATTTAAAATTACCGGGGCCAATACCCAAAAACCAAGTCCAAATCAAAGAGAACGTCACATTATCCATGACTATATTCGTATTGAGGGAGATATGAAAGTTCTCGAAGAAGCACCTCAAGATGCTTTGATTGAGATGATTGATAATAAGAAAGTCATAGGACGATTGTTTAAAGTGCGATTTATCAGTTTTGATCCACAGAGTCTACATACCGTAGAGTTGGTTGAATTTCCAGGTATCAAAATTAAAATGAAGGACTCAGGTTCTTTAAATCGAGTTCCTTTTAAGCAAGGAGATGAAATTTCAGTTGTTATTCAAGATGCTCATTATCGCTGGGTAGACGCAAATAGCAGGGGGCGTCGAGTGGCTAAAAAAACTGAAGAAGTGAGCAGTAATTCACAGAATACGGAAGAGAAAAAATGTCTGTTTCGTATCAAATCACGTTTCAATAGTTTCTATCCAAATCGTGTGAACAGTAAAATCTTATCAACATTTTTTACTAGTTGAGTCGCATATAGTTCCCTCTGAAATGGGAACTTTTTGTTTACGTTCGGAACAGAAAAATTTAACAAGGAGGGATTATGAATCATCACAATATCAATGCTATTGTCTATTATCTGATAGTTTTTTTTCGGTATGTATTACCTATTACCTTAGTTTTTATCGGTATCGGTAGGTGGAGTTATGCTAAATCTATCAATAATCCAGAGAAGCAAATCATGGGAGTAAATTTTGCCTTAAAATCAATTTTATTCTTATATATCGTTACATTTATCCCCATATTCATCATCTATGGACTTGTAATGATATCAAAGGGGGGCGCACATAGTGGTGACTTCTCTATGATTAGTTTCGTAGAAGTCTTTACCCTAATAGAAATTCTAGCAGTTGGAATATTGCCTGCATATGGTTTTATACAGGGATATATATATCACTATCAATGGTTGATTACAGAAGGTAAGAAAACAACAAGTTTACCACGACGTAACCTATTCATTAGACTTGGAATAATAAGTCCGATTGCTATTGTTGTCTTTATGGAATTCTTGAAAAAAATGTTTGCTTACTAGAGAGGTGCTTTATGCGAAAAATCTTGAAATTATTTTTTAATCGTTATTATACGAATGGTAAGCGAACAATAGATATCTTACTTTATTGTTGGCGAAAATATATAGATTGGTTATATCATATATCTTTTGGATTATTTGCTTTTAATATTATTATGTTTATCTTTAGATGGCGTTTGCCTAATTGGGTATTTATATCTTTATTTATATTTTTGTTCGTTAATATGGCTTTAGTTTTATACATTGGTGTATGGCACAGTAATGTTACAAGTCGTCAAATTTTCGTGTTATTTGAAAAATACGACACCTTAAAACGAGCAGAACGAAAGAAGATTATTGGTAAGTATGCCATAAGAGCAGCACTAGCAGCAATACTTATATCTTCTGGATTATATGTACTAACAATCAATAATTTTATCTTATCCCTCATTAATCGTATGTATGATGTGGCAGATAATTATCTCAAATATATGCCCTGGTCAATACCAAATGGAAGTCAGACAGGTATTGTTTTAAGTTATCATACCCTCAAACCTTTAATAGGAGCGGACTGGTTCAACAGTTTATTATTGTTGACTCCGATTGGAGCAATTGGTCTTATTTTTTATAATAGTTATGCGACTGGGATTGCTGAAAAAACCTACGAGAAACTTGTTGAGCAATGGTTAGGTGGACGTTACTTCCAAGACAGTGTATTAAGTAATATCGTTCATAATCAAGATGAAAAAGGTCAAGCGAATTTGGTTATGGGGCTTAACTCTAAAACTGTAGAACAAGTGATTTTACATGCTAATGAGAGAACCTATCATACTATTATCTTTGGTTTGATTGGTACTGGTAAATCGGCAACGATTCTGATTCCAGCAATGCTACAGGATATGGAAAATATGAAATACTATCTATTGTCCTATCGTAAGTATTTGATGAAAGTAGATGAAGAACTGGAACAAGAATTCTTTAGCACAGAGTTTGAACGTAAGAAAAAAAGACGTGAATTGTTGGAGCAGTGGTATAACAATGGTTATGCTGCAGAGCTTACAAATGGTATTTATATGACTGAACCATCAGGTTCGATGTATGGCACAATTGTTAAGTACGCTCATAAAATGGGCTTCCCTGATGAAATGATTTGGACTCTAGATCCTACTAACCCAGGAACTGGTGCAATAAATATTTTGGATGGAGATACTACTCAGGTGAAAGGGGCTGTTCGAGACTTATTTAAACGATTTAGTGATCCAAGTGGGACTGGTTCTTCTTTCTTCCTTAACCAAGAAGGACAACTTACTGATAATATCATTACGGTCATTAAAGAGGTAGCGTTGATACCAGATGCCCCAATAAACTACATGTTAAAAGGTAAGTCTCCAACACTAACTGAATTCTCAAATATGTTGCGTTCTAGTGATTGGATTGAAGCCTATATTGCAGTTTTTGAACAATTACTCAATCGAAAGAAAAGGCTTTTTGAAGAAACGTTGAAAAAGCATGAAGAGTTCTTAGCGCAGGAAAAAGAAAAGTGGTTAGAGGAATCAGAGTACAATCGTGAACACGAACAACTCTTTGATACTATCCTTAGACCAGAGAATGTTCATGAAGCTATAAACGCATTTAATGATGAAAGAAATAAACTTGAAAACCTCCAAAGTTCTTATGATTATTTCATCAATGCTCATCAATTAAATTCGTACACAGAGGAATATTATTATACCTTTGATGCTAACGTTTCTGGTCTAAAAGCAGTTATTGATGACCTATCATCTTCACCAGAAATTCGTCGTGTATTTTTCTCTCAAAGTACCAAAGATTTAGATATTGTTTTAAAAACGGGTGGAATGATTTTGGTCAATTCTGCTAAAGGTGTTCTTGGTAAAGAAAAGTCTCGAATGGTAGCACAGATGGTAACATTAGTTATGCAAAATGCTGCTCAAAGACGTCTTCCAGATAAGTCTCCTTTCTTTGCTTTTTATGAAGATGAAAAGAATGGTTACTTGATGCCAGGTAATGATAGTAACTTCCTAGATGAGTCTCGTAAGTTCCATGTTCCAGTTATGCATGCTTATCAACATGACGAACAAATTAGGGATTCTATTGGCGAATCTGGGGCTGATGCAATCAAGATGTCTTATCGTAATGCCTTTACCTTCCAACAAACCTCAACAAAGGTTGTAGAGTTCATTAATCTACGTTCAGGAGGAAAACATTATGCTCTTAAAGAAACCAAACGTGCAGCAAACGATGATCTCTTAGCAGGAAATCAAGGGAACTCAAGTGCTACTTCAGAGGAAGTAGTAGAAGAAGATAACTTCACTGCTAGAGATGCAAATAACCTAGAAAAATTCCAAGTTGGTGGTGTTATCGTCAGTGATGATGAAGTCTCAAATATGATTTATTTGACAACATCTCCGCATTTTGAAATGGATATTTCAAAGGACTCTTTTGTCTCACATACACCTTTCAATAAGGTTTATGGGCTTGGTGAGGAAGAACCGGAAATAGCAAAAGCATACAAGTTGTGGAGAGCAGAAGTGATAGAATATTACGCTCAAAAAGAGTCTGAAAGCCACCTCTATGAAAGTGATTTTACTGAAGAAGAATGGCAAGCAATCATGGATGTTAAGGTGCCAAATGTTGATAGTAATGTAAATGATACAGTTGGTAAAAAAGATGATTCTCCATCAGTTAAAAGAACAATCTTAGTCAACGAGAGTATAACAGAACATAGAGAAGGTACTTCAATTAGTGAAGAGGTAACAGAGGATATTGAGCAAAAAGAAGAGGTCAATAACTCAGCGATCCCACCAGATGTTGAAGAAAGACAAACTGTAAATAGCAAAAATGATATTGGTGAGTCGAAGGATAAAGAAATAACTCAAAGAGTGATCCTAGCTCCATCATCTACACCTGAAACAGTCGATACTCAAAATATTCAAGCCCCTAATCAAGAGTTTGAATTACCTCAAGAACTCTCTCGTGTAGCTCGTGAGAAAGCAACTAGAACTTTAGAAAGCAATGTAGAACAAATGGATATTGATGAAGAAGAGGGGTTTTAGATAACATAAAAAGCAACGGAAATTTCCGTTGCTTTTGTTCTAATTTTGAGAGTCATTATACGTTTCTTTATTAGTCTTCTCAGAATCCTTTCTTGCTTTTTCTTCTGCTCTTTTTCTCTTAATTTTCTCTTTTACCTCTTTGACCTTATTTTGTGTTTCAACAACTAAATCATCAATAGATATATCTGGATTTTCTAGCTTTTTCAATTCGAAATAGACTTGGCCTAGTTTATCTGTTTGTGATTTTAGATAGGCTTTAAGTTGCTCTGTAGCTTCTCTCTTTTGTTGTTCTAAAGCTTCAAGTTCCTTAATAAAATCTGATTCAGTTTTTTTGTTTTTTCCTGCCATGATTTGCTCCTTAATTATTAATTATATCTAATAGTATAGAGCAAGAATATTAAAAGTCAACCCATGTCACTCCCTTGAAAATAATCTATTCTAGGGTATACTGAACACTATAGCGACCCATTATAAATGAATCCAAATAGTAGTTATTAAGTGCTTAAAACCCCATAAAACCGGTTGTTACAAGTGTTATGTAATAACCAGATTTTATAAATGAAAGTACAGAGAGAACAAAAGTCTAAGAGTTTACTGTATTTATAGGGTTGACGACTAATATTAGAAACTCGTAAATTATAAATGAGTAAATAGTGGCAACTATATAGCTAGAATAAACCATGTTTTTTAGGGATTATCGTTATAAAAATAAACTACGACGTTATGAATGAGAGGAGATGAAAGTATCAATCAGCATTCTACGGGTACAAAGGAATGCTTGAGCAAGTCTATATCAAAGGCTAAGCATGACTTAAAAAATAATATCTATACTCTTCGAAAAAAGACCAGACTATATACCCTATTGATTGACTATTTTAGGACTACAAAATGCAAGATATAAAAAATAGAGATTTTACCTCACTTATTTCAAATAAAAAAAATAAAATTCATTACACTCAAAGAAATAAAATAGCTACTTACTTTGTTTCAAAAAATCAAAATACTTCACTTTCGTTTTCAGAAGAGGAGCTTATCATCTTTTATCATTTACTAAGATTTGGTTATTTTGATAAGGAAATAGTAGACCTCATTTATACTGCAGTAACTCGAAAATCCAAAACTCCTAATTCATGGTTTTATCGTCTTGTTGGAAAGGTGAATCATCCTATTTCAGCATGTTCGGATGCTAGAAGCGGTAAGAGAAAAATATATTATCTGAACAAAGGTTTTAGTACCTGGTTGCTTACTATGATTAAGGGGATTGATAAAATACGTTTACTAACGACAACGACAGAATATGATAGGTCAGTATATAGCATTGTCAGTAATAACCTTCTAGGAGGGAAACCTCAAACCGTAAATATTCATGATCTAGAGACCAGACATTTAGTTGCTAAAATCTTAAACAAGCTTTTTTTTAAAAACCAAGACAAGTCTGTTTATGACCTAAACATACAAGTCGTATTTCCTATTAGTCGGGTTAATCTATTAATGGTTCCTGATGCTGTCATGTTCATAAACGATAAACCTTTTTTTATTGAGTATGACAGAGCAACTGAGCGACAAACAATTCTACTTTCTAAAATATTTGGTTACGCAGAAGAACCAGCATTCGAAAATTCTAGTTTATTTTTCGTTTTCGAAAATAATCGTAAAGATAATACACAAGTGTCTAAACGTTTAATGAACTTTTTAGAATATGTAAATGACGTTAAGGTTGAAGGTGTGACTGGACATGACATGTTAAAGCGTAAAAATATTTCTTTGTTTAGTCAGACCACAACAAATGCCTCTGACGTTATTGTAGAAATCATGCAAGAAAAGATGTTTTCAAATCGTAAAGATTGGTGTGATTGCGAGGCATATGATTTTTCAGAACTGCAGAAAATAGATTATCTCGTTAAGGAGATATCAGAACCTTTAGATGATGATAAATTCCAGTTATCAGCTGTTGTTGAAACTGACTCATGGGAATTGAAAGAGTACCCTATGATACCTATGGCATATATCAAAAATGACTTGATTCCACACTTAACTAGTTTATATGAAGAATTCTCAATAGAGTATGAACATATGATCATTGTATTCCCTAAAGAGGTTTTACCAGAAAAAATCAAACTCCCTTTTGATGATTATTTCATTATTGTTTATAGATAGAGTAAAGGTGTTTGTAAATGGATTATTTGGAATACTTAGGGAGAAGACTAGTATGGTTAGTTGTTTCGCTCGTAGTTGTAATCGTAGTAAAAAGACCAAGAATATTGAAAAGATTGGCTATAGTAAGTGATGAAGATATCGGTGAAATCAACTACTTTATTTTCTTAACGATTGCTTGGCTAGTTCTTGTCACATATTTTATTTTGTACTTGTTTACGGTAGTTACTTTTTTCCTATCATGGCATTCGCTAACACTGAATGATGAGCTGGAAATGATTATTCAAACCGTATTAATCATACCAACACTCTATACGTTATTAGTTCCACATAACGAGGTTATCAAGAAGGTTGATGACTTCTTATCAGCAAAAAAAGATTAAATCACGCGCAGCAAGAACAACATGTTATTATTCTCTCGACTATTAAAAAAGATGTAAGAGAGTCATATGATATTTTTGAAATTGTTGTTGGTCTCTGGTGTTGTTTCAAGAAAAAAAGATTGAAAGGTAACGGTAATTAATGAAAATAAAAATTGAATCTGCTTGGGAATCCCTTTGTGATGCATTCCCCAAGTTAAAGGATAATCCTCTTTACAAGGGTTGGTATATTAGCTATGCGATCCTTGTGACGTTATCTATTTTGACGGTAGTTGTAGTGAACCATAGGGTTGTCTATGCATTTCCATTTGATTGGTTTGGTTTACTTTTTGGAATTATCTTACCTTGGGTTCTTACGACCTTTTATATCGTATATCAAGGTGTGGACCATGCCCATCAGTTTACATCGACTAAAGTTGTTCTTGGGTTATTTATGTTACCTGTAATTCTGATTGGTTTTACTTCTAATTTTAAAAATGAATACAGTTATAGTAATCGTATGGTTACTTCAGTTTTTGACCAAGAACTTACTCAACAAAGTTTCCACGCAACGAGTATTACATCAAACCAACTTGATTATTTTAAGAACGATAGTGTCATTTTTCCTTATAAGAAAAATACAACTTCAGAGATCTATGTGTTCTTTAGACCTGACTGTCCTTACTGTCAGAAATCAATTCCAGTACTTAACAAGAGCTTAACTGAAAAAGAACGAAACAAGATTATCTATGTCAATGTTCTTGATGAAAGTGGCAAAAATTTAGCTCACGCTATGGGGGTAGAGAAAGCAGCAACAGCAGTTATCTATCATAAGGATAAGAATTCTGGTGGATGGTCCAAACGAATTGAACGCATGGCTGAAGGGAAGCATGCTGCACCTCGTCTTGATGTAGGTGCTATCCATGATATTGTGTCAGTTGCAAAGGAGGAAACAAAATAATGTATTTATCAAAAAAAGATATTTCAGAATGGATCGCTAGCCTAAAAGCAGGTGACGAGGTTGCTGTCCAAATAACACGGATGGATGGTGTCATAGTTTCTAGTGAGCGTGGCATTGTCGACAAGTGGTTAGGAAAGAGACTTATAGTTGTTAACGGTAAGCATTTTGTTCCTAGCACTGGTTTGAGACAAAGTAACGCTTTTGTTCCTGGTCAAAAGACAATCGTGGAACAACTTTTTCCCTTGGATGCTTTGCTTTTAGATGAGGAAGAACTTTCCAAAAGAGACACCATTATTCAAAGGTTGAAAGAGTCTGCTGAACGTCTAGAGCACGCGCAGACTTATTCTTCATTAGTCGTTTCTAGGGTGCTTCGTAAGTTATCAGTCCTAGACATTGGTGATATTTATGATCTAAATGAACTACGTTCCTCTAGTGACACAGAAGACTTAGAAAATAGTGCTTTATTGGATAGACGAAAACTCTCAGAGAAGAAACGTTGTTTAAAGACTCTTGACCGTATGCTTACCAATTTAAGTCAAGATAATACCTTGGGTGCTTTCAAGCTAATCTCTCTTTTGGGAGAAGTAGCTTCTGAATTTACTGATGCTGAAAATGAGGTAAGTGAATGTTAGCCTATGTCATTATGTTTGTAGTTATGTTTACCATCAAGTGTGTAACTCTTACTTTTGTGAAGAATAAAGAGTCTACAGTTGTCAGTACTTTTCTGAGTGGCACGAATCAGATTTTTCTTAATACGATTGTCTGGTTTCTACGACTAACAGCCATGTTCCAGTTTTATCTTTTGGTGGTAGACAATAATCTAACTGTCATCCCTATAATTGTTGGTTTCATTCTACCTAATGTCTTGTTCTGGTTTAAGGGAATCAAAGCTTCTTTATCGGATTTGCTTGTACGTTGGTTAAAATCATTTATTGGTCATAAGTATAAAACATGCCCATTTTGTCATGAATCACATTTATTCTTTCGATACACAGAAGACCGCACAGCTGCTTATTACTATCTCTTGACAGAAGATGATAGTCTTGTGGCCATTGGAGATTTTGATAATAGTGACCATCCTGCACGTTTCTTTTTAAGTAACGATGAATCACATTTTGATGAGCTGGTTGATACCATGCTACCCTATATGTTGCCTGGAATGGAAGAGGTGGTTTATGTAGGTGGGCGACAACAGCGGTTGGCTAGAGAATTGTATTGTGTCGATTGCCAGGAACGAGTCAGTGAAGATAGTGGGGTACAATTTGGTGAAGTGCTTTTAAGAGAGCATCGGAGGGAGAGAAGGGAGTGGGATTAGTTGCAGATCTTCCTCCTGAAAAACCTGGAGAAATTAAACAGGATTGGAATGATGTATTAAAAGCTAGTAAGTTTGACAACCAAGAGATACAAGAGGAAGAAAAGACATTACCAGCAACAGAAACCAATCAAGGATTACACAATCAAATTGATGATACAAAAAAAGCCCCTGAACATAGTCAGGAGCAAATAAAAAAAGAGAGGACTTCTTTGTACATGGGGTCTTTACAGCCTGAAGCTGAAGGCAGTCCCGCACCCGAAGTCACCGAAGCAACCTCCTTTGAACGCTCTGTTACCAGACGTCCTACCGTATCCTCTCGCTATATAAACATTAGCATAAAAGGTGGCTTAAAGTCAAGAAAAACACCCAAATACCGGTCTGTTAGTGAAAGTGATTTGAGCAAAATTAATAGGTATGGTAGAGAGGTTCAAGGAAAGTAACTTTATGCACCTAACTGGGCTTGAACCAATTGGTAAGAATGGTAGAGGTATAAAACCTACTAAATTCCTGCATGATTTTGCTAATGGTGGTGAACTTGCTTATGACGATATTCTAATTGATAAATTCCTTTTTGTGTTTACACAACTTATTTTACACTGCCACAAAATATAAAGATATTTATGTTTTTTATTGATAGAGAATTAGTCTTTTAGTATAATAACATTAGATGATTTTTTCCATGAGTCTCCCTCATTAGGGATTAATGGAAACGCTGTGAAATTCCAACATAGCGTGAAGCGTAGGAAATTCTCCTACGCTTTTTTTGTATGTAAAATTGAGTTGTTTGTTCTGCGTGTCTGAATTAGTAAGTGAGAGCTGCTAAGTTCATCTAGCTATCCCTTAAGGCCCCATTCATACAACAAGTGATGGGTAGAATAGCCTATCACTTTTTTTCAGCACGCGCGTGAGTAGGACATCGTGTAACTTTTAAACACAAAAAACTCTAAGCAGGCAGAGCCTGCTTAGAGTTTTTGTTGCACTATGTTTTACAATTTATCTCTTAAAATAAACTTTGTTCATAATGGTTACCTCCTACACTTTTCAATATAAGTATTGAAGAAAATGAATAAGACCAATCAATCGTTACCACTTCAATTTTATGCTCCTTGATTGTCTTAATGTAATAAATATCTTCAAGAGCAAACTGATAAACTCTAGAATTTGTCTTAAGTGATAGAAAGTTCATTTGATCTCCCTTGAAAACAAGTGATTATTTGTTAACTGATATACTTTTTATCAATTTTCTTAAGTAGTCCATAGACTATCAGCAACATAATACCTCCAATAATTGTCAAATAATCTTTCTTATCTCCCGTTTTAGGAAGATTATTTGACTGCGCAACTATTGCCGTACCAATAGATTTTTCATTTGAAGATGTAGGCGTTATTGATAAAGTAGTATAGCTAACACCTGTATTTTTGTTAGTAGCTTCGGTTTTTTCTCCAACGCTAGGGAGTTGCTTTTCTTGTTCGCTGTTGCCTACGTTACTCTCAGTAAAAGCTACCTCACTACTTTTTTTATCTAGATCTTTAAACATATAGCGATAAATATCATCGGCTCCGCCGCCGCCAACCCAGCCAGAGATAGCTTGTCCATTTTCAAGACGAATAAGAGTTGGTGTTCCAGGGATACCCACAGTACCGAAAAGAAAGTCACTTGCATTCTTATCAAAATCTTCACCATCTGTATTGTAGTATTCAACTGGTGTTAATTGATTTAATTTTTTCAACTCTGGTGAAAATTGGCGACAGTAATAACAAGTTGGACGCCCAACATAGAGAAGATGTTTATTCTCATCAGGGGTAAACATTTGATATACATCATTGATAGAAACTTTAGTTAAGTTCTCTACATTTTCTTGATACTGCTCTTGGGTAACTTCTGGAGCAGCTTCAGCTTCTATATCGGACGCTTCTTCAGCAACAGGTGTTTCCATATTAGTACTTGTGGCCTCTTCAGAAACGACTGCGGGTACTTGTGTAAAACTATCTGTGGATTCAGTAATTTCTGGTATTTCATCAACGGTTGAATTATTTTGACCAACCGTATCCTCAGTTATAATCGCTGTTTTTTGATCTATAGAACTGGTTTCATCTGCTAAAACATTTGGAAAGTTAGCTATAAATAAGATACTTGTTAACACTGTTATCTGTTTTAGTTGCTTTTTGATCATAGTTATCATCCTTTCACTTTTTAAGTTTCCTGTCTTAAGACTATATCATAAAAGAAACTCTCTTTTTTCTTCTTTTCCTAAAAGGTATAGTTTTTTGCCCAAAAGGTGCTTTTTGGGCAAAAAAAAACAAAGATTAATCATAAATGGGGCAGAACACAACCTCATCAGTTAGAATTCTTTGCTAAGGGAAGATACTACAAATATAGATACTCTAACTGTCGACCTTTTCTCATTAATGCGTCTCAATCTTGTACATAAATGTTTCTAAGCGAGAAGGTATTACCTAAAGAAGGATTTATCGTTCATACTACCAAAGCTCTCAATAAATATACTAGAGTATGATTTCGAGAATTATCTAGAAAGAAAATAAGACATCAAAAGAGAGCTTGTCAATGATGCTCATTTCACAACCATTGAACAAGCTCAGCTTGAAACTTTTAATATAATAAGACTTACTATAGTCTCAAACGTTTGCATTTCGCTTTATGACACTAACCAGCCTTACTATCCCATTAGTTTAAGTTATTGTCAACTAATTCATAATATTGGAATAAAATAAAGTTCGCACTCAACAAATGGAGAATAGCTCTTTTATCTAAAATAAACTCACAACCATTGTCCAATACTCATCAAACCGATTCCAAGTCCTTTATTTTTATATTCATGACTAGTAATTGTCATATAGAGGAGCTTTACACTATCTGATAACTTTTGATTAATTGCCAAAGGACGAAGTGAAGATTCCAAATCAGCTACAATTCGTGGAAAATAAGAACTCTTTTTTTCTAAATCACTTTTAGCTTTTTGTAAAATCACCCTTTCAGACTGAGACAATTTAGAATCAAGACAATCATCAAGCAATTTTGTCAATTTAACTTCTTTTTTATTACTATGTGTGCTTATCATCTGCTTATGGTCCCCCTTATGTAAGTGATCAACCTTTAATTATCAACATCATTATCGACGAGGAATCCATGGTCCATACTTCATCCAGCCATTAACAACTGTGTTAACAGTTGCTTGAACATCTCCTGTGGTAACGACATAACGCCATTGATGAGTCCTAGTATCTAGACAACCATAGCCATTTGCTCCATATAAAACAGGTCTACAAACGCCACCCTCAACAGTAGCTAATACGTCAGTGTTTAGACTTTTAAAGTCTTTAATAGTATTCATTACTATTGTCTCCTTTTTTTATTTTTATCTTAAGCTATTTCTTAAGATGGGATAAGTATAGCACAGGCTTTCTATTATTTTACGTTTTTGCCTAAAATGTTATAATTAGGTCTTGATTGACACTTTTTATTTCAACACTAAACTGGAAGCTACCAATAAACTTATCAAGGACATCAAACAGTAGGTTTTCGGATTTCGTAACTTCAAAAACTTTAAAATTAAGATTCTCATCACTTTGAACACATAAAGAGAGAACGAATCTCGTTCTCTCTTACATAGTTTTTATCAACCCACTATAGTTAATAATAACCATCGTAATGTTACAGTTATACTCATCTTGTACTAAATATCAAAACTATAGAATCTTAAATAAGAACAGAGATATTATATACTGTAATTACAATAATATTAAGTATTTATATCTGATTTCTTATTATACATTTTGTTCCATTGCTGTCATCATAGTCAATATCTCCTTTTCATTTTAGTTTGTCTCGTTGCAACTCTGGCATACTCAATATGTCACAAAAACGTTTACACTGAAGTGTCTTTACCTATGTGGTCATGAACATGCTCTAAAAATATTAGGTTAACCATTCATGTGTAAATACTAATACTTTCTGTTCGATCTCTTTATGTGAACCTTAAAGAGGAAGGAGAAGAATACTTTATTATTTTGACTCGCTAATAAAATAAAAAAGCAATGACAGACTTTAAAATTACAGAAGTCCATCACTGCTCATTGTTTCTGATTATCATATAATATTCATCGTAAAGTACGATTATACTCTAGAGTATGAATTAGTTTCTATTTTTACTAAATACTCTAAAAGCAATTATGACAAATCCAAATAGCCCAATTATATTTAAAGTTTTCAAGAAAATGGTCTGGTCTTTAAATATATTGATACAACCTAGTATTATAAAAAATATAAGAAGTATATTTTTTATAAAAACACTTAATATTTTCATTAGTTAAAAAATTTAACAAAAA
>OIEQ01000404.1_pt1 | contig 25264 bp, 14 predicted proteins | sample 1581841 | NCBI WGS metagenome assembly OIEQ01 (sample SAMN03281020, study PRJEB24777) | human gut metagenome | isolation source: fecal sample PR170 from 1 month old male Malay infant, vaginal delivered... | place: Singapore | collected 2005-12-29
AGAGCCCACTCAACCACTGCGTCTTGCTCGACAATCCAAAAATAATTGAGAGGCTAGGACTTTTGTCCCAGCCTCTTCAAATTGTAGATATTTCTTTAATTTTTTAAGTATCATTTAGGTTGCATTATGTAAGAAACAGATGGATTACATTCTAAAAGAAGTTGGAGAATACCAACTTCTTTTTATCCATTCTATTAGAAACTAGGCCTGTACGACCATCATATAAAGAAATAAGGATACGAGAAAGACGATACTAACAACGAGGGTCGCTAGCTTGAGTCCACGGTGGGAGCGCCAGTAACTTGGCTTTCCTAGGTTACTGGTCGCATCTGTTGAAAGCGATTGTTGTTGGCGAGGCTGCAAGGTGATCAGAACCACAAGAGCGAGGGATAAGATCGAGATCCCGATTGCAAATACCATTTCCATCTTAGGATCCTCCTAACACTCTGAAGAGGGTAAAAATAACTCCCAGCAGAATCACCAAACCAATGATCACATTAAAAGTAACATTGATCTTTTCAGAACGTGTCGTCTTTTCTTTTTCGGCAGGACGGCGTTTGAGAGACTCCATCCTTCCTTCTACTTCTTTGTAAAATAAATCTTTCTTACGATCACTCACTGTGTCCACCTATCCCTTCTTGCAAGCGAGCTTTGAAAACAGCTGGCTCAACGCTACTTGATTGAGCAATTTGTTGCGCAACGGCTTCTCTGTAGTTATCCACAGATTGGTAGATTTCCTGGATACGGGCCACCATATCTGCTTCTTTTCCTTGATCAAAGATATTGGCTTGTGCGAGGAAGTGGCGGTCATGCAGGGTATGGCTAAAGGCAAGGATGACTTGCTGGTGTTCGAAGGCCTTGCGAACAATGCCTTGTACCTCTGCATAGTGGTTGATATCCAGATAAATACTAGAGACCTTAAGCAACTCTTTGATCCGCTCTTGACTGATATTTTGGTACAAGACCACATTTGGATAGCGGACCATAGACAAGAGGCTCGCAGACATCTCCGTCAAAGCTGCTACACGGAAGGTCACATTTGGCAAGCTCTCTACTAGGTAGGTCAAGGCTTCAATCTGATCCGAATTGGTCAAGACAAAGGCGTCTTTACGGATATCGTCTTTCACCTTGAAATCATACAGGTAGCCAAGGGGACCAAAATAGCTATGCTGATCTTGCGAGGTCAACTGCAAAGCACGATGATAGGTCGCGTTTTGCGGAATCAAGATCTTCTTGGTCCGGATTTCTGGGCTCTTTAGAATCAACTGCATGTTCCCCGGAAGACTGTCGTGAAGAGGCTCCTGCCACACCAAGACGTCGCGTCCTTTGATGCCTTTATTGCCTAGCTGGAGACTAATGCTAAAGGAGGTAGCCAGCGTATTGTAGACCAAACCATCTAGATCAAAACCACGATACTCTAGATAAAAGGCAAAGTAATCTAAGCGATTCTTGAAAATCCGCATGGGTTGATGGTCCAAGGTCAAGATCAAATCCCCTGTTTGGTGATTTTCTGTCAAGCGCTCGGTATCCCCTTCAAAATAAGTAGTCACCAAATACTGACCTTGATCACCACAAGTCGTTACAGCAATCTTACGACCGTATTGGTCATAGTGCTCAACCATGACCACTTGCCCTTTGTCATCTAACCACTCTAAGCGCTCAACGATGCGTTTATAGGAAGCAGCATGGTACACAATTCGAGCTTTTTCCTGACCATAGTAGGTCACTTTTCCCGAACTGTTATCCCCAGAAACTTCCCAGAAATCAGGCACTGGAACTTCATTAAAGTAGCGTCCGCGCTTCTCTCCTTTTGCTTGTCCTAAGAAATAGATAAATGGAGACTCGACACCGTCTGGTAAGAAACCATTTGGCTCCAAAACAACGGTCGGGTGGTCAAAGCCAGACTCTTTCATGGAGTGGAGCAAGTCTTGGCTTTCACGAGAATAACTATCAAATACGTTCAGCATGTGTCACCTCTTCTATCAATTGTGCCCAAGCTTCTTCTACTCGGCTGGTCAAAAAGTCTTCTGCACGCGCATAAGATGCTTGACGCATGCTGGCTAGATCATCTTTTTTGTATAGCTGGATCATTTTTTCCGCATAGGCAGCAGCGATCTGGTCGACCACTTGATCTGCTGAAGGCGGAATGAGATAGCCATTTTCCCCTTCTGTGACAAAGGTCTGGTTGCCATAAGGAACGTCAAAACCGATAATCGGAAGTCCAGAACCAATCGCTTCCATCAAGGTCAACCCAAAGCCTTCACTAGTCGACGCTGACAGGTAAACCTCATAATTCTTATAAATTTTCTCTAGATTGGCATGCCCTTTGAGATGGATATAGTCTGCCGCCCCCAATTCATCAATCAGAGAACGCAGCTTGCCTTCTTCTCCACCTTTTCCATAGATATCAAAAGACAGTTCTGGCAATTCTTTTTTGGCGCGAACCACTGCTCGCACTAACCAGTCAATATGCTTTTCTGTCGCCAAACGAGAGGCAGTAATCATAGAAAATGGGGTGCGATTTTCGTTTTGTGGCAAGCTTGCAAGACTCCCAACTGGAATGGTATAGATGGCTGGCTGATGGTTGGTGTATTTGGCAAACTGCTCGGCTAAGATTTCTTTTTGACGGTCGGTCGCAACAATAAAGAAGTCCACCTTGTCAGCATTGGTAAATTGGTACTCGTAGTAGTTGTTCCACAGGATATACTGATCGTCAACATTATTGGCACTGAAGTGCTCTGCATGGACGACCACACCCAGGCGGGCTTTTTGCGCTTCTTCAAAGATAGGCTGACCGATATTGGTTTCCCGATCCAAAATCACCAGATCTTGTTTGGTCAATTGAAGGGTTTGCATGAAGTAGCGGATCAATTCTTGGCGACCAACTAGATAGCGATCTGGGAAACGATAGATTTCGCGGCCATCCGCCATCTGCATGCTGTAGGCAACCGTCCCGTCTTCATTGTAAAAGCGGCGCTCAATCAAGTTGGCTTGGTTGTTCTTAGGAATGAAATACTCTGTACAATAGCGGGTATAGGAGAAATAATCCTTTCTCACCAAAATCCCTCTAGACACGTACTCGCAGCGTTCGACATAAGGACTGTTTTCTTCGCGCAGGTAGCAGGTCAAAAAATTGTCCTGGTCCTCATAAAAGAAGCGCTTGATCTTGCCGTCGACTTCTTCCCGAGTCGGTTTTCCGGCAAAACCTGCTAAGACCTGATCAATGGTATAGGTCGTTGGCGCAATTTTTATATCTGTAAAATGGCTATAGAGCCAGATGATTTCATCATTTTTAAAACCGATATTTTCTGTTAAATGCTGGATATTATCGGCTAAGATCATATCCATAAAAACAAACTTGGCTGGTTGATGGATATTGCGTAACAACTGGGCACGGTAGGCCTGGGCATACTCAACACCACTGCTGGCCCAACCGATTCCAAGGTTGATATTGTATACTGTCATAATGTCCTCTTTTATGGGAAATGCAAGACAATTTCCCCTTTTTTATTGATTTCTACTCGACTCAGTAAGAGATTGCGGACCATTTGTTCTTTGGCCGCCTCTTTCATTCGTTCAAAGGATTGGTAGGCTTCTTGGAAAAATTCTACCAAAGGGTTTTTCTGACTGGTGTACTGACCAGAGAGCGCCATGCGCAATTGTTGCAGATAGTCTACCTGCTCGACCCAGTTTTCATCGATAGCTTTTAGGATGGCCATGCGCTGGAATTGGGCGATCACTTCATCGGTGCCTAAGATCTCATACTTAGCTTCCAACTCGCTTTTAGCAATCTCCCATAAGAAATTCTCTTTGGTTTTCTTGCTACGGAAGGTTTGGTGGGCCTTTTCCGGATCCACTTGGTAACTAACATTGTCTAACATATAGCGATAAAAAGCTACCGGTTCCTTGTATTCTTTTTTATGGGCTACACTTGAAAAGACGGAACGAAGCACTTTTTCAACGATATCATCCAAGCGTCCTTCTTGTTTGATCAAGCGGTCGCGCTCTTCGTAGACGATGGCACGCTGAATGTTCATGCTTTCCGCAAATTCTAACGTCATCCGACGACTGGCCTGACCAGAACTTTCACTAGCATTTTGGGCCCGTTCCACCAAGTTTCTATACTTGCGCTTGGTCAGAGCTTTGGCTGAACCAATCCGCTCATCCACATCATAGTCTTGATAGGTATCCTGGATCCAGTCTGGCCCCCAGTTTTTCATCAAATCGTCTTCCAAAGAGACGAAGAACTTGGTCAAACCGGGATCTCCTTGACGACCTGAACGTCCACGAATTTGAAGGTCAATCCGCTGGTTCATCATCCGCTCAGTCCCAACAACCACCAAGCCACCTAACTCAGCGACTCCTGGTCCCAACTTGATATCAGTTCCCCGACCGGCCATTGAGGTCGCAACCGTCACGGCTCCTTTTCGACCTGATTCCTTAATGATCTGGGCCTCTCGAGGAGCATTGTTAGCATTGAGAAGATTGTGAGGGATCCCTTCCCGCAAAAGAAGATTCGAATAAAGAATCGACATTTCAACCGATCCGGCAAAGACCAGAATCGGATTACCCTTTTCATGGACCTTCTTCACATAATCCAGAGAAGCCACGATTTTCTCCGGCAAGGTCTGATAGATTTCATCCGGCAAATCTTTGCGGATCTTCTTGCGATTGGTTGGGATCTTGATCACTGACATAGCATAGGTATCAAGAAACTCTGCCTCAGCGACCTTCCCAGTCCCGGTCATGCCTCCCAACTTCCGAAACATCTTAAAGAGGTTTTGGTAAGTAATAGAAGCCATGGCCCGTGTTTCTTGGGTCAGCTTGAGACCCTCTTTGGCTTCAATCGCCTGGTGGAGTCCTCCTTGCAAGCGGGTCATTTCCATCAAGCGACCCGTCGCCTGGTCTAGTAAGACAATCTCCGGTTGCCCTTCAACATTGGGATGAATGACATAATCCTTATCCTTAATAAAGTTTTTATTGGCCTGCAGGGCTAGGCTGATATGGCGGACCAAGTCACGGTATTGGGGATCATAGAGGTTGGGAATGGCTAGAAAGGCTTCTGCTGCATGAGCTCCTTTTCGAGTCAACCAAACTCGTTTCTTTTCTTCATCAAACTTGAAGTCTTCCCCTTCTTTGAAGGTTTGGATCAGGGTATCAATAATCCCATAAAGGTTGGACTGAACCCGAGGAGAACCAGAAATAATCAAGGGAGTCTGGGCACTATCTAGAAGCACCGAATCAATCTCATCGACAATGGCGTAATTGAAGTCTGCTAAAAACTGGCCATCTGCAGAAGCCGTCAAGTTCTCTGTTAAATAGTCAAAGCCCAGACTAGTATTAGTCGTATAAATGACATCTGACCGGTAAATCTCCCGTTTGACTTCTGGATCTAATTCTTCGTCTTCTGATTGTTTCAAGGGAACTCCAACAGTCAAGCCCAAAAAGCGGTAGACCTGTCCCATCTCTTCTGCATCCCGAGTTGCCAGATAGGTATTGGTCGTAATAACCATGACCCCTTTGCCCTCTAAGGCATTGAGATAAACCGGCATAGTTGCCGTCAAGGTCTTTCCTTCACCGGTATTCATTTCAGCGACATTGCCTTGGTGGAGGACAATTCCTCCCATGACTTGCACGTCATAAGGAAACATGCCCAAGACCCGTTTATCAGCTTCCCGCGCAACCGCAAATGCTTCCGGCAAGAGATCATCCAAGGTCTCACCCTTAGCTAGACGTTCCCGAAATTCCACAGTCTTCTCCTGTAGTTGTCGATCCGTCAAGCGGGCCATGTCATCCTTCCAGCTATTGACTTCTTTTAAGATTTTTTTGATGTTTCTTAATTTAACGTAATCCAATGTAATCCTCTTTTTTTGCAGTGATGTTCGTCTATTCGAGAACTTCTGCTCCCTCAGACGATATTGGTTGAATCGTGAAATAGTGGAAGGTAAACTCTTGCAAACCTGCACTGAGCAAGCGTACTTCATAGGCGTATGCTTGATCTGGATAGGTAAACGGCAAGCGACCTTCTGCGGTTACTCGACGGCCAACGACCTCTCCAAAGCGATCTTTAAAGATGATTTCTACCATAACGGTATGAGCGGGAGTCGCTTCCATCGTGATAACCAGTTCATAATCTTGCTCTCTTTTGAGCAGGGGCAGACTCGGAATTTGACGAGTTGCGCCAAAATTTGTCTGCGAATGCCAAGTTTTCAGCACTTGACCAGATGGCATGAGGGGGTTCTGAAACTGAACGCTTCCTTGGGCAGTCGCCTGAATGGTCGACCCCCAAAGATAATCTGCTAGAACAGTATCGCCCCAGTAGATTCGTCTGCTTTCATTTTCTTTTATTTTTATCATTGGTTTCTTCCAAAGTCTCTTTCCATGATTTCTTTGTACTGGGTCACAAACCACTCAATGATCGGACCACTCGCATCATTGTGTCGACCGGCACGGCTAGTGCTGATAATACGAACCGGCAATTCATACAAGGCCTCTAAAATATCTGGATAAGCCTGCTGGTCATAGTCATCATCCCTCATATAGGCAAGGGCTAAAATCGTATCCTTGAAATCTGCCTGGTTAAACCGGTCCCAGAAACGTTGATTCAGCTGACCGATCCCTTCTTGCGACACTTGACCAATGATCAACTGCATCATATCTAGGGATGTTCCAAACTCATCTGGACGTTTAAATTTCAGATTGGCAGCGACATCCCCCAGGTTGACAATGGGTTTTCCGACCAAGATCGCATGAGGAGAATAAAGGGCACCATAGTAAAGGGCACCAAAGGTCCCCATGGACAAGCCTGAGAAATTCATATCTTTTGGCTCAAAGCCGAGCAAGTCCAAGTGCTGATCAATAAAGGCAGTGACTTGATTTTCCAATTCTTCTGAGCCCATATAGAAGGATCCACCTTCCAGTCTTGGGTCAGAAAAGAGAATAAAGGGACTCCCCATCGCACGCAACATCCCAAACCCTTCAAAACCTTCGGCCGGGCGATACCCAGAGAAATAAATGTTTAAAGGCGGCTTCATATCGCCAGGATGGAAATAAGCAAAAATTTCTTGGCGTTTGTGGTCCCGTAGAGTCTTAGCTCCTACGGTCATCTCTCCTAAAGGACCATGTGACAAGCGCTTATGCAAGGCTCCGATCGTAAGCGTCCCTTCTCCTTTTGCTTCCAGCGAAAAGGCTAGGTAATAAGGTTCTGCTCCATCCAATTCTAGTGGTTGTGCCATCTCTTCTTCTGAAAAGACTGCATCTTTGACCCACTCTCCCAGAGCACCAAAGCGGTAAAATTGAATCCGCAATTGCAGCTGACAGCTTGGATCTTTTTCATATTCCAACCAAAAATTGATGGGACGACTAGCATCATACACGTAGTTGTAGACCCACTGAGCAATCGGTGTAAACTCTTCACCGTAAGATCCATCTAACTTCAGAAAATGTTGCCCCAGCACCGTTTGCTGGCCAGCAAAATCCGGTCTCACTCGCAGGTCACGAACCGTAAAGGCATCTCCATATTGATTGTCGTATAAAAAGCGCTCTAAGACATAGAGAAATTGATGCTTGTTTGAGAAATCCCAGGACCTTGCTTGCTTGAGCCTTAAGAGGTGGGCCAATTCGTCAGAAGGCGCCTCTAGTTCATAGCTTTGATCATAAAAAACGGTATAAGGCTGGAAATAAGCCAGGTCTTCTCCTAGAGCTAGTAAATCTTCTGGCTTTTCTAGAATCAAGGCTTTGAATTTGGAGATTTCCTCTTCTTCCATATACTCTTTGAGCGATGGAAGAGCGGCAGCTTGAAAAAAGTGCCAGCCTAGTCCAGCAGGAAGCTCCACCTGATCTCGCCAACTGCTTGAGCCGATTTGGAGAATATGGGGTATTTGTAATTTTTTATCCATGACGTTCTTTCATCCATCCTTCCCATTTCTCGATCAAGCGTTGACCGGTGTATTCTTGAATTTTTTCGATCGAGTAGACCAAGGCTTCGTTCCAAGGCTTCAATTCCAATAAAAAGTGAGTAATCGCCTTCTCTAATTCCTTGTCTCCCTTTGATAAGACATAACCATTTTTCAAATGATCGACATATTCTGTCTGGACGCGGTTGACTTGAGGAATCCCAGCAGAGATCCCTGCAATCTGCGTATAGAGGTTGGGTTCCTCGCTTAAATCTACGATCAAGCGTGTTTTTTCCAACTCTTGAATAATGTCATTTTCATTTGAAAAATTCTTAACTACAAAGCGATAGTCCGGTGCGTCTTGTACAGACTCTTCATCGATGATCTGGTTTTCCCCAAGCCCTTCCATTTGGGCTGGTGATTGAACCAGATGCAAGTCCTGCTCGCTAGCGATCAATTCCTCGAGTTGCCCTTCTAATTCCTTAACACGCTCCGGTGATCCATTGTAAAATGCAAAAACAACTTCAAATAAAGGATGTTGCGCCAAGACCTCCAGAACCTTCTTGAGCTGGCTCTTACTTGGAAGCTCGGCTTCATTGACATAAAAGTAAATCTTCGATTCCTTGCGCTCCTGACTAGATCCCAAACGAAGGCGGGAGTCAAAAGAGGTAATCCGGTGTGTCTTTTGAGCCAAGCTAGGAGAAAAGACCCCAATCGCTTCTTTGGTTTTTTCACTATCTGTAATCAAGAGCTGGGCATCAATCATATCAAAATAGAGGGCAAAGTTTTCAGCAGATAAGGGCTGGCGATCCCCATAGAAGGACAAGACTTTCTTGACGCTACTTGCTGTATCCTGTAAAAAAGCCAAATTTGCTGGATGAGCAGCTAAGACCAACTGATCTCGTCCTGGTACCAAGGCTGCCAACTGTTCCTTCATCTTTTCAGCTACAACTTCTCCCATATTGGCATAGCTTTCTTTTTTGAAGGCAGGAAAGAAAGCTTCATTGACCATGACGGAGTGGTTCTCTTCGATCAACATCTCTCTCAAAACCCATTGCCCATCAAAACTCAGATACTCTTGGAAATAGGGTTTTCCCTCATTGTAGTAGATTCTACTAGAGATAAAGCCACGATCATCTAAGTACTCGATGTAGCTGATCTCGTCATTCTTATAACGGGTCAAAGAGAGAAGGTTTCCATCCACTCCCATATCAATTTTTGCTAGGTGGTGGCCCTTTCGAAATGCCATCACCAAAAAGGGAGTATAGGAAAAAGTGGTCTCACTCGGCCATTCGATGTCCTGAAGCTGAACTGGGCGCATAGCCAAATCAGACGGAACCTGTTGGATCTTATCAAAAATCGAAAGCACATCTGTCTCTAACAAATCTTGGCGGTGCAAAAAATAGCGCAGTTGTGGACTATATTGAGGCAGCAATAAGATCCGATCCATTTCTGCTTCTTGAAAAATACGAACTTGATTAATGGTATCGTCAAATTCAATGGACTCTCGCATCCAGTACCAAGGGGTAGCGGTTTGCTGCCAGATGCGGTCCGTTCCATACCAGGCTGGTACAAAATAATACATGGTTACTCCTAGAATATTCTTGTATAACGTTGATTCACACGAAGGGCACGAATTTCTTCTCGGATATTGTAAATCATCCCGACAAACATGAGGAAGGTTCCTGGAATCATGGTCAAGCGCAAAAGATCCTTATCCCATAACAAGAGAGAAAAAGGAAGCGCCGTGAAGAGGATCAGATACAAAGTCCCAAAAACCGTCAAGCGTAGCACAATTTTATTGATATAGCGACGTGTATCTGCTCCAGGATAGACATGATCGATATACTCGGAAGCCTTCATCATCTTATCTGCAATTTCTTCTCCATTCACATTGACAAAGGCAAAAGCAAAAGAGAGAAGGGCGATCATCAGAATGTAAAGAAGAATCCAAATCGGATCTCCCATCACCAAGTGTTTGGCTAAACGAGCAGCCCACTTGGCATTGGAATCCATTGACAAGATCAAGAGCATAGCATACTGAGGAATGGACACCAAGGTCATGGCGTACATGAAGGGCATCCCTCCTGCCGGGTTAAGCTTGATATCCAAAAAAGTATAACTTTTCAAGTTGTTGTGGATCCCTAATTTATTGACAGGAATCTGGTACTTAGAATATTCCACCAAGACTGCCACATAGACAAAAATCAAGATGAAAATCACACCCAGAACATAAGCGATTTCTGGGATATTATTGACATTTGAAAGGGTCTGCATCACGTCTTCTGGCAGGTACATAACCATCCCAGCCATCATGATCACAACAGAACTTCCAAGCCCCAAAGCGGCATTTAGATCGGAGAGCCAAACTAAAAAGAAGGCTCCGGCTACCATAATCATGGTATTGACCGCAATGACAAGCCCGGGGTTCAACCCTGTCTTCAAAGGGAGATACATGGCCACTGCCAAAGACTGGACGATGGCGAGCGCCAAGGTCACGTACATCTTTCGTCGCTCCACAATCTCCGTGCTGGTTTTTTCGAGGTTAAAGCGTTTTGAAACGGTAAACATCCGCCACAAAATCATGGAAGACATCCATGGGGATAGACCGATCGAAAAGATCGACATCCCGCGGAGGTTCCCCCCCATCACAGCGCTTGAGAGCTGCAAGCCCGTTGTTGTTCCCTCATTGAGTCTCAAGGCCTTTGATAAGTCAACAAAAGGCAGGGAAATTTTACTTCCCAAAACATAAATAAAGACGAAAAATATCGTCCAACAAAATCTCTTTCCTACTTCAGATCGTTTTAACATTTCTTTTAAACTTTCTCTTACTCATTTTGACTCTTCCACCTGGGAAACAGCCTTAAAATATGTGCCTTTAGAGCATTTTATCTCAACTTATTTTACCATAATTTGCGACTTTTCCAAACTCATTTGTCACTAATATTTGATAATATTTCAATTTCCCCATTTGGTACCGTATTCAACAAAAAATCCTTCAGATGTTTATCTGAAGAATCTTGTTTACTTGGATATTATTCTCCTAAAGCCATGATGGTATCGACAAATAATTTCTTTGTAAAATAGCCATTGCGGATCAAATAAGAAGTATATTGAGCCTTTCGGACCATTTGGGCATACTCTTCTTCTGTACAGTCTTGGACCAAACGATTGGCTTCTTCAAGACTGGAGGCTACAAAGCCGAGCCCTTTGTCTCGAATATAGTCTACATTTGACAAATAGTCTGGCACTACTACTGGAAGACCAGCAGATAGATAAGTCGATAGTTTGTAGGAAATATTTTCTTTGTAGTAATCCCGCTCATCCTCAGGATTCTCAGAATTTCCCCAGACAAGCCCAAAACCACCCTTGGAAAGTTCGAGAAGCAACTCTTGCTTGGTCCGCCAGCCTTCCAAATGGATCTTAGAATAATCGACTCCTTCAACCGGTTCGGTATAGACATGAAGGGGTGTCTCATATTTCCAATCGATGATATGTGGGAAACGCGAAGGATTTCCTGAGAAGATCAGTTTTTTCTCAAATTGCGGAGTATAGAGATCCAAACTGTGGGTCAAATCCCACAACTTTTGGACCACATATTTTTTCACTGTGAGTCCTTCTGATACTAGACGATGGTACATTTGCTCTGACGGAACAACGACCAAATCACTTTGATTGTACATGTCGATATAGTTAGGCATTAGGTAATAATTGCTCTCAAACATGAGTGGTGGAACATCGTGGATAAACATGACCAGCTTGGTTTGAAGGAGTTTTAACTTATCAACCAAACGGCGGTCCCACTCAATTCCATTCCAAGAAGGAGATTGAACGAAGACAATATCCCCAAAAGCAACGCCTGCTAAAATCCCATCCATCCGCGAATTCAATTCGCTAGCTGGTTCATTGCTATGATCATAAAAGTAGATCCCTAATTCATTAACCCCAAGTTCACGAACGACATTCATAATATCGTTTTGTGCCATCAGGGCAACACTTTTCGAAGATTGCCCGAATAAATTTGTAAAATGGATTTTCATCTCTTTCCTCTGACTCTTCTTTTTTAATCCCATATTTTCTGAAGATATGAAGGCAAACAGAGCTTTTCACAAAGTAACCCTTTTCATATCCCTCAACGAAAACTTCCTCATTCATTATAACATATTTCCCAACTTCTTAGACATTCTAGATCAATAAAAGACCGGTTCATTCCGGTCTTTTAAGGTTTTATTTGCCATCTTTTTTCCGAATTCCTAAAAGGGCTAATCCAGACAGAAGAATGGAAGCTCCTGTAGCAAGAATATTAGATGAAGGATGGGCACCTGTCTCTGGAAGAGCAGGTCCGGAAGAGTGCGTCGCACTTAGCGAGCTTGCATCTGATGGAGATTCTGAGTAAGAGGTGTCTAACGAAGACACGACAGACTCCGAAGAACTTGTCACAGCAGAGAAACTTGACGCATAAGACACACTGATCCATTCAGAAATTTCCTGCGATAAGGATTGACTCTCTGTTGATGATGCGCTTATAGAATCTGAAACACTCGTCAAAGGAAATTCAGATACTGGCATGGACGTTGAAGCCGATTCGCTTGCTGAAAGGAGCGAAGTTGATTGGCTATAGGAGTCTGATTTTGAAACAGATGTTGATGCTAGAGATTCTGAATGGGATGTCCATTGTGAAGCAGATAGACTCTCAGAAACGGATCGAGAGAACGATCCAGACTCTGAAACCTGCGATGCAGCTACGACATGAGAAGTTGAAGCCGATTCGCTTGTCGAAGCAGAAGCTTGAACTAATGAATCTGATTGACTTGCTGAGACTGATTCTTGTACCAGCGAGTCTGATTGGCTAGCTGAAACCGACGCTTGTACTAAGGAGTCGGATTGACTGGCCGAAACGGATGCTTGGGCCAACGAATTTGATTCACTTGCCGAAACGGATGCTTGGGCCAAGGAGTCAGATTGACTTGAAGAAACTGATTCTTGAACCAAGGATTCAGATTGACTTGCTGAAACGGATGCTTGAATCAGCGAGTATGATTGGCTAGCTGAGACCGGGGCCTGAACCAAGGATTCTGACTGACTCGCGGAAACTGACTCTTGGACCAACGACTCGGATTGACTTGCTGAAACGGATGCTTGGGTCAAAGATTCGGATCGACTAGTTGAGATCGACTCTTGGACTAGCGAATCGGATTGACTCGCTGAAACGGAGTCCTGAATCAACGAGTCGGACTGACTAGTAGAAACGGACGCTTGAACCAAAGACTCGGATTGACTCAATGATGTTGATTGTAAATCAGTCGATACTTGCGATTCTGACTGACTCATTGAATCAGAACGAGAAAAGGACATAGATTCTGTAATTTGAGACTTAGATTCGACATCAGAAGTAGATTGTGATTGACTTACTGAAACTGATTCTTGTACTAACGACTCAGACTGGCTAGCTGAGACTGATTCTTGTATCAATGAATCTGATTGACTAGCTGATACAGACTCCTGAACCAGGGAATCGGATTGACTGGCCGATACAGATTCCTGAAGCAACGATTCTGATTCACTCGCTGAAACGGAGCGTTGAACCAAGAAATCCGATTGACTAGCGGAAACTGAGGCTTGTACCAACGAGGCTGATTGACTTGCCGATACAGATGCCTGAACCAAAGACTCTGATTGACTAGCGGAAATCGACTCTTGAACTAGTGAATCTGATTGACTCGCAGAAACTGACGATTGAACCAACGAGTCTGATTGGCTTGCAGATACTGAGGCTTGTATCAGCGAATCGGACTGGCTTGCAGAAACTGACTCTTGGACCAGGGATTCTGACTGATTGGCCGATACTGATGTTTGAACCAACGAGTCTGATTGGCTTGCAGAAACTGACGCTTGTACCAAGGATTCTGATTGGCTAGACGATACAGATGCCTGAATCAAGGAATCTGACTGACTTGCCGATACTGAGGCTTGTACCAACGAATCGGACTGACTGGCTGATACGGAGCGTTGAACTAACGAATCGGACTGACTTGCAGAAACTGAGGCTTGTACCAACGAGGCTGATTGGCTAGCCGATACGGATTCCTGAACCAATGACTCTGACTGACTCAACGAAACAGATTTAGAGGCTTTTTCAGACTCACTCTTAGATGCTGATGCTACTTTTGATTGTGAGTCTGATTGACTAAATGATACCGACTCTTGAACCAGCGACTCCGATTGGCTTGAAGAAACTGATTCTTGAACCAAGGAATCAGACTGGCTGGCCGAAACGGATTCCTGAAGCAACGACTCTGACTGACTTGCAGAAACTGAGGCTTGAACCAACGAGTCGGATTGACTTGCCGATACAGATGCCTGAACCAACGACTCAGACTGGCTGGCTGAAACCGAGGCTTGAACCAAGGAGTTTGATTGACTGGCAGATACTGACTCCTTAATCAATGACTCTGACTGACTTGCTGAAACCGACGATTGAACTAACGACTCTGACTGACTGGCTGAAACGGAGGCTTGAACCAAGGATTCTGACTGGCTTTCGGAAACGGAGGCTTGAACCAAGGATTCTGATTGGCTAGACGATACAGATGCCTGAACCAGCGAGTCTGATTGACTAGCAGAAACTGAGGCCTGTACCTGTGAATCCGATTGACTTGCAGAAACTGATTCTTTAACCAGTGACTCTGACTGACTTGCAGAAACTGATTCTTTAACCAGTGACTCTGACTGACTGGCAGAAACTGATGCTTGAATCAACGACTCAGACTGGCTTGCTGAAACCGACGATTGAACCAAGGAGTCTGACTGACTGGCAGAAACGGATTCTTTAATCAATGACTCGGACTGACTGGCAGATACGGACGCTTGGACTAGAGCCTCCGATTGACTCGCAGAAACGGATTCTTGTACTAACGACTCGGACTGGCTAGCAGAGACTGAGGCCTGAACTAACGAATCGGACTGGCTAGCAGAGACCGAGGCTTGAACCAAAGATTCCGACTGACTTGCTGAAATCGATTCCTGAACCAACGAGTTGGATTCGCTTGTCGATACAGATTGTGACAAGGAAATCGAGGTTGAAACCTGTGAATCTGACTGAGTGACTGAGCTAGATGCTTGTGACAAGGAAACGGACTCACTGACCGAAACAGATTGAGAAGATGAAATGGATTCTGAAACTAGTGACTCTGAAGTTGAAATCGAGAAGTTTTGAGATTGTGAAGCAGATTCTGACGGTGTCATCTTCCGATAGTAATAATTCACACTCGTTAAGGGATATGAATCTACTATTTTTTTGATCGTTTGTTTGAAGTTGGAAAAACCATCTGCTCCTTGAGGTGTTGCATCTTCTCCAACGACCATGGTCGTATTTTTATCGAGGTAGGCCGATTTTGGAAGTTCCGTGAATGGTTTTGGAACAGTATATTCTATTCCTGTTTTTTCATCAGTGTAAGTAACTGTCTCCTTACTAGAGAACCAACCTGTAATATCCAACTCAAAATGTTGGTAATCTATTCGTCTTGGTGTGACATTCAGAAAATAGTCCTTGTTTTTACTTTCAACTTTACGAGTTCCACCTAAATCTGAAAGCTTATCCGTACTATCTTGTTTAAATTCTTTTTCATAAACAAGTGTATATACATCGGTTACCTGAGTATTGCCTACATCACCACTACTAACATCATGGATTTTAGAAGGATCTAAAACATAGTAGCGAAGAGAATAATCACCATTTTGATTAAGGGTGACAACTTCACTTTTAATGAAATGCTCACGCGCATCCCCTAATAGTTCAATTCTTGATTTCCCATTCTTACTATTATCGAACACCCCACTTTTACGATTCGGGAACACGGTGTGCGCTGGGACCTGTACATAACCAGGAAATTCGCGTGGATTGGAAGCTGTATAATGCTGGCCTTCCAATCCGTAGATTCTATACTCTAGTAAGGATCTTTCTTTCCCCGTTGGTTCATATTGCCCATTGAACCATCTACCATTCGGGTCCACTTCTCTATAGAAGGTCGATTGTTGTCCCATCATAGATGGAATTTTGATACTAGGATACGTCCTAATCAATTGCCCTTGATTCTCAGGCGTCATGACATCATAAATACTCCGGAATAAGAAAGCCTGTTCCGGAATAAAATTCGTCAACATTCCAAAAGTCCCATTACCTGTAGTAGGTTTCGAATTAAAAACCTTGTTCCCAAGGGGAGCCTGACCAATTAGTACTTCTTTTGGTAATTGAATATCTTGGCCATATCCTTCTGGAGATACAGTTTGTGAAAAAATTTCAGCCCCATCTGATTTCCGAACAATGCGGAAATAAACATCCATTGCCTTATGCTTTTCCGGGTCTATCTCACTGATATCAATCGACATGGTCGCATAGTAACCAAGTGACTCTCCTTGTTTATTCACAAAGTCCCAAATACCAAATGTATAACGATTGGTGTAGGGCTCACCTAAAAAATTTTTCAACTCTTCAGGCGAAAACCTTAAGAGATCTTTATCTAGATGAGGATCCTTAGCATATCCTGGTGTGTCAAGTGTAGGATCTTCTACACTCGCACCATTGGGATCTTCTGGGTTCGGGGTCATATCCAATACATCATCAGCCAAGTATGTTTCCTCAGCAATGGGAGCCAACTGAGCAGAGATCGCAGGTTTCCCATCTACATTTGTATTTCCCACAAAACCTGCAGCTGTCAAGGTCGTCATCATCTCATCGACAGCTTTCTCCAAACGATCGCGCTGGTCAGCATAAGCTTGCGCACTGGCATTGGTATGGATCAAGTTATTACTTGCAGCCACTTCGGCCTGCACTTTGTTAATGACCGCTTCGACCACTGCTCGACGCTCAGTGTCCGTCATTTTAGATGCATAGTTTCCTGCAATTTCTTTGAGCAATTCAGCTTCAGAAGTATTTTGTTCCAAAACAACAGCTTCTTCTAAACTAGTCGGCTCTTCAACAACTACCTCTGACTCTAGAGCTTGAGCAGACTCACTAAGTGCCGTTGATAATGCAGTTGATCCAACTTCGCTCAAGGACAAAGACGTAGATTCACTGATCGAAGCAGATGCACTCACAGATGTAGAAAAACTAGTCGATTCTGAAACAGAGATGGATTCTGAAGGCTGGCTTGAAGTTTTTGCTAAGACCACACTATCCACTTCTGCCAAGGTTTCCTCTTTTGTCTCAGAAACCGTTGGTGCAAGTGATGTTGCATCCTCCGCCTTAGTAGTCGTAGCAAGCACAGCACCACCAAAAACAGTCCCTACCGTAATCAAACCTTTTAAGAAGGCTTGGTTATTCTTTTGACTTTCTATTTGATCTTGCTGTACGTTGGCAATGATGGTCTCCTCCACTTGCCCACGCACCACGCGAAAGAGGCCTAGAGCAGCTGTTGATGCCCGAAGCCAATTTTTTCCTGATTTAATTAATTTGAAGCGTACGACACGATCTGTTTCACGAAAGTTTCCTTTTGAACGCTTAAATTGCATGATATTCCCCTTACATTGTTGTCATTATTAATTATACAGGAATACTACGTAGATTCAAGTAATTTGCTACAAAAAACTTATATATTATCGTTTAATTTTCAAATTTTTTTGTAACACATTAAAAACACTTCATTCTACTAGTAAAAAAGTGAATCTCCTATGAGATTCACTCGAAAAAAATGATATTTCCTACTAGATCATTTCCCCTTCTTTTTACGTCGGATAAGTCCAGCAATTCCAGCTAACCCTGTAACAACCCCAAGAAGAGCTGATGTTACAGATCCTGTTTCGCCAGTATTTGGAAGCACTACAGACTGGCTGTGTTTTTGTGATCCACTTGCTGATTCTGATGCAGACAATGACTCTGAATGAGAAATTGATTGGCTCATTGAGTTAGAGTATGAACCGCTACCAGATGTTGATCCTGATTGTGATTGACTCACTGAAACTGAAGTACTTACTGATGTTGAAGTTGATTCAGGTGCAGAGGTACTCAATGATGCTGACTCAGATGCAGAGACTGATGTCGAAACTGAAACCGAAGTAGAGACTGACTGGCTTTCAGATACTGAACTGCTCAACGATGCTGACAATGATTCAGATGTCGAGATTGATTCAGACGTTGATGCTGATTCAGAGGCTGACGCTGACTCGGACGTAGAAACGGATTCAGATACAGAAACCGATTCGGACGTTGACACTGATTCTGATGTTGAAACCGATTCAGACACTGACACTGATTCTGATGCTGATACCGATTCAGACGTTGACACTGACTCAGATGCAGATGCTGATTCGGACGTAGACGCCGACTCTGATGTCGAAACTGAAACTGAAGTAGATGCCGATTCTGATGCAGACACTGACTCAGAGGTAGAAACTGATACTGACTCGGACGCAGATGCTGACTCAGAGGTAGAAACTGACTCGGACGTTGATGCTGATTCATACGTTGAGACGGATTCTGAGGTTGATACCGATTCTGAGGTTGATACTGATTCTGAGGTTGATGCAGATTCAGATGTTGAGACTGATTCAGACGTTGAAACTGATTCCGAGGTTGACACCGATTCAGACGTTGATACAGACTCAGATGCTGATGCTGATGCCGATGTGCTCAATGATGCTGATTGGCTCACTGATACGCTTGCTGACTCAGATGCTGATGTGCTTAATGACGCTGATTGGCTTGCTGATACTGATGCTGATGTTGAAACTGACTCAGACGTTGAAACTGACTCGGACGTTGAGGCCGATTCAGATGTTGACACCGATTCGGAAGTCGACACTGATTCAGACGTTGAAACTGACTCGGATGTTGACAGCGATTCAGATGTAGATGCTGATTCAGAGGTTGAAACTGATTGACTTACTGATGTTGAAGTGTATTCAGAGGCTGATTCTGATTGACTTACTGAAACTGATTCGGACGTTGAGACTGATTCAGACGTTGATACAGACTCGGATGTCGACACTGATTCAGATGTTGAAACCGATTCAGAGGTTGAAACCGATTCAGAGGTAGACACCAACTCGGATGCTGATACAGATTCTGAACTTGAAACTGACTCGGATGTCGACACTGATTCAGATACAGAAACCGACTCGGATGTCGATACCGATTCAGACGTTGATACAGACTCGGATGCCGACAATGACTCGGACGTAGACACCGATTCAGATGTTGACGCTGACTCTGATGTTGACGCTGACTCTGATGCTGACACTGACTCGGACGTAGACACTGATTCTGAGGTTGACGCTGACTCGGACGTTGATATTGATTCTGAGGTAGAAATCGATTCTGACGTAGACACCGACTCTGATGTCGATACTGACTCGGATGTTGACACCGACTCAGACGTTGAGACTGATTCTGAGGTTGATGCTGATTCAGACGTTGAAACTGACTCGGACGTAGACACCGATTCTGAAGTAGATACTGACTCAGAGGTTGAAATCGATTCAGACGTTGAGACTGATTCGGACGCTGAAACCGATTCGGATATTGACACCGATTCAGAAATTGAAACTGACTCGGACGTTGAGACGGATTCAGAAGCTGAAACCGACTCTGATGTTGATATAGACTCAGATGTAGAAACAGATCCTGACGCTGATAATGACTCTGATGTCGATACTGATTCGGACGCTGAAACTGACTCGGATGCTGACAATGACTCAGACGTAGACACCGACTCTGAAGTAGATACTGATTCGGATGTTGACACCGATTCAGATGTTGATACAGACTCGGATACTGAAATCGATTCGGACGTAGACACTGATTCGGATGTTGAGACTGATTCTGAAGTCGATACTGATTCAGACGTTGATATAGACTCAGATGTAGAAACAGATTCTGAGGCTGAGACTGACTCGGATGTAGACACTGATTCTGAGGTAGAAATCGATTCAGACGTTGATACTGATTCAGAGGCTGATACGGATTCTGATTCTGATTCAGACGTTGAAACTGACTCTGATGTTGACGCCGACTCGGATGTAGACACCGATTCAGATGTTGAAACTGACTCGGATGTAGACACCGATTCTGAAGTCGATACTGACTCGGATGTCGACACTGATTCTGACGCTGATTCAGATGTTGACGCTGACTCGGATGTTGAGACCGATTCAGATGTCGACACGGACTCAGACGTTGAAACCGATTCAGATGTCGACACGGACTCAGACGTTGAAACCGATTCTGAAGTAGATACTGACTCTGAGGTTGATACCGATTCTGAAGTAGATACTGACTCTGAGGTTGACACCGATTCAGATGTCGACACGGACTCAGACATTGAAACCGATTCAGATGTCGACACGGACTCAGACGTTGACACTGACTCAGATGTTGAAACTGACTCGGATATCGACACTGATTCAGACGTTGAGACCGATTCTGAAGTAGATACTGACTCTGAGGTTGATACCGATTCTGAAGTAGATACTGACTCTGAGGTTGACGCCGATTCAGATGTTGACGCTGACTCGGATGTTGATACCGATTCAGATGTCGACACGGACTCAGACGTTGAAACCGATTCAGATGTCGACACGGACTCAGATGTTGAAACCGATTCTGAAGTAGAGACTGACTCTGAGGTTGATACCGATTCAGATGTCGACACGGACTCAGACATTGAAACCGATTCAGATGTCGACACGGACTCAGACATTGAAACCGATTCAGATGTCGACACGGACTCCGACGTTGACACTGACTCAGATGTTGAAACTGACTCGGATATCGACACTGATTCAGATGTTGACGCTGACTCGGATGTTGATATAGACTCAGATGTAGACACTGACTCAGATATTGAAACTGACTCAGATATTGAAACTGACTCAGATGTTGACACCGATTCTGACGCTGACAATGACTCAGATACAGAAACCGACTCAGATGTCGACACTGATTCTGAGGTTGAAACAGATGCTGACACTGACTCGGATGTCGACACCGATTCAGAACTTGAAACTGATTCAGACGTTGAAACTGACTCGGATGCTGACACTGACTCGGATGTCGACACTGATTCTGAGGTTGAAACAGATGCTGACACTGACTCGGATGTCGATGCTGATTCAGACGCTGAGACTGATTCAGATACAGAAACTGACTCTGATGCTGACACTGACTCGGACGTTGAAACAGATTCGGACGTTGACACTGACTCACTCAGGGATACTGATGCAGACTCAGACTGCGATTGACTCACTGATTTTGAAGCCGACTCACGAGTAGATTGACTTAGTGACTCCGATACTGACTGTGAAACCAATGCTGAAGCAGACTGACTCACTGAAACAAAGGCGCTCATTGAAGCGGATGTCGATCTTGAGATAGACTGGCTAACCACTTTGGATGCACTCGCTGATACCGAAGCAGACTGCAAGGCACTGACACTTGCAGAAACTGATTCCGAAACCTTCACAGATTCAGATTTTCTTGCCGATACAGATTGACTCGTTGAAGCGGATTGAGATTGAGAAATCTCCTTGCTCAATGATTGACTGCGAGATAGACTAGCTTGAGCGGATACACTTGCCGACGCTGATTGGCTTAGTGAAGCCGACAAACTTCGCGAACGAACCGAGCTCAGTGATTGGCTCAATGAAACACTCTGCTGTGTCGATACGCTCTGTGATTGCTTCGTACTTAAAGACTGACTAATCGATTGCGAATTCTTCGTAGATGCACTCTGACTGTTTGAGACAGACTGACTATGATCGCTATCTGACAATTTCACAGCTACGACATTGGTCGTACTATCTTTATAAGTAATGGTGACTGTACCATCACTATTAACCGTATAGGCCTTAATGCGGTTAGCCACCTCTGGATTAACAGCCGACACAGCTGCAATCACCTTGCTCTTATCTGTATCTGTCAATGCAGTTAGGCTCGTCACCTGAATAGTACTTGTTGGAGCAACACCTGGTGTACGATCAGCCAGACGCCCTTGTGTCATCCGAATTTCACCCAAACCATTTGGGCGGTTCATATTGGACGCATTATCAATAGCTGCGACATTGCGTTGCCATGTATTACGGTAGGTATGGTAAAGATCATCCTTCAAATGAATGATCGCTGTGATGGTTGCAGGATTGTCACTCGTAGCTGTGATATCTCCCGTAATCGGGGCAATATTACCTGTTCCGTACTGGCTACTACCAAAGAAATTCCCGTTCAAGGCATTGTCGTTCAAATCTGCTCGTGCAACGACTTTCATTTCTTTCAACTTGCCACTGTCATCAGTAGCTGTAAAAGTCACAACCGCATCATCACCAGCATAAATGGTATAATTCTTCCCACCACCTTCAAGAGGGGTTGATTTAGGTTCCACACCATTGACAGTTAACTTAGCCGTCACTTCAGGACGTGTGGCATCTGTTACAGCAACCATATTACTTGCATCGGAATAAACCGCATGATCACCATACAGAATGCGAGCCTTAGCTGTTACTCCACCCGTCTGCAAGGGAACATTCGGTGTTACGATCGCTTGTCCAGAAGCATCCGCTACCGCTGTTCCGATTTCATCATCATTATTATATAAGACAACAGTAGACCCTGGCTCAGCCCCCGTCACCGTTACAGGTGTCTGAGTATAGGCTTTCTCTAGTAAGCGAGTCTCAACCGTCGGTGCTGCTAGGCGCTTAACAGGAGCGGTTACATCATTTGTGGTGTTATCTTTATAAGTAATGGTTACTACACCCGTTGCTGAGACGGAATAAGACTTAAAGTCCTTAGAGGTCGCAATATTTGGGTTAGCAGTCTTAAAAGCCTCCCAAACCTTATCTTTTTCGGCTTGAGCGAGATTACTTGTGTCATTAACAAAAGTACTCGTCGTCACAGCCGTAATCGGGTTTCGAATGCCATCATTTTGTGGCAAAACCTGAATACGAAGCGTACGTGTCACTGACTGCTTAGCCGTATTAGTCACTACAAAAGAAAGATTATAAATTTTCCCAGGCGTTACGACCTCTGTCTGCCCAACAGTCCCCATAATATTAAAGGCTACTGCACTATTTTTTAGTGCCGACGTCTGAGGCACGTTGATGCCATTCACACGATCACTACCAGACGTGTAACCAATGCTTTTAATACTATTTCGTGTAGGAATGCTTTCAACAACATTATAAGCCTGATTGATGTAGTCAGAGTTATACACAGAAATCAAGGCATTATTGGCTGGCCCGAGATTGTATTGAGGCGCACGGAGGCTCGTATCTGTGTCAATACGGTTCCCATTTCGAGGGTCGCGCTGACCAGATGTCGCGCGCAGCACTGCGTTGGCCAAGCGATTGCGAGCAATCTTTGCCTGGCTTTCCACGGCATCGATTGGAATTGCCGGATTAGACAAGCCAGTTCGAATAGCCTCTAAGGCCAGATCTCCATTCTCAATTGCAGATTCGGTCCCCGGGATTTCCAAAGCTCGCGCACGATAGGTGTATAAATCCAAAGCTAAGACTTGAAGACGCTTCACCTGGTCTTCCGAGCGAGTGGTCTGAATCTCAGCTACTTTCTCGCTCGTTTCAGAAGTATCCCTGTGAATTGAATCGTCCTCAGAGGCACTGCTACTAGCAATTTCTGAAGTGGACGGACTCGTTGAACCACTAACAACATGTGATTCGCTCAAAGAAACCGACTGAGACAAGGAAAGGCTGTCACTAGCCGACTCTGAAAATGAGACAGATTCACTTATAGATTGACTGGCTGACACAGAATCTGTGATAGAGGTCGTCCCCAAGACCAAACTATCCGAACCCGCTACACCGGTCGATGGGCTGATTTCAGACCCAACAGTCGCAGTCATCTCATTTTCCTCAGCAAATACTGAGTTAGCAACTGTTGTTGCTCCAGCAAGAACCCCTAGTACAACCATACCTTTTACTAGGTCTGCAGGCATTTGACGTGAAGAATCATCATATCTAACCATGATTTTTTCATCCACACCACCTCGCATGACACGAAATAAGCCTAACCGAGAAACAGATGCCCGTACCCAATTCTTCCCTGATTTGATTAATTTATAACGCGTGATTCGCTCCGTTTCGCGAAAATCACCCTTCGAACGTTTAAAAAACATGTCCGCTCCTTAAATTTTAGATATCGAGTTATTATACATTAATTTTCCCCAAAAGTAACTAATTAAGACTAGTTTTTAACACAAATAACAGCATACAAAAAGAGAACCCGGAGGTTCTCTTTTTGGATCCTTTTTCATTTCCCACATACCTGAAATGACCGAATCAAATTAGGATAGAAGATTATTTTTCATCTTCCTTTTTGCGACGTCCAAGCGCTGCAACTCCTGCAACCCCTGCAACTGCTCCAAGAAGAGCTGAAGCTACAGATCCTGTTTCACCAGTATTTGGAAGTTGTTCAAGAGCTGGAGCTGGTTGAGCTGGTTGCTCAGGAACTGGGTTCACTGGTGTGTTTGGTGTTGGATCCATTGGTTTATTAGGTGTTGGATCTACCGGTGTGTTTGGTGTTGGATCCATTGGTTTATTAGGTGTTGGATCTACCGGAGTATTTGGTGTTGGAGTTGGTGGCACTGGAGTGTTTGGTGTTGGAACGTTTGGAATCTTCACAAGTTTGTAAACATAAGTAACGTTCTTATCACCTTCGATGACTTTACCAGTTGTTGGGTCAGTTGTTGTCAAGTGACCTTCACCGTCAACTTTACCTACTGGGTAGTTACCTTGTGGGACCAATTCATAGACTTTACCATCTGCAGTTGTGATTGTCTTAGGACGGTTATCCACAACTGTATCGTAGTCTTTACCTACTGGTTGGTCTTTTTCATCCACTACTGAAGTCTTGATAGTGTTACCATTTTCATCTACATAGTGAACGTATACATTACCCTTAGGTTGTACAGGTTCTTCGACAAGTTTGTAGATGTAAGTAACGTCTTTACGTCCTTCAACCACTTTACCAGTTGTTGGGTCTGTTGATTCAAGGTGACCTTGAGTATCTACTTTACCAACTGTGTAGTTTCCGACTGGTACGATTTCGTAAGTTTTACCTTCGAATTTAATGTACTGTGGACGGTTATCTTCAACAGTGTTGTAGTCTTTACCTACTGGTTGGTCTAACTCATCTGTTACTGATTGTTTAATAGTGTTACCTTCAGTATCTTTGTAGTGCACGTATACGCTACCCTTAGGTTGAGTTGGCTCTTCTTTCACTTCTTTGTAGACGTAAGTGATGATTGAACGTGGTTTATCAACTTTACCTTTAATTGGATCAGATGATTCCAAGTGTCCATCGCCATCAACTTTACCTACTGGGTAGTCACCTTTCGGTACGATCTTGTATGTCTTACCGTCTGGAGTCT
>OIEQ01000418.1_pt1 | contig 24963 bp, 28 predicted proteins | sample 1581841 | NCBI WGS metagenome assembly OIEQ01 (sample SAMN03281020, study PRJEB24777) | human gut metagenome | isolation source: fecal sample PR170 from 1 month old male Malay infant, vaginal delivered... | place: Singapore | collected 2005-12-29
TGGTTGGGGCTGAAAAAGAGCGGCGCCGCACAAAGGCTGAGGACGTTATCGTCCCGTTAGCGCGTGCTGTGAAATACGGAATGGCTACCTTGGATGAAAAAACGCGACTGGAACACTGGGAAAAATACTCCGTTCTGCTCAGTCGTGTTAACCCTGATGATGCCCCAGATATTGAATGGCCTGTGATGCCGGAAGTTCATTAAGTGATAGCTATGGAATGGCCTCAGAAAAAATGGGTCCTTCCTGAGACTTTTGTAAGGCACGGGCATTGCGCGCCGCAGTGTTTTTGTAGCTACGGGTTTTCAATTTGATTCACACTTGCGCACTTTCACACTTGTCACTTTTTGTTATGGGTTTGTTAATCGTGAGTGGTGGCAAGGGATTGCGGGAAGTTTCGATAATTTTTGATTCACAGTTTGATTTACACATTCAGTCTAAAAAGTGTGAACCCTTCACACTTTGTGTGCACAGTCGGTGTGCAGGGTTCACACTTCGTCAGCGAGGTAGGTTGTTATGTTAATGTCAGTAAGCCAGTACGCCGAGCACAGCGGCATGAGTCGCCGGTCATTTTACAACTGGGAAAGTAAGCAGGGATTCCCGGCTCGGGTTGACGGGAAGATTGACCAGGAGGCTTGCGATGCTTACCTGGCCCGTTACCGTGACAGTCATGATCCGCGCGCTCAGAACGCGAAAAGCAAAGCGGTGGTATCCGATGGCCGCATTGTTGCTGGTAGCACTCTGGTAGAGATGAGTGTTGCGGAGATTAAACGCATCATAGCGTCAGGCGTCACCAAGGTGACCGGGATGGATCCGGACGAGCGAGCCCAGGTTGCTGCAAAGGCCGTAGAGCTGTTTGTAAGCGAAGGCCCCTATAACCCGCCTGTAACGTTCGGCGGTTACCGGCTGTCGATTGTTGAAACGCCAGATGATGAAATCGGGCAGATCATCGCGGGCGGTGCGTTTGGTCTGTCTGCATATGATGTGATCTACGAGTGCCGGGATTACACCCTGACTCTCATGAGTGATGAAACTGAAGAAACAGCCATGCGGAGGGTTATACCTTCGTTGCTGTATGCCCTGGCCGACGATACCAACTAAATCAAAGTGTGCCAGCGGGCTCCTGTTATTCCAGCCCTTCGGGGCTGGCTTTTTATTTCGTTACTCAGGGTGTAGTCGGTTATCTGTAGGACTGGAGAATGTATGGTGTTAAAACAGAAGAAAATCGAGGCGGTAATTGAAGAGCTGGCCCGCCTGCAGGGGCATGAGTTAAACGCCGCCGATATGCTGGAGTTACGTTGCAGGGTTGCGGGAACGCTCGCAGCAAAAGAACGGCATCGTCGGCGCATGACTGCCCCAGAATATCATTGGCGGAAGCCAGCACCTCGCCGATAAACTCTTTCTTCTGGCTGGTGCTGGTGGTCAAATTCCGAGCGATACCGATATTCCTGTATCGTTTTTAACCGCGTCGCTAAAAGATATGCGGTTAACGAAATGACAGTTAAACTGGCTGAGTTATTGCATATTTACCATCCCGTAAGCACCGTACACTGCATCTATCTACCAAACACATCAAGTATGACGGATTGTGGATTGTTTACTGGTTGAACAGCATTGTAATGCTCGGATTATCAGCAAAACCCGACTTACAGATTTGATCGAATTTCTGACTTTGCCGCAGCATCTACCATCTATTTTCTTTGAATTCCTTTTCCCGAGTTTAAATCTGGATTGTTTATCAATAGCTTTCCATCTATAAGTAAAGCATCTATTTCATCTTGCTCCATTACATGAGATAGAATGTCAAAGCTATTGTATTTGGAGTTAAGTAAATCATCTAGCTTGGCATTTATTCTCTCGAGAAAGTATTTGTGCTGAGTTAATTCATTTTTCAATTTTTCGCGTTCATAACCATTCAAATTTAAGTTGGTGTCAATCTCATGCTGTTTTTCTTCGGTGAAGTTATTGAAAGCAGTTAGTCGATAATTCATCAGTGCTTCTAGTTCGCACTTGACTCTAAATATGAAATCTTTATGCCTATTGATATTGCTATCAGAGTAGTTGCCGCTAATTATTATTTCACAAATTCTACCCGCAACTAATCGTTCAAAAACTGAGAAAACAGAGTGCATTAGGACTTTAGACTCGAAGAATTTATCAGGGTAATAGCATAAATTATTGCTTTCTATATAATAATTGAACCCAGTAGAGTAGGCTTCTGGTTCAGATTTTAATAATTGCCTGAACCGTTCTCTTTGTAGTATATATATTTCAAAGCAATCGTCATTGCACCTAACTATTCGGGATAAATATATATCCCTCATTGAATGGTCAAACGCTAGATCTGGGATACTTCTGAAACTATCTACAATTGTTTCTGAAACCCTTTCAAATCTTGATTGCTCTTCAATAATTTGATGATTTCTAATGTCAGAACAAAGATTAGATATATAGGATAAGTTATTGTAAATAGAACCATACAGACTTATACCAAGTAAGGCTGGCATAATCCCATATGTATTATCTATATTTACTTTTTCCAGTCCTGCAGTGTCACTTATTCTTCCTTTCTCAACACAGGCGGTCGTTGACAATCCACGTAACTCACCACTGCTAATATTCATTAGGTCTCTGGATGAGTCTTTTTTAAAAACAACTCTGTAAAAAGTATCATTTTCTGATCCAGATGTATGCATTTTAAGAATTTGATTGAATACATAATCCAATGGAGAATTAGATATGAAAACTGGGTTGGGAATCAATTTCTCCAACATTGGGTTATTTTTAAATATGACCTGAATACTCTTGGGTAAATCTGACATTGTGCTTACCTTTTTGAAGTTACGATGTTATATTCTAGGGCCTTCTAGGTGACATTGGTATGATGCTCCTCCATGTTCGTTAATAAACCAATCAATGGCATGCCCGGAAAGTCTGTCGATTGAAACGTGTGATATCTGATACCATGATTCACCGTCTCTTGATGCCTCTACAATATATTCTATTTCTTTATCGTTTATCACCGGTTTTATCACCCGGAATAAAGTATCGTCCCGTCCCTGCGATTCATTATCGACGGACACAATCACCCCTCGGCTAAACCAGTTTGCTGTTCTACCATTTCCTGCGCACGTATCACCTGAGTCAATTCGCATATCAAAGCAGAGTTTATTATTCAATAGATAAGGTACAGGCCAAATTCCGGAGTCTGTGTTGCCATTTTTATCCTGAGGATCGCACACTATGAGGGATGTTCCTGATGCCATGAACGGCAGAGTGAACAATAGCGCAAAAGACAAAATTTTATAGTTCATAAAATCACCACCCACATCAATAACTCCGCTTTTTCGGAGCAGCACTGTGACCGTGCCGCCTTCATCGCGCCTAAGAGCCACCGCCAGACTTAACCTTAATTATGTCCCGATAAACAATTACTGCAACATCGTATCCCAGACTTAAAGGATATTTTACCTCTTCTCTGCCTCATCCCACCTCCCGAACTAAGGGACTTCGTTAGGGACTACAAGTCACTTTGATTTCGAATTAAGTCATTAAATATCATTATGATAACAACGATGTCTTGAACTGGGAAGAGATACTTGATCAACGCCAGCGGGAAATTGAGTCCTGCCTGAAGCGCGGACTTCCATTACCGAGCTGGGCGCAGGCGGATCAGTTCGCCAGCCAGACAATTACCGATCCGGAGGAAAAGTGAATCTACCTCATCTGGCCCAGCGCCTTTTTAATACACCGCTGGCGCTACACCCGAGCAAAGCTGAAGTCATCATGGCATCCGTTATGGACCGGTTTGGTATCAGTAAAATCGAATCCTCTCTTGCCATGGATGATGACTGGTATGGATACGACGATAACCGGGGGCGGGAATCCCGTAGCGACCCGGGTTATGACAATGTGCTGGGCGTCGCTGTCATCCCGATATGTGGGACCCTGGTGCAGAAGCTGGGTAGCCTGCGCCCATACAGTGGTATGACAGGCTATGACGGCATTCGTCAGGCCTTCCTGACCGCGATGGAAGACCCCGATATTACGGGGATCTGCCTGGATATTGATTCGCCAGGCGGCGAGGTTGCCGGATGTTTCGATCTGGTCGATGTCATTTATGGCGCCCGCGGGAAAAAGCCCATCCATGCCATCCTGACGGAAAGCGCCTATTCCGCCGCCTATGCGATTGCCAGTGCGGCGGACCGGATTTCTGTTCCCCGAACCGGTGGTGTGGGCTCAGTTGGCGTGATTACTATGCACCTTGACTGGACCCAGCGGATTAAAGATGACGGACTCAAAGTCACCATCATCACCTACGGTTCCCGTAAGGCTGAGGGGTCACCGCTGAGAGAGCTGTCAGATGAAGCGCTGGAGGCTATTCAGCAGGACATTAACACCATGGGCGAATTGTTTGTGAATACCGTCGCCAGAAATCGGGGGATTAGCGCAAAGGTTATCAAAAGTACTCAGGCTGCCTGTTTTATGGCTGCTGATGGTGTGGAACTTGGACTGGCTGATGAGGTGTGTCCTCCTGATGCTGCGTTCAGAAACTTACTTGAAAAAACAGGAGCCTGAAATGGCGAAGAAAAAGACATTTAGTTTTGCTCATCTTATTGGCCGTGGCGCGGCTGCTTCCGAAGAGGAAGAAGACAAAAAGGCCAAAAAAGCGAAAGGCCGTCGCGCGGAAGAGGATGAGCGCGAAGATGATGCCGAGGACGATGAACGCGAAGATGACGCGGAAGACGACGAGCGTGATGATGACGCTGAAGATGACGGTGACGACCCGGATGCGGCGGAAGACGATGAAGATTCCGAAGATGACGGCGACGATGACCGCAAAGAAAGCAAAGCGGTGAAAAATGCCCGCGCCGCCGAGCGTAAACGTTGCGCCCGTATCTTCGGCAGTAAGCACGCTGCGGCGAATCCGTCACTGGCCGCTTCACTCGCATTCAATACCGGGATGAGCTCTGCCGCCGCTATCGATGTTCTGGCATCCACGGCGCCAGCCTTGCAACCAAAGGCAACGCGCGGGCGCTCTCTCGATCAGCGCATGCAGGAAAGCCATGATGTCCGTCTGAATCCGGATGGCGGCAAGAAAGAGAACGGTAAATCGGCACTGGTAAACCAGATGACCGGCCTCTACAACTCCATTAAAGGAGAGAAATAATGGATCAATTTGGTCAGAATGCCTTTGCACCTGGCATGAAGAGTTCAGTGTTTGTGCCGGATCAGTTAATTGCCGGTACACTGCAACTGGTCACTGACACCGGCACGATCACCGGCGGTGTGTATAAGCGTGGCACTGTGCTTGGCATGATCACCGCCAGTGGCAAATATACAGCCAGTGTGAAAACCGCAACGGATGGTAGCGAGACGCCAGCGGCCATTCTGGTTGATGATGTTGACGCTTCCACCCATGGCGATCAGTCCGGCGGCCTGTACCTGATGGGCGAGTTCAACCAGAATCATATTATTTTTGACGATTCCTGGACTGCGCCGGAACTGAAAACAGCACTACGCCCGCTGGCCATTTTCCTGAAAGACAGCGCCCAGGCACCTTTAACCACCTCCTGATTTATCCCTCATTTCTCCTGGCGAATGCTTTAACGGGCAGGCGCTGACCTATTTAAAATTTATGCCAGCGTCTAGCTGGCATTATCAAGAGACTGAATATGGAAAATATTTATGATACCAGTGTGCTGGTGCAGGTCGTTCCTAACCTGAAAACCAGTCAGAACTGGCTGCTTGATCGCTTCTTCCCGAACGTCGTGACTTATGAGACCGAAGAAGTAGCGATTGACGTGGATGTCGGCCTGCGTCGTATGGCGCCATTCGTCTCCCCGCTGGTGGAAGGTAAGCTGGTCGAGTCCCGTAAATACCAGACCAATACGTTCAAACCGGCGTACATCAAAGACAAGCGGGCGCCGGACCTGCGTAAACCTATCCGCCGCCAGATTGGTGAGCGTATTGGCGGTGAATATACCGCCGCAGAACGCGAAATGTTGAACCTGCAGTTTGAGATGACTGATCAGATTGACATGATCAACCGTCGTCTTGAATGGATGGCGGCCAGCGCGCTGGTGTCCGGTACCGTCACGGTTTCCGGGGAAGGCTATGAAACCAAAGTGGTGGATTTTGGGCGCTCTCCGGATTTGACTATCACTCTGAGTGGTTCAGATAAGTGGCCGTTGACGGTTGCCGCTGGTGCCACTAATACCCAGCCCTCTGATGATATTGAAATCTGGCAGACGCTTTTCCTGAAAGAATCCGGTTCCGTCGCGACAGATCTGGTGTTCACAAGCAAGTCATGGCGTGCTTTCCGACTGGACACCACCATCAAAGATAACGCCATCACGTTCCCGGCGCTGAGCCCGTTTGGTAACCAGATTAATGCTGGTCCACAGGCGATGAAGGGCGCTATTTATAAAGGTCGCTGGGGTAACTTTGACCTCTGGTTATATAACGACTGGTTTATTGACCCACTTGATAATGTCGAGAAGCCGATGATCCCCGACGGCGCCGTTATTATGTCTGGCGCTGATCTGATGGGGACCCGCGCTTTTGGCGTTATCCTGGACCCGGCATTTAACTACGGTCCCCTGGCCTATGCGCCAAAATCCTGGGTGAAAGAAGATCCGGCCCAGCGTCTTATCCTGATGCAATCCTCCCCGCTGGTTATTCCGAGCCGGGTAAACGCATCCCTCTGCGCGACGGTGGTCTGATATGGCAAAAATCTCTAAAACCGAGCAGGTCGATGATCTGAATGCGGAAGGCGCCACCGAAGACGCCCTGAATATCGACGACCTGAATGCCGGCGGCAGCGTTCAGATGACGCATCAGTATGACGAAAAAGACGGCGATTCATCTGATGATCAGGATGACGATGAAGAAGATTTTCAGGAAGTAGCGGAACCTGAGTTTGTGGTCCTGAAAGGGAACTGCATTCGCCATGACGGTGAGGTTTACCGGGAAAACTCCCTTATTCCGGTCTCCGGTAAGGATGCCGAGCGTCTGCTGGCCGCAGGTGTAATTGCCGATGTCCATGCTCTGCGACAGCGCGCGTTATCTGCTGCGCGTGGTGTGAAAATAACAACGGAGTGAGCATATGGGCGTGGACTGGGATTTACATCTTCTGAGTCCGCTCCATGGCGTGTTTGGCGATGAGCATGAGTACCGTCCCCGCAACGGTACTCCTTTTACGATTAACGGTATTTTTGACCGTGGCTATGCGCAGGTTGCAGAAAATCTTGATGGTGATTCAGAAATTAACACCTCCAGCCCAATGCTTGGGGTGCGCGATGCTGAATTTCGTCAGTTGGGTAAACCGCAACCTGCCGTATCTGACCGTGTGTTTATCAAAACGGTCGGAGGTCAGATCATCAATCAGTTATTTGTTGTGTCCAACGTCGAACCGGACAGCCATGGCGGCTCACGTCTTGTTCTCAATGTGGCGAAAACCCGATGAATGCTTCCGCAATACGACACATGGTCGTGGCCGCGCTGAAAGATAAAACGGCTGCCGCCGATCGTGTTTATTCCCCGCGTGACTGGGCAACTTCGCCGGACCTGTACCCAGCGTTGCTTGTTCAGACGCCATTTGATCACAAAAAGGCGCAGGGGCGAAATGTCCCGGCCTTTACCTCTTTGACCACCGTTCGCATTACTGGCCGGGTTCAGGAGTACGACAGTGAAACCACTGATGATGGCGCCATGCGCGCGGAGGTTGCGCTGGAAGAGCTCCGGGAACAGGTAGAAAGGGCGGTGATTAACAGCTACGAGTTAACCCGGAACATCCAGAAATATGCGGAGGTCCGCTCGACGATTGATGTTGATGCGGATGGTGAAGCGCATATGGGCCAGCTGCTTATCGAAATTGATATTGAGCACTATCAGGGACCGGAAGACTTTTATCCGGTCGATACGGTGCCGCTGGCGGGGATCGACATCACCATCGACATGCCGGACGGTACGCCGCAGCCGGGCGTAAAAATAGACCTTCAGGAGTAATCATGTTTGTAAAACCGAAGGACGGGCTCAGCGTTCGCTGCCCTGTCAGGGGGGAGCCTTTGCCTAAAGATGGCGCGGAGGTACCTGATAATACGTTCTGGCGTCGCCGCCTGAAGGATGGCGACGTCAGTCTGGTACCGGAAAAGGGCGTTAAAAACGCCGTAAAAAAAGAGGGCGTAATTAAATGACCGTTCCATTTTCGCGAGTTCCCGGCAATTTACGTGTGCCGCTTTTTTATGTGGAGTTTGATAACTCCATGGCCAACACGGCGACGGCTACACAACGAACGCTGTTGATTGGTCAGATGCTGGCATCAGGCTCTACACAGGAAAAAATCCCGGTAAAAGTCTCCTCTCCCAATGCGGTGGGTGAGCTCACCGGAAAAGGATCAATGCTGCATGGCATGATGACGGCGTATCAAAAAAACGATACTGCTGCGGAGGTCTGGATCCTTCCGCTGGCTGATGATGCGGATTCGATGGCAGTGGCAACTGGCAGTATCAAGGTTGCCACACAGGCGGCAGAAACCGGCGTTATCTCTCTTTATATTGCTGGCGTTCGCGTACAACTGACCGTACTGGCGACTGACACTCCGGCTCAGATTGCCACTGCGCTGGTCGCGGCGATTACCCGCAAAACGGAACTGCCGGTGACAGCTGCTGTAAAAGCCGATGCAACGGATACCGTGACACTGACGGCCAAAAATGCCGGGTTGCTGGGCAATGGTATTGATATCAGGCTGAATTATCTCGGTGTTCAGGGTGGTGAGGTGACGCCCGCGGGCCTGACACTCACCATCACGGGCATGACCGGCGGCGCCGGCGCGCCGGATTTTGTTGATGCCCTTGGCAACCTGCAGGATAAGACCTTTGATTTTGTCATCAACCCTTATTATGACACCGCATCACTGGATGCCATCAGAGAATTTCTGAACGATGCAACCGGCCGCTGGGCATGGGATAAACAGCTTTATGGCCACGCATTCACCACTACCAACGGCACTTACGCCGAGCTTGGCACCAAAGGGGAAACCCGTAATAACCAGCATGAGTCACTGCTTGGCGTGTACCGCTCACCATCACCGCGTTATATCTGGGCGGCGGCACTGACAGGGGCCGCTGCACCCAGCCTGCGTAATGACCCCGGACGCCCGCTACAAAGTCTGCCTGTTTATGGCGTGCTGGCACCGGACCTGGCGGATCGCTTTGAACTGACAGAGCGCAATAACCTGCTGTACAGCGGCATCTCCACTTACACCGTGGGTGATGACGGTACGGTGATGATTGAAAACCTGATTACCACCTACCAGAAAAACAGCTATGGCGACGAAGACGACAGTTACCTGCAGGTGGAAACGCTCTTCAGCCTGATGTTTGTCACACGATATCTCCGCACTGCAGTGACCAGTAAATTTGGTCGCATGAAGCTGGCCGCGGATGGCACGCGTTTTGCGCCGGGGGCGGCGATTGTGACGCCAAACATCATCAGAGCCGATCAGATCGCGGAATACCAGACGCTGGTCTTTAACGGCTACGCGCAGGACGCTGAGGCCTTCGCCAGAAACATTATCGTGGAGCAGAACAAAACAAACCCGAACCGCGTCGATGTGTTGTGGCCGGGAACGCTTATGAACCAGTTGCGCATCTTCGCGCTGCTTAACCAGTTCCGCCTGCAGGCTGAATCAACAGGAGCATAAAACATGGCTGGAGATACCACTAATCGCCTGGCAGGTACCGCTTATGTCACCGTAAACGGGGTGACAGTTATGGTGGAGGGCTCATTCAAGTATCAGACCTCCACTGTTAACCGTACCACGCTGACAGGCATGGACGGTGTGCATGGCTACAAAGAAAAGCCGGTTGCCCCGTATATTTCTGCCCGTCTTCGCGACAGCGGCGGTACCAACGTATTGGGTTTTAACAAACAGACGAACGTCAACGTGATCGCCGAACTGGCGAACGGAAAGACTATTATCGGTCGCGCGCTATGGACGGTGAACGTTCAGGAAGTGGAAAGCGAAGATGCAGTGTTTGATGTTCGCTGGGAAGGCCGGGACGTAACGGAGAACTAAGATGGCAGAACTTGAACGCACCAAAGTCATTCCCCTCATCAAGCCTCTGGTCGATGAGGCGCAAAAAACACGCTATGAGCAACTGGAGCTGAAGGCGCCGACGCTCAGCCAGGCAGAGCAGTTCTACGAAAAGCAGGCATCGTCTACTTCACTGGCGGCGATGCGCCTGCTGATCTCGCTGGTCACGGATACGCGGGAAAGTGTGCTTCAGCCGATGGATTTTATCGACTTCCGAAAATGCGAGGAGTTTTTGCTCGGTTTTTTGACCTGGAAGCCCTGACCGCCTGGCAGGAAACGGCGGCTGACGTCACATTTTATTTCCGCTGGACAGAAGACAGGGCATGGGGCATGACCTATGCCCGTCTGAAGTGGTGGGTATCGCAGGCCTCCCGTATCAATAAACTCAGGAATCCCGAACCCGATGAGTAATTCTTTCGACTTTGAGCTGGTGGCCAGCGACCAGGCGACGGAAGCCATTGAGCGTATCAATGAGGCTATCCGTGATCTGGAACCAAAGCTGGATAAAACCAAAGAGGGACTCCAGTTAGGAGGGCAGGAGACCCTCGATGGACTGAACGGCTTTATTTCCCGCTTCGAAAATCTGTCCAAAAATGCCCGTGATAATGTTCAGTACATCGGGGACATGGTACCGCCGCTGAAGATGGTCGGTGAGCTCTCCGGTAAGCTGGCATCGCTGGGGGTGGTTGGAGCGGCGGGATATGGGCTAAAACAGATTGCCTACGGTTTCCATGAGGCCTCAAGGGAAGCCTATAACCTCGATGTCGCCGCGAAAAATGCGGGTATGCGAGTGGACGATTTTTCCCGCCTGTCCGGTGCCATGCGGATACTGGGTGCTGATGGCGACAGTGCAAATTCCTCCATCGAGGGGATGGCTAAAAGCCTGAAGGAGGCCGCCAGCGGTGCCAACAGCCAGGTGCTCGGCGCATTGTCACAGATTGGCGTTCAGATCCAGAAAAACAACGATGGATCCGTTGATACGCTGAGAACGCTGGAGTCGATAGCACGCGTTTTCCCGAGTCTGCGACCGGACCAGCAGAAATCAGTTTCCGATGCCCTCGGGTTGACGCCGGAAATGCTGGCGCTGATGCGTGAAGGCGTACGGATGAAAGCATTGCTGGCTAAATCTGATGAACTTGGCCTGACGGTTGATCCGGAACTTAACCGGCAATTGTCCGAGGTTAACGGCTCCATGAATGAGCTGGGCGCTGCATGGGATGGGCTGAAAAACCGTTCGAAAAACTCTCTGTTTAAGGGATTGCTTTCCGATGGATCGGTGAAAGACGGTCTTGAAGGTGTGACCGACTTGTTCACGAATGGCGATTTCACCGGGCTGTCGCATGCGCTGGGGTTTATCAGTAGCAAGGATGCCGGGAAGCTACGCCGCATTCAGGGTGATAAGGCGCTGTATAACACCCTTTCCCGGCGCGAGCGCGGAGCGGTGGATGCCGGCTTTATGACTGATGCCGTCCGTAAACGCTACGACGCGCAATATGGCGCCGGGGACAGAGCTGAACAACTCCGAAATGATTTGTCTGTCATCCTGCCAGCAGGTGCAGCAGCTCCACGCAGAGAAGTGAATTACAGCCAGCCATCTAACCAGGCACTAGGCCTGAGAAATAATAACCCCGGCAATCTCCGGATAGCGCCTAATGCGACCGGGGTGAATCGTGGTTTCGTCACTTATGACAACAGCAGCGACGGGCTGGCGGCAATGGCCCGGCAACTGATGTTATATGGCGATCGTGGGAATAACACGCTGAACAGCATGATCCACACTTATGCGCCACGCTCGGAAAATGATACGCAGTCCTATATCAATTCAGTATCGGCCGCGACAGGTATTCAACCCCAGCAGCGGGTGGATCTGCATAACCCGGAGGTGCTGAAGTCAGTCATGGCGGCCATGATTCAGCATGAGAATGGGGCGCAGCCATATTCTGAAGATGAGATACGGGCGGCAATTCAGACGGCTATCAGTGATCCGCGCTGGTCTGGTCTTCGTGACAGCCGAGTGCTCAGCCAGCAGAGAGAGAACATCCTCGTACCGCAACCGGACAAGTTTAACAGTTCCTCAATCCTGACAGCTTCCGGTAATGGGAGAGACACTGTCAGTGAAAACCTGACCCGGTCTCTCAAAGAGGCGATGGCCGATCAGAAAATGAAGCTGGAAATCACCCTGGTCAATGATAAGGGGGAGAAGAAAACCTATAACGTCGAGGATAACGGCAGAATAACAACCGCCATGAATTACTAACCCTATTAAACCGCCACCCTGGCGGTTTTTTAATTCAGGAGGCCTGATGGCAATTATCCAGGATGCAATAACTTCTCTGATGGGGGGCGGTGGTAGTGAGGACTGGTTGAGCCAGCTACGTCCCGGCTCGTTCCGGGGCGTGCCTTTTGCTGTGGTGAATGAGGAAGGCAGTCATGGCCGGCGGCAGGCGGTTCATGAATATCCATACCGTGATACCGCCTGGATTGAGGATATGGGGCGCGGGACACGGCGATTTATTATCCGTGGCTTTATCGTCCAGAACAGTCTGGTATACGGCGGTGGCGACGTTATTTCTCAGCGCCAGTCATTGATCAATGCGTGTGAAGCTAAGGGGAGCGGTACGCTCATTCACCCCACGCTGGGGGAGATGACCGTTTCAATACCTGAGAACGGTTTAAGGCTTTCCGGCTCCGCCGACAACGGCCGTTCGTTTGAATTTACCCTGATGGTCATTGAGTCGGGGTTAAAGGTCTTTGCCGTTACCGACAGTGCCGCCGCGGGGGATACCGTTGGCACCAACTTTCTGAAGCTGGTTAGTACGACGGTTGCCAGTACCCTCGCGAGAATTAAAAGCGAGATCCGTGGTGTGTCGCAGGGGATTCAGACCATCAGGGGAACCGTGACGTTCTGGACCAATATGGTGGATAACACCATCAGTGAGGTAACAAACGTCAGTAACGTGCTGGATTCTACTTTCGGGAATAATCGTTACGGGCGTTACAGCAAGGGGACCGTAGGCGGGAGCTCTTCGGGTATTAACGGCAATCGTGATGCCGATGACTCAGAAGACCATCAGGCATTGTCTGAACAGGTTACCGCCCGGGCGGTGATGGATCGCCAGGCTGTGCTCGCTACAACGGCTGCACTGAATGAATCTGTATTGGTCGAGGAATTTGTTCAGGGCGTTGCCGATGTGATTAATCGCATTCTGTCCAGCGCCGGTAGCGTGAGTGACAAAATTGCCGCATTTGAAAAACTGGCGGCTTCAACCAGTACCGGATACCAGCGTTCCGAAAGCAGCCAGCAACTGGCTGGCACCATGAACACGCTGATCGTAGTGCTATGTACCGGAGCCATGACGGATGCTGCTGCAGATTACAACCCAACCAGTCGTAATGAGGCCGAAGAAATCACTCAACGCGTAGCCGGGCAACTGGATACCGCGTTACTACTGGCGGGCGACCGTGGCGATGATGATCTTTATACGGCATTGATGGGCGTGAGAACCGCTTTTCTGAATACCATGGCTCAGACTTCAGCCGGGCTGAGTGAGTTGATGCAAATAAATACCGCGGTGCCGGTTCCTGCCCTGGTACTGGCCAACCGCCTGTATCAGGATGCCTCGCGGGCAAATGAACTGATACAGGAGGCCAGCGTACCGCATCCGGCATTTATGCCGACGACGATGAAGGTGTTGAGACAATGAGTACGGATAATGATCAGGATATTGTCTCCCTGACAGTGGGCGGAAAAATCATTGAAGGATGGGACTCTGTGCGGGTGACCCGTGGCATTGAGCGTTTTCCCTCCGATTTTGACCTGGGACTGATGGATTATTTTCCGGGAAGTGACCAGAAGCAGCTGGTAAAGGAAGGGATGTCTTGTCAGGTAAAGCTTGGTAACGACCTGGTCGTGACGGGGTATGTTGATGACTGGTCGCCTGCTATTTCCCGTTCGCGCCATGAAGTCAGAGCCTCAGGCCGCAGTAAGTGCGCAGATCTCGTGGATTGCTCTGCTGAATGGCCAAATAACGTCATCAATAACAGTAATGCGCTTGATATAGCCTCCCGCCTCGCATCCCATTACAACATTGGAGTAAGTACAGACGTTGATGATCTGGTGAAAGTCCCGCAATTTTCCCTGAACTGGGGGGAATCGCCACAGGAAATACTTGATCGTGTCTCCCGCTGGTCGGCATTGCTTTATTACGATCAGCCTGACGGTAACTTATTTCTGACCCGGGTGGGGACAAAGCGCGCGGCCAGCGGTATCGCAGAAGGGGTAAATATCGAACAGGCTTATTACCGCCGTTCGATGGCTGACCGCTTTTCTGATTACGTCGGCGTATCGATGAGCATTTCGCCGATTGCAGGATTCTCGCCTGATACGGCTTATGATTCGGTGACGCTGGCGACGGCCCGCGATCCTGAGGCGGCCAGTATGCGTTACCGAAAACGGATCATTATTGTTGAAAGTACACTGATGGCTTCACAACAGGCTCAGCGAGCGATTGACTGGGAGATGAACCGCCGATACGGCCGTTCCCGTCAGTTAACGGTGACGATTGATTCCTGGCGCGATAAATCCGGGAAATTATGGGAGCCGAATACGCTTATCCCGGTCAACATCCCGAGTCTGCAGCTGCCTGACACCGAAATGCTTATCGCAGAGGTGACTTATATCAGAAACAGTGACGGCACCCATGCGCGCCTTTATCTGATGCCCCCGGCGGCTTTCGCTGTCCAGCCTTATGCTTTTTACCAGCAAATACCCGGACTAAACCAATGAATCAAAATTTAAAGAAATCGGCCACACGCATCGCCGGCATGCTGGGCATTGGCCGTATTACCACGCAGAGAGATAGCGGGGTTGTGCAGGAAATCCAGTACCAGACTCCGCTGGAAGTGGCCAGCGCCCCGCGGCTCTCTGATTTTGGTTTTTCATCGGGGTTACCGGCGGGATCGGATGTGCTTATTGCCTTTCTCGGTGGGGACCGCTCCAGTCCCGTCGTCATTGCCTCTAACCATCAAAGCTTCCGGTATACCGGGCTTAAGCCAGGCGAAACCGTGGTCTATAACCAGCAGGGGATGAATATTCATCTGACCGAGGAGGGGATTTTCATTGATGCGAAAGGCAAAGATGTAGAGATCAATAATGCCAGAAACATCACCGCGACGGCAACGGAACAGGTAAAGCTGGTTACCCCCAAACTCCTGGTGACGGGTGACATCATCGATAACTGCGAGACGAACAATTCAACGCTCAAAGCGCTGCGGGATGCTCACAACAATCATGACCATGACGTTAAAGAAGTTCAGTCCGGCGATAGCAAGATCACAAGCGAAAAAACAGAGAGTCAGGTATGAGTGATATTTCCTCATTCTGGGATGTGGATGCCATTCATGCTGACTGGCAAACCGGTAACGGCGTACTGACATCTGAGAATGATATGCACACGGCCATTATTATCAGTTTGTTTACTGACGGACTGGCGCGCGCTGATGATGATTATGAAGGAACTGACCGCCGCGGCTGGTGGGGGGATCTGGACAACGACCGGAATATTGGCTCAAGGCTGTGGCTACTGCGGCGTGAAAAACTGACGCGCGAAGTGGCGATGAGAGCTGAAGATTACGCCGAAGAGGCTCTGGCCTGGATGAAGTCGGATGGTATTGCAGCAGCGATAGAGGCTCAGTCAGAGATTGTTTTCCCGAACAGGCTGAACCTCATCATCCGGTATTTGCCGCCGACGGGGGACTGGCAGGAGTTCAAATTCTTCTGGCTATGGGAGCAACTGAATAATGCCATTTAAGCGGAAAACACTGAGCGAGCTCCGGCAGGAGAATCGCCAGTTTATGCAGGCAGAGCTTGAAAGTGTTGGCGCGTTGTTACGGTTTGGCAACCTTAAGGTGCTCGCTGATATGGATGCGGGCATGGCCCATCTGCACTACGCCTACCTGGATTATATTGCCCGTCAGAGCACGCCTTTCACCTCTACCGATGAGTGGCTTGCCGGATGGATGGCGCTAAAGCAGATTTACCGAAAAGCCGCAACGGCAGCACGCTCTCCGGCGGCGAAAGTTACCGGAACACCGGGAAAAACACTGTCAAAAGGGGCTGTGTTAAACCGTGATGATGGTTACCAGTACATAACCGATGACGCCATAACGATAAATACCACTGGCAGTGCGACGGTCGCCGTAACAGCGGTTTTGCCGGATATCACAGACGATGTGACAGGAGGAGGCGCTTCCGGAAATGCCGATGCTGGCACCATTCTTACACTGGATGCTAATGCCCCCGGCATAGACAGCTCGGTCACGCTGATTGAGCCTGCCACCGGCGGCGCTAACATTGAAAGTGAAGAGGATTTCCGATTACGTGGTCTGCTGGCGTATCAGAATCCCCCGCAGGGAGGGAGTGACACTGATTATAAAAGCTGGGCTTTATCCGTGTCGGGGATCACCAGGGCATGGATACGGCGCCGGGGGATGGGGCCGGGTACCGTGGTGATTTACATCATGTGCGACGGCGATGATAAAACCAATCATGGATTCCCTGTAGGAACTGACGGTGTCTCTCAACTGGAAGAGTGGGGGGCTGTAAAAGCCACCGGGGATCAGGGGAGAGTTGCCGATTATATGTATCCGCTTGCGCCGGTTACCTCCCTTAACTATGTCTGCTCTCCCATCGAACGCGTTATCGATTTTGAAATAAGCGGGATATCTGATGCCGACAGCGCAACGACTGCGGCCATTGCTGATGCGATTGACGGGGTATTGTTTGAATCTGCTAACCCGCTCGGCACAGGGAAAATTTACCTTTCAGATCTCAACCGCGCAATAGGGGATGTTGCCGGTACTTCAGGTTATATCCTTGTGTCGCCTTCTGCGAATATTGAGCCGGGAGTTGGGGAGCTGGCTGTTCGTGGCGAGGTGAACTACACATGAGCCTTTTCTCAACAGACGATTATCAGAAGGCACTGCAGGCGCTTATCCCCACCGGCCGAGCGTGGACACGGGATCCAAAAGCCGTTCAGGCCGCTGTACTGCGGGCCATTGCGGCCAGTTTCCAGCGTAGTGATAACGACGCACTTGCATTGCTGCGCGGTGCCTTTCCAAAAACTGCGACGATTATGCTCACCGAGTGGGAAAAAACACTCGGCTTGCCTGATGATTGCTCGATTGGCGAAGTGGATACGATTGCGAAGCGTCAGTCTGCCATTGTCTCGAAGCTCATCAGTACCGGTGGGCAGTCAAAGAGCTATTTCATCAGTATTGCCGCAGCAATGGGTTATACGATTTCGATTAAGGAATACCGGCAGGCGCGTGCTGGCTTATCGGTATGTGGTGACGGGCTAAATGGGGATGACTGGCCATTTGTCTGGCTGGTAGAGGCGGAAGACACAACGATAACTTATGCCCGTGCAGGTCTGAGTTATTGTGGTGATCCATTACGCTCCTGGGGTAATCGTCAGCTTGAGTGCCGGATAAATGCCCTTGCCCCCTCATACACCCTGGTCAAATTTGGCTATATATATTTCGGTTTTAACGATGAAGGGGTTTACGAAGTCACGCCTGAGTTTGCCAGAATATTTGATATCGCTTCCGGTTACGTTTAATTCAGACATTTAAAAAGAAGGTTTATATGAGAAAAGTTGGCAGTACAACTGACACCGCTGATGTTAATGGTGAATACACTAATGGTAATGTCGCTAATGGTATTTCACCGACAATAATTAATGCTGAGATGATGAATACCTTTCAGCGTGAGCTGGTAAACGTTGTTGAAGGCGCGGGGCTTGAGCTTGATCCTGATGATGATTCACAGGTTCATAAAGCGATTGGTGGCGGTCGCCTGCTTAATATTGTCACATTTACGAAGTCAGGGACTTACACTCCAACTAAAGGGACGAAAAGAGTGCGGGTGAAAGTTTGGGGAGCGGGGGGAGGTGGCCAGAATGCTCCAGTTAATGTGGGCGCATCTGGTGGTTGTGCTGGTGGGTTTTCGGAAGGGTTATTTAATATTTCTGATAACGAAACTATATCTGTGACGATAGGTACTGGTGGCAGTGCTGTTGCTGCTGGTGTCGCGTCTAAAGGCGGGAACGGTGGTGATACAAGGTTCGGGAGTTTAATCTCAGCTACTGGAGGGAGTGGTGGCGGGTCTACAGTTCCTGCTGGAGGTATCGGAAGTGGCGGGAACATTTTAAATATTACTGGCGGAATATCTCAAGGTGGTCTGTATTATGGTTCTGATGCTTTTATTGGCGGGGCTGGAGGATCTGCATTTTCATCAACGGGTGGCAATGGCCACTTCGGTAGTTCTGGCGATGATGGCGGTTTCCCCGGCTCAGGTGGTGCCGGGGGGAATGGTAACTATTCATCAGGAAAAGGAGCGAATGGTTTAGTTTACCTTGAAGAGTTTTCCTGATTATTTTTGCTTTGAGCGTCCGCCCTTATTTTTGCTCTAATTTTAATTAGTGGCTTGTCTATTAATATTACACAAACGATCCCAAGTGCAATTGATATTGGGTAGCCTAATAAAAAGATAGATAAACCACGATTTTCACCACCAATAGCAAGCCATGCTAGAAATCCGCCAAAATATTGACAAAGAAAAATTGGATAGGCCAGATCACCAAACCACTTGAGTATTTTCTCAAGATGTATGTTTGTCTTTATTTTTAATAATGCCAGGGTTGTAAATAATGCTATTGCATTATTGGTGTAGTAAAGTATTATGTTGTACTGACCTAATGCATTAATTGTATATAAATACCAATTGGTAATAAAAATCCCAATGCAGATAAATGTTATTAAAAAAGCCTTGTGTGGAGAAAGATACATAGCTTTGAACTTTCTATGGGCAAAATAACCCAGAGAACCCATGCTAAAAGGAAGTGTTGCAGCAAGGAATGGGAAATACGCCATATCAAAAGAATGGTGAACTACATATACGTAAGCATGATAAAGCAGTGAAAGCAGAATCGACGTAATGGCTGTAAATTTATTTCTGGCTATGAAAAGCCACAATAAAAAATAACATGTTATCTCAACACCCACTGACCATGATGATGTGACTATTCTGAATCTATTACCATCAATAGCAAAGTGATAAATGGATGAAAAGGCACCGAATGGATTTGCTACAGCATTATCAGAAAGGAAAGCCCAGGGGAAGATTAAGAGGTTTCCTAATAAATCTCCAGGCAAGAAATTGCCTGTCCAGTTTGAATGGAATTCCTTTGCGGATGGAATTAATTTTATAATAAGAAAGCCCATGACGAGAAAAAATATATATGCCGGGAATAACCTCAGTATTCTATTTTTCCAAAACATAGAGAAGTTGAACTTGTATGTTTCATGCAAAATGTATGTTATTAAAAAGCCACTAATAACATAGAAGCAATTCACTGCAAAGTTGCCAAGTGCAGGTATGCGAGCCGTTAAGTGAAAAGCAATGACGCACGATGCCAAAAAAAACCTTATTAGGCCAAGCATTATTTTATCTCCGCGCCAATATCGCGCATTTTATATATTACATTGTTAAGTTGCTCATCAGACAGAACAAGCTGAGCTGCAATGTAAAACAGTATGTGTTTTGACATTACCCTGGGGCTCTCTCCGCCAGTGTATTTCCGCCATTGGCTATCGCTGGCTACACCTGCGAGCCCTGCCATTTGGTTTCCGGAGTAATTTAGTGCGGATTTCAGTCTGGCTAAATCTTCCTGCGTTGGAGGGGTGTATTTATTTATTAATATCATTCTCTTATTTAACCGTTTAAACACGTATGGCGATGTTAGCCCTGAAGGGGCGGGGCGTCAATCTTAATTGCTTCATTGAAAAGATGAAGACAGGAACAGGTATGGACAAAAGATATAATACCGGCAATCCAAGACCCTCAAATAGCATGAAGGATCTGAATGATAATGCCCTGGCGTACGATGATTTCCTGAACAGCGAAAGCGATACTTTTATAGATCGTTTTGGTAACGCCCAGGATACGATGATTGGGGCTACTAAAAAAATGGCAGCTGCTACCGACGCTGTTATTGATGAAGCCCGCCAAAACCTGATCCCTCTGAGCAAGCAATACATGACGCTTGCTGATGCACAGGCGGATATAGCGAATATCCCTGAAGGGAGCACAACGTATTACCGCAGCCCTGATGATAGTGCGCTTGCTATTGAGGTTATCAACAATAGCGGTGCGCTGTCAGCGACGGGCAGAGTAATGCCATCTCAGGGGTATGTAGACAGGGTGATAAACACCTCAACAGCCAACGAAAATATTGTAATCACTCTTGACGCTGACGCCAGCCCCGTAGAGGTTCGAGATGATTTTGGCGGGGTGAATATTCCGGGGGTTCCTGCTCCAGTACAGGATATTTTGCAACAGGTGCAGAAGAGCGCCGCCCCGGCCATCCTTCGTCTGACTGACGCTGAGAATGCCGCATACACCTCTGTTGACGAATATGGAGACATTTATGCACCGGAGATGCCGTCCAGTATTCAACGTTTATTGCTGGCGATGAAAAAGGATGTTGATAAGCTTAGAAAGCAAGGGATGATTCTGGATGCCAGAGATTGCGGGCTCAACACGAAAACCGGTGAAGACTCACAGCGTGCAATTCAGCGCGGATATAACTGGTTGTCCGGGAATGGCGGCGGCCATCTTTACGTCCCGGCTGGCTATTTTAAAATGGCGATCCCTGTTGTTCCTCGTTCCGGCGTCGCCTTACATGGTGCCGGCATCGGTGCGACTAATTTTCTTCCTTACGGTTATTTGTCTGCATTTGAGTATGTAGGGGACGAAACATACATCGAAAACCTTCAGTTTACCGACTTCACCATTGATGGCGAAAATCAGCAACTTCATCCGACAAGAGGTTATATCCCTAACATTAAGGGAATTCTCCTCCAGTATTACCGGAATACTGTTTTTGACCGCATCAAAATCCAGAATACCGGTGCAACAGGGTTAGGGACGGACATGCCGGATAATGTGTCTATTATGCGCGTGGTCACTGAAAACTGCGGCCGTCTCGGCGTTGTCGGTGATTTAGGGGCTTCCGGTATTGGGCTGGGAACCGGCTTCCTTAACAGTGAGCCTATCTTTGTTTATCAGACAGTGAATAAACACAATAAGAACTACGGTATATTTTACGAACCACAGCGCGGTGTGGGTGTTGCCCGTGACACCATCGCAGTTGGAAATGTGTGTGAGTACAATCATGCCGGAATGGCCGATTGTGGAATAGATGGCCTGATCGCTATTGGCAATAACCTGCGTTTCAATGAATATGGGTTTAAAGGCTCACCGGGTACAAACGGTGCGGGAAACCCCGGAAACCGTGGCATTCTGAAGGACAACCATATCAACGGTAATACTAAACATGGTATTTATCTTTATACGGATAAAGGATTGGCTATAGAGGGTGAATATAATTACTCCGGCAATCGTATAGCTGATAACGAACTCGACGGCATACATGTTGAATATGTTCATACGTCTGCGAAATTACTGAACAGTAAGTTTGCGGATAATGAAATTTATCGTAATGGTCGTCATGGCTTTAATTTTGTCAGCGGCAATCTGGTCAATGTGGACATTATGAATAACCGACTCTGGAACAACGGACGTACAGAAGTGGGGGATGCCATAGCTGGTGCAGCAGATATGATGAAATGTGGAATTACTGGCAATAAAATCCGCGACACGCAGGATGCGGCTACCCAGCAGTATCCGGTTAATCTCTCTGGGGCACTGACCGACATGGATATTTCGTTCAACCATTGTGTCGGAAATGCCCGAAATACTTTAAATCTGACCGGTGCACAAACTCGTGTAACCACACTTAACAATCCCGGGATCGCATAATGACGACTATCTTACAAAGTAATATGAAAATTAAAGGTAATGTGAAGTTACCTTCAGTTAACGCCCCTCTCCCGGATGGAGCTAATTTATTCGCAGACTTCTCCTCTGGCCGTTACGTCATTAAACATGCCAGTGGTAATGTAATACGATCGGCATCTCTGACTGACATTTTGTCATTTAGTCGTGCCAGTACGGCTACAAGAGTAGGCAAAAACGGACTGATTGAGTATCTTGGCACTGATGAACCAGCGATTGATTATCACCCTGTGACGCATGAATGCCTGGGATTGCGCGTAGAGTTATCATCCATTAACCGTATTGCCTGGTCTCAGGATTTCACCAAAACAGATAGCTGGACGCCATCCGGTATAACGCTGACAGCGAATGATGCTGTCTCTCCTGACGGTAACACCACAGCAACCAAAATTATTGAAAAAGCTGGATCCTCTGCAGTGCCCAGAACGCTCCTGGCGCTGACAACCAGCGACGCTACAACTGCCCCGTATACCTTCAGCATCTTTGCTAAAGCAAATACGGCCGGGGTTATTCAACTGGCCGCTCAGGGAGCTGTGTCACCTGTTGCCTTTGCGAACTTCGATCTTCGGAGTGGTAAAATTGGCAAGGTGTCTTCAGGTTCATCAACCATTGGGATACTACAGGTGACGATGGAGGAATATATTAATGGTTGGTATCGCTGCGCCATTACCATAACACCTTCATCTGCGGCCTCTCCTCAGTTTACGTTTGCGCTGGTGAATAATGACAGCAGCTCTGACGCGATTCCTTCATATCTCCCCGATACACCAAAATCTGTATGGATTTGGGGGGCGCAGCCAGAGCGCAAGGACGGTGCGACATCTTATATTCCCACGGCCGGCGCAGAAGTCACCCGAAACAGCGACATGTGCACCACGCCATCCACAACGCAGTTTATTTCTGCTGCCGCAGGTACCGTAATGACCAGCGTTATACATCCACATAGCCTGCAACTGCTCAGCGGTGCCTATGGATCATTATCCTGCGCTGTCGTACTGGATAACACAGTCGAGGGGCCAAACATCCGGTTTTCATATCGTCCTCCGTCAAAAGGTGCTGCTGAGGGGGCTGCTCTTGGCGTGGCGCCTGATACAACAGGGGTTGCACAGAATCTTGAGATTCCCAGCATGGCATCAGTAAGAGACAATGATCAGTCATGCATATTCGCCTTTGACGGTAGCGCGATGACGACAAAACTGTTTGATGGTTACAACTGGTACTCTCGCTCTGTTAGCGCATTCCCGCCGGCGCTTTCACGGTTGTGTATCGGTCGCTCGTATATGGGTGCAACGAATTACTTTAACGGACACATCAGGAAAATCATCTACTGGCCCACTGCGTTAGGCAATGCTGAAATGGAGGAGATTCTCTCTTATCAGTGATAAGTGGGTTTAGTAAAGAGGGCGCAATTAGCGCCCTTCACGTTGATTTCTACTTCAATTCGAATTTATCAGAGAGGTAAGAGAAAATCTTTTTGCCTTTTTCAGTGAATTTTCCATCTTTAGTTAATAAATCATATCTTTTTAAAGTGGTTATTGGTGCACCAATTAAGTAGCCAGATTCAACCAATCGCTCAATGTCGTGTGGTATGTAGCCCCAATCGGTAAAGTTATAATCTTTATTACCATTTTTCATGTAATATTCAAAGTAGTCTTGTATCGTATCTAATACGCCATCATCAGGCTTTAAATCTTCGTTAAGCTCTTTAATGAAAACATCAAAGCTGTAACCTGTCTTAGGTTTGATGGCACATATATAAACTTTTTTATTCATGTTATTTCCTGTTATATTTATATAGCGATTGGTGGGGGCTAGAAATTTTCGTGCATCTTAAATAGTCGAGTTAGTATAAAGGGTTCTGGGCGGTTGATACTGTAGTGCCCAGGCAACTGGTGTACTATGAACTATTTATTAGCAATATTGTCGTAAAAAAATTTTTGATTTTGTATTCTCAAAAGTGCTTCACTTAAGTCGAATTTTTTAAGTCTTTGATTATCCATGCCAGCATTTAAAATTAATGCTAATGTATAAGTTGAATTGATTTTCTCATCACTCAGCGGAGATATTCTATCTGGGAGATCTGATAAAATGGCAATATTTAAAAAATGTTTATATTCCTCTCTGAGTCTATTTAATATTGTATTTATAATCACCATAACTTCCTGTCCATATTGGATGGCTTGTTTTTGATCTGGTATTAATCCTTTATGAATTACATCGTTTCTAAAACTTACGCTTTTTTTACTAAGTAGTAATGGTTTTTCTTTTAATTCGGTAAAGTAAAGGAATATAAAAGCACCTAATTGCCTTTCAGATTGGCTGGATATTTCCTTCCATGTATTAATGAAGGACTCTAACTCTATATCTTTGCTGAGGCATATTGTTTTGATAAAGAACTCATAAAATCTTTCTAGTGCAGATGTGAACGATGAGACAGCTTCTCTATAATATCCATCAATTATTGCATGAGCTCCTATTTCAAAGAGGATCTCAAATTTTTGGTTCATCAAGTCGAGAATATTAGCATGTCCGTTGGGGCATGTGAATTCGTAGCTCCAATCATTTTTAATTTCAAGTTTTGAGGGTAAACATTCTGTCTCAGAATCCTGCGATGAGCATTCAGAACAATATACATGGAATTTCATTGGAATCCTCTTTGAGATCTACAGTGTTGGGCTGATTCTACAAGCTTATCTAAAAGGCAGTGGTCAATAAGCAATCGATCTTTTATGTACTATAGCGCAGAAAGAGTGTTTTTCATACGGGAAATTTGGCTTTGTTGAATAAATCAGCTTCAGGACGAGTGACTCTGTAGCTGACCGGGTTTTCAGGCAATACGCACGCTTTCTGGCATACCAGCCTTCGTTATTTTATTCAGCGCTCGTACCAGGGCCATAGCCTCCGCAACCTGACCATCGTAGTCACGCAGCGTCAGTGAACCCCCGAACAG
>OIEQ01000424.1_pt1 | contig 24527 bp, 10 predicted proteins | sample 1581841 | NCBI WGS metagenome assembly OIEQ01 (sample SAMN03281020, study PRJEB24777) | human gut metagenome | isolation source: fecal sample PR170 from 1 month old male Malay infant, vaginal delivered... | place: Singapore | collected 2005-12-29
AATGGCGATCTTCTCCTGAGGAGTTTTACGTTTACGGACTTCTTGCCCTAACAGGATCCCGGTCATCTCAAAATTGGTGTTAGTGTTAGACATATATTCAAGCCTATCTCTTATCTGGAGATACAGCTACTGTCTGGTGTTTCAGGGGGCTACATCACTGGTAAATTGGGGGAGAGTACTGATCAACTCACCACTCTGAATAATTTTCATGATTGCACTCTACAAAGTTTCGACATCCGTCAAATTGTAACGGTCAGAGAACAGCGTTACACGAGGTTTTCCGTATCTATGCATTCTTAGTTGGGTAGCTCAACTGCTCCTTCCAGATCTTTTTTTACGTCACACCCCATTCATGTGGAGGAGAAGGCGTGAACAATTAGTTATCGCCTGCTCCGGTGCTCTTCTCGCAATGGGACACTCAGCATGAAAACTAAACCTGCACTACTGGAAGATGAGTTCATCGATATGAAGTTTATCACACGGCTTACTGGCCTGAGTGATAAATGGTTCTATAAGTTGATACAGGAAGGGGTATTTCCGAAACCCATTAAGATGGGTAGAGCTTCTCGCTGGTTAAAAAGCGACCTGGAGGAGTGGTTGCAGGCTAAAATTAATGATTCCAGAAATTAAATATTTTGGACTGTGTTTATCAAATTCCATGCCCTTTTTGCTGCTTAATTTTAAATGACACTCTGATCATGCACCGTGATTGAAATAAGTTATAGCCACCCCTTAATCATTTTTTTCAGACGACATTAACTTCGGAGTAAATAATTTAACACAATGAAATATCAAACCGCATCTGGCCTGAATGTTGAGTATTAATACGTGACGGATTGTTAATATATATCAGTACATAAACCCCAATATTCCAGTAATACACACCTACGCAATACACACCAAGCAATTTAGTCAGCATCACCCAACTAACATCCAACACAAACTCAATAAGCCAGATTTGATACCACCTAATTACCTCAACCATCGCGGGTAAGGTTCCGTCCTGCCCGATATTCAGATCACAGGAATCTATTATGCTTAATGATATTTATCTTGACCAACGTCATGCCCCATTCAATACAACGTATTTGCAACGGATGCTGGGTGTAATTGATAACGCTATAGCACAACACCCAAGGACAATGGCTGTCCGTGTCGATCTACGTCTGCCTGATGACAACTGTAATAGGAATAGTGGTCTGATATCCCGTTTCATTGAATCGCTTAATGCAAAAATCGATGCTCGGTACCGAAATAAAATAAAGAATGGCATCAGGAGCTACCCATGCCAGTTGCGTTACGCCTGGGTTCGGGAAGTGGGAGAAATAAACGAGAAGTCCCATTACCACATGGTACTTTTCGTGAACAAAGACACATTCAATGGACTTGGGAGCTATGGAGAAGGGGGAACGGGATTAGCCAGCCTGATACGTGAAGCCTGGCTGAGCGCTTTGCAACTAGGCCCTTACCCCGAATACCGAACGTTGGTCCACATCCCGGACAACCCATTGTATTACCTGGACGTCAATAATTTAGACTACAAAACGGTTTACGATAAACTCACTTTCAGGCTGAGTTATTTTGCGAAAGAGCGCACCAAGTCATACAGCCGGAATGAACGCTCGTTTGGCTGCAGTCAGTCCTGAGGCGGCCTTGTTGATCAAATCCAAAGTTGGATGGTCGCTCCCCAACCCGCCGGGCGGGCTTAGTTGACAGCCTGCCGAATAGGCATACCAAGCCCTATGACCTTGTTCATGACTTTCACCCCGGCCAGGATCTCACCCACCTGGGCGTTGTAGCTCCGCAGACTCAGTTTCGGACCGATGAGCTGCTTGAAGCGATACATGGCGGTCTCAGCTATCGAGCGCTGATGATAGCCAGAGTCCTTTTTCCATTGCTCCAGTTCTCCTGCCTTGAGCGCGGCAACCGCCTCGTTGCGTGGATGGCCTGTCTTCCAGAATGCCGCATTTTTTCTCGGCGGTATGGTGGCCTTGGCGCCCTTCTTTTGCAGTAGGGCATAACAGGCTCTGGTGTCATAGGCACCATCGGCGCTGACTTGTTCTATCTTGCGGCGCAAGGGGTTGAGCAGCGTGGGCAACACCTCGTTATCGCCCACCGTTTCCAGGCTGACTTCGGCTGCAACGATGGCATGGGTCGCCGCATCTACGGCCAGGTGAAGCTTGCGCCAGACGCAGCGTTTCTCCTTGCCGTGCTTGCGAATTTTCCATTCGCCTTCGCCATAGACCTTGAGTCCGGTGGCATCAATGACCAGGTGAGCCACTGGGCCATGGCTCGGTAGGCGGTACTTGATTTCGACCGTCTTGGCGCGCTTGCTGATACAGCTGTAGTCCGGCGACTGTAAGGGCACCTTCATCAGCTTGAACAGCGAGTTGATGAAGCCTTCCAAGGCACGCAGCGGTAGCTTGAATACCGCCTTGAGCATCAGCGCGGTTTCAATGGCGGAGTCGCTGTAATGGAAGCCTCGCCCTCGGCGGCCATGATGGGTCTGGCAATGCCACTGCTGGATGGCTTGCTCATCCATCCAGACGGTCAACGAACCACGTTGCACCAAGGCTTGGTTGTACTGTTTCCAGTTGCTGATCTTGTGCTTGGACTTGCCCATCTGGCGCTCCCGGTGGTGAGCCTAAGAGATCAGATTACCAAACTGCGGGATAGTTCCCTGATTTGAGCAACAACGCCGCTTGATACAAAATAGGTCTCAGGCAGGCCCGTGATTTTCTCTATGATACCTTCCAGCTCTCTAAAAATATAATTCTGGACTTCCAGTTCATGCGCATACAAATCAGCTACCCTCCAGCGCAAAATCAGCATCACTTCATCATCCTTACATTTTGGATAACAAACTGCAAGCAACTGAAATTTAGGGAAGGTGCGAACAAGTTCCTGATATGAGATCATCATATTCATCCGGAGCGCATCCCAGAGGGACATCATGAGCCATCAACTCACCTTCGCCGATAGTGAATTCAGCACTAAGCGCCGTCAGACCCGAAAAGAGATTTTCCTCTCCCGCATGGAGCAGATTCTGCCATGGCAGAATATGACCGCTGTCATCGAGCCGTTTTATCCCAAGGCGGGCAATGGCCGACGGCCCTATCCGCTGGAGACCATGCTGCGTATTCACTGCATGCAGCATTGGTACAACCTGAGCGACGGTGCCATGGAAGATGCCCTGTACGAAATCGCCTCCATGCGCCTGTTTGCCCGATTATCCCTGGATAGCGCCCTGCCGGATCGCACCACCATCATGAATTTCCGCCACCTGCTCGAGCAGCATCAACTGGCCCGTCAATTGTTCAAGACCATCAATCGCTGGCTGGCCGAAGCAGGCGTCATGATGACCCAAGGCACTTTGGTGGATGCCACCATCATTGAGGCACCCAGCTCTACCAGGAACAAAGAGCAGCAACGCGATCCGGAGATGCATCAGACCAAGAAAGGCAATCAGTGGCACTTTGGCATGAAGGCCCACATTGGTGTCGATGCCAAGAGTGGCCTGACCCACAGCCTAGTCACCACCGCGGCCAACGAGCATGACCTCAATCAGCTGGGTAATCTGCTTCATGGAGAGGAGCAATTTGTCTCAGCCGATGCCGGCTACCAAGGAGCGCCACAGCGCGAGGAGCTGGCCGAGGTGGATGTGGACTGGCTGATCGCCGAGCGTCCCGGCAAGGTAAAAACCTTGAAGCAGCATCCGCGCAAGAACAAAACGGCCATCAACATCGAATACATGAAAGCCAGCATCCGTGCCAAGGTGGAGCACCCGTTTCGCATCATCAAGCGGCAGTTCGGCTTCGTGAAAGCCAGATACAAGGGGCTGCTGAAAAACGATAACCAACTGGCGATGTTATTCACCCTGGCCAACCTGTTTCGGGTGGACCAAATGATACGTCAGTGGGAGAGATCTCAGTAAAAACCGGAAATAACGCCAGAAATGGTGGAAAAAATAGCCTAAATAGGCTGATTCGATGTGTTTGCGGGAAAAAAATCGGCCCAGATCCGAGAAATTTTAATCAGCGAGTCAGCTTGGGAAGAAATGACCTGCTTATTCGCACCTTCCCTAACATTTTCATTATCAGCGATGCGGTGACAATCCCCTGTTTAATTGAGGCTGCCAGGTACAATATTTTATCCCTGCGCGCCTCAATGTCTTTGAGATTCAGGCTGGTTGTTGATATGACGGACTGTTTCCCGGAATAACGCTCGGCCTTTTGATGAATAACCAGCCGCTTCTCATGAATATCCCGGATCCTTGGCGAAAAAGCGAATCCCAGCAGATGCATCAGGGTGAAAACATGCTCAGTGAAGCCCGCTGTATCGGTGTAATGTTCGGTAATTTTCAGATCACTTTCGCATTGCCGCCCGCCGTGACAATATCGGCGGCGAGCGCCTCCAGTTCCGTCTGGCTGCCAGCATGGCGTTGGCACCTATCTCCGCCAGCCGCAGGGCGGCCTCGTGGCCGAAACAACTCGACATGCCAGTGATGACAATCGTGGCGTTTTGCAGACAATTTTTTGCATAACCACACCTCCGGAAACAGAAACCAACGAGTCTTGCGAGCATCAGCTGCACGCCTGCAAGTAATATAACCTCCGGGTCCAGTTGCAGAACACCGAACAGACTAACAAAACGTAGGTGCCAGTTTGCTCTGGCGAAACGGGGTTTAACCTAAAACCGCGGTGGGGAGAAAACCTGCGCCAGGCCAGGCGGCCTGGCGCGAAAATCGCACGCTAACCCTCTTTACCAAAGCCAGTTTGCTGGATAAGCATCAGCATAACGCTGTTGACCCAGCTGTGAGCCAGGCTCTGGCGGTCACTCGCCACGTCAACACGTACCAGTTGCTCTTTGCTGACCGGCGCGGCGGAGATGCCTTCGATCACTACCCGGTACCAGACGGCGGCGGGACGGAGTTCGTTGGCGGGCGCAACCGGGTTCAGCGCCACCGGGCCGCCGTGACTCTGCGCCAGCATCAGATTAGGCAGACGGCGGATGGCGTCGTGGTCGATGGTCACTACCGCGCCTGCGAGCGGCTGCCAGCGGCCCTGCTGATAAACCCGCGCCGTCGCGCCGTCGCGCAGGCGGGCCAGGTCGGTTTCGCTGACCAGCGCCTTCACGCGCCAGCGGTGGGTGTCGATCACGCTTGCGATGCGGGTGCCAGGCGAGACCCAACTGCCGGGGCGCAGGGTCTGCTCAACGTCATGCACCACGCCATCCTCCAGCGCCACCAGCTGGAGCCGCTGAAGCTCAACGGCGCTGGCCCGCTGTTGAATGGCGTACTGGCGCGCCATCTGGTCGGCGACCACCTGCTTCGCCGCGCCGTTTTTATCGAGCGCCATCGCGCCGCGGGCGCTGGTCTGCCACGCCTGGCTTAGCGCCAGCGCCTTATCCTGCTCGTCCGCCGGGACGGGGGCCACCAGTTCAAACAGCTTCTGGCCCGCCTTGACCTGCTGGCCTTCCTGCACCAGCACCTTGTCAAGCTGGGCGGCATAGGGCGTGTAAACCGGCTGCGCCACGCCCGCCTCCATCACGCCGTGCAGGGAGACCTGCCCGGACCAGGGCAGAAAGACCGAAAGCCCCAGCGCGAGTGCGACGGCGACAAGGCGCAGCAGGCGCGCCGGAGCGATTTCCCGGCGGCGCGCGCGCCAGATTTTGAGTTCGCGAAACATCGGTTGCACCACAAAAGTGACTATCTCAATAAAAAACAGCACCAGCCCGAGCGCCTTAAAAAAGGCGTTGTAGACCACCAGCGCGATGCCGACGAACAGCAGTAGCCGGTAAACCCAGGTGGCGAAGGCGAAAAGGGTGAGGAAGCGGGCAAAGGCGGGCGAGACGTTATCCGGGATCGGATCCTCAAGCCCCAGCAGGTGCCAGCGCAGCCAGCGCTTCGCCCAGTTGCCCGCCCGTTCGTGCAGGCCAGGGTAGTCCAGCGTATCGCTGAGAATAAAGTAGCCGTCAAAGCGCATAAACGGGCTGGCGTTCACCGCCACCGTCAGCACCCAGGCGGTGGTGGCGAGAAAGAACAGCGCGCCTTTAACGTTGCCTTCCGGCGCGAAGCTCCAGAACAGCGTCGCCCAGGCCGCCAGCATCAGCTCGGCCATAATGCCCGCGCTGGCGATGGAGAGCCGGTGGCGGGACTGCGACAGCTTCCAGCTCTCTCCGGTATCGGTGTAGGCCATCGGCCACATCACCAGCAGCGCCACCCCCATATGGCCGACGCGTACGCCGTAGCGGGTCGCCATAAAGGCGTGCCCCAGTTCGTGCCAGCATTTGGAGAGGATCAGCGCCACCGCGAAGGCCAGCGCCCCGTTCCAGCTCAGGGCGCCGTGCAGCGCGGCCTCGACGTTATCCCACTGGCGCGCGGCCAGAACGACGCCTGCCAGCGCGGCGACGGCGGTCAGCAGTAGAAACGGCGCGCTGAAAAGCCACTCCACCCACGGCAGCATGCGGCGCAGGGCTTTCTCCGGGCGCACCAGCGGCAGGCGGATAAACAGGTAGCCGTGCAGAATACGCCGCCAGAGCGAGCCGCGCGCTTTGAACGCGCCGCGGCGCAGCAGCTGTTGCTGCTGTAAAAAGCCCAGGAACTGCAACACATCCTGTTCGTCCACCGTCATGGTGGTCTCCTGGCTGATGCTGTCGGCAATCGCCTGCGGCGCGCCGAGCGGCCAGCGGCGCAGCATCTCCAGCTCCAGCCAGCCCAGGCGGAAATAGAGGTTGCGCACCGGGTCGGCCAGATGCCAGGCGGGCGAGCCGTCGCGGTTGTTGCCCGCCGGGTGAATTTTTAGCTCGTCGCGCAGCGGCGGCAGCGGCTGCGGCTGCGCAAGAGCTGTCCCGCCCGCAGGCGGGAGCGTCGCGGCTGTTTGCATATCAGAATCCACACCAGGCGCGCAGCGTCGCCAGCGGACGACGGAAAATCAGATAACCGAGCAGGCTCCAGTCGCCGGAGATGCGGGCCGTGCCCTGCAAGCCGATACGGGCGGCGCTGGACGGGTCGGTTACGGTGCCGCGCAGCAGGTAGCTCGCGACGCCGTTCGGCGCTTCCACCGTCTCGTAACCGGCGTAATCCAGCCGCGCGGTCAGCGGGTGCAGCGGGGCGACCTTAAGAAATACGGTCATCGCCGCGTGCGGGTTCAGGTTGGTGGATTCCGCCGCAGGCGCCCAGGCGCGCACGCCGAGCTTCGTCGGGTCCGCCAGCAGGCCGATGCGCTCGCCGGTCTGTACCGGACGGCCCGCCCAGTCGTCCGGGTCGGTGTAGACAAACACGCCGCTGCTGCGGGCGCGGATCGACAGCTTCTCCAGCTCGCGCTGCAACGAGGCAACCTGCACCTTTTGCTCGCGCCATTTGCCTTCGGTCAGAGCCAGTTCCGCACGGGCGTTCGGGTCTTCAATCGCCTGCTGAGACGCCTGATGCATATTGACGGTGGCGGTCGCCAGCTCCGCCTGAGCAATGGCGAGACGGTTTTTTAGAGTCGTATCATCCAGCTCCGCCAGCACCTGTCCGGCCACGACCGGCGTGTTCGGCGGCACCTTCATCTGGTGAATCACCCCGTCGCTCGGCGCGGCGATCACTTCGCTGTTAAGCGAAATCACCTCGGCGGGCACCAGCGTGTATTCCCGAATCGGGATCAGCATAACCAGCAGCAGAAGCAGCAACACGAGACCCGCGCGTCGGCGCACCGTGGCGGGCAGCAGCCGTTGCAGGCGAGAAGGCCGCGCCACCAGCGCCCACCAGGCGTAGCCGTACAGGTTCGCCAGCTGGAGCAGGGCGTATTCGGGGCTTTCGACGCCAAGCTGCGTCGGCCACGGGGTATCGCGGGCCAGCAGCAGCAGGGCGTGCAGCTTGCCGTCCGGGCCGGTCAGCGCCAGCACCCAGACGTGGCCCGGCAGCCATTCGTCCCACTCGCGCGCCAGCGACTCGCTCAGCATTTCCGGCGACAGCGGCATCACGCGGGCAGTTTCCGGCAGCGCGGCGCAGCGCGGCGCGATGTCGCAGGCAACGGCGGCAAGCCACAGCGCGTAGGGGGTATTGCGGTCGGTGTCGCTCAGGCCGGAGTGCGCCGCAAGCTGGGCGCGCCCGGTGGCGGAAACGGCGAGCAGCGCCGCCTGGCGATACTCCACCAGCGAGCGGGTATCGTTACACATCACAAAACCCAGCTCTTCGGGGCTGCGCGCCGCTTTCACGCGCGCCGCGAGAGAATAGAACAGGGCGATGCTCACGAGTTGGTCGTCCCGCTCTGGCACTGCGCCGCCGCTTTCGGGCAGACTGGCGTCGCGCGGCCGCTCATGCCGGGCAGTACGTCCTGGGCGTCGCTGCCAAATTCCGCTTCAATCTCAATCGTCTGGCTCACGGCGTCCACGCGGCCGCTGATGTGGGTGACGGTCATCGGGTAATGCTTGCCGGTTTCACCCACCACCGCGTCAAGCTGCGCGCCGGGCGCAAGCCAGGTGGTCCAACCTGACGGCACGTTGAGGCGCGCCTTGCGGGTGCCGTTGCTTACAAGATCGATAACCTGCGCGCCTGCGCCGACGCCCTGGCCCTCTTTGACGTAAATACGCGCCACGCGGCCGTCGAACGGCGCGGTAAAGCGGCACTGCGCCAGCTGCGCTTCAAAGATTTTGATCTGGCTGCGGGTGCGGTTCACGTCGGCGGCGGCAAGGCCAACCTCCAGCGCGCCTGCGGAATGCAGACCCTGCAATTTCGCCTTCGCTTCATATTTGATCTGCGCGGCGCTGTACTCGGCGTCTGCCGCGTCGCGACGGGCTTTCAGCTCGCTACAGTCCAGCGTCACCAGCAGTTTGCCTGCCTTGACCGTATCGCCCAGCTCAACGTTGACCTGCGACACGCGCCCGGCCACCACGCTTGATAGCGGGCTTTCCTGGTTGGCCATCACCAGAAAACGCACCGGCGCGGCGCCGTTGTCGGCGGTGGCGTCAGGCGCGCTCTCAGGCGCTGCGGCAACGGCCGCATCCGGCGTTGCGACTGCCCCCGCCGCAGCGGGGGTTGGGTCGGCGGCGAAGGCGCTGGCGCACAGCGCCAGGCCCGTCAGCGGCATGAGCGCGCGGACGCTGCGCCAGCCTTCGTTCACGTTGTTCATACCTGTTCCTGTTATTAAGGGTTACTTGCCGTCATCACGCCGGTGTCGCCTGCCGCTTTATGCAGGTCGGACACCACGGAGAGCGCGGCGGCTTCTGCCAGCGCGCTGACCGAACGGGTGTTGACGTCATTCGGCAGATAGCTGGTGTATTTCTGGTAGGCGACCTGCGCGCCCTGGGCGTTATAGACCGCCATTTCCCACACGCCGCGCTGCGAGCCTGACGCGCGTTCAAGGTTGAGGTTCATTTGCAGTTTCACGCTGTCGGCGCCGTTGCCCTGCACCAGCTGGTTGGCGGCCAGCACATGGGTGACCGACTGATAAATCGCGCTCTTGTTGACGCCCGCTGGCAGGCGGCCCAGGGTGACGCTGACCGGATGGCGGGAAACTACCGCGTCGGCGCTCTGGGTGAAGACCTGCTTCTCGCCCGCCACCAGGCTCTGGTTGATTTCACGCGACAGGGTCGGCAGATCGCTGCTGGTCACCTTTTCCGGCAGCAGGTCGATGCCTACCGAGTTCAGCACGCGGCCATAGGCGGACTGCGCCTGCGCGTAGGAGGCGGCTTCCTGGAAGCGGGAGACGATGGAGCGCGCCTGGGTGCGCAGGGATTCCAGGTCGCTTGAGAGCGAGTTGTCGGAACCGGCGCGGGAGATGCTCGCCAGACGCTGGTCGACGCGGGCGGACTCCTGGGCTATCTGGTAGTCGTACACCGCGAGCTTGTAGCGCTCAACCGAGACGCGCACCTGAGTCAGCACCGCCATGCTCAGCGCCATACGGCGGGCATTGTCGGTGGCCAGGCGCGCGTCGTTGGTGCGGCTGATGGCCGGCGCGCTCAGTAGCTTGAACAGGTTCATGGAAACGCCCACGCCGCCCTGCACCCAGCTGTTGTTGTAGAGGTAGCTGTTGGAGTCGTAGCTGATGCCGCCGAACAGATTCAGGTTCGGGAACAGCGAGGCGATCTGGCGTTTAGTTTCCAGCACGTCGATGCGGGTTTTGTAATCTTCTTCACGCAGCTCTGGGCGGCGTTCCAGCGCCATCTGCTCAAGCGTATCAAGCTGGCTTGGCACGCCGGAAAGCGCCGGATTGGCGACGTCCTGTAAGGTGAAGTCGGTGGTGGACGGCAGGTTCAGCAGGGCGGCCAGCTCGCTTTTCGCCATCTGCATCTCCTGGCGCTTCTGGTTCAGCAGCGCCACCGCGTCGAGCAGGGCGCGCTGGTACTCCAGGCCCTCGACCGGCGGCAGAATGCCTGCGCGCTCCGCTTCGCGGGTTTTCTCAAGCGCGGTCTGGATCTCTTCGGCCAGCGGCTGCGCTTCGCTCAGCAGACGCTGTGCGCCCAGCGCGCGCCAGTACGCGTCGCGCACCTCCTGGACAATATTCTGCAATACCTTGCGGCGACGCTCTTCGGCGATGTTGACGTTATCCGCCTGCTGCTTCGCGCGGTAGTAGCTCATGCCGAAATCGAGCACGTCCCAGGAGAAGGTGGCGTCGGCCAGCAGGTGCTCGCGCTCTTCAGAGGTGGACGGACGCAGGCTGACGACCCGGTCTTCGATACCGACGCTGGTGCCGCCGGAATCGTTGTCGCGCCAGCGGTAGCCGGCATCGGTCATCAACTTCGGCAGCATTTCCTGCTGGGAGATATCCAGGATGCCGCGCGACAGGGCGGTTTCCATCATCTTCAGGCGGTAGTCGAGGTTGTATTTCAGCGCGCGGGCCATGGCGTCTGACAGGGTCAGCGGACCAGAGACCGGCTGCTGGTCGCGGTACATGGCGGCGCGGTCGGCGCTGACGCGCGCGCCGATTTCATCCTGGGTCAGCGGTTCAGGTTTAATGGTGCCGCAACCGCTTAACAGCAGCGCGGAAACCAGTGCGGCGACAGGGGCGAGCAGAGGCGCAGAACGTACGGCAGTCGGGGTTACGGCAGTTAAAGTCGTCATCATTGTTATGCTTAAAGTGTTGAGTTAACAATCCGGCGGCGCGGCGCCGCCGGTGTAAAAGGTTTTTGGAGTTGCGCGATTAACGATGCGGTGTGGCGCCTCCCACGGTGACCGGTTCCGGCGCGGCGACGCGGTTACGGGCCAGCGCGTCGACCTGCGCCGCCAGTGACGGCGCGCCTGGTCGGGCGGCGGCTTGCGGCACGATCACCACGCCCGGCGCGGCGGCGTGAGCCTGCTTCGCATCAGGGGTTTTCTCGCCGCGCTCCTGCTGCACGGTGGTTCTTTCGTTGATGCGCTCGTTAAGCGGCGGACGTTCCGGCGCGTTTTCCAGCACGGGCGCAGGCTGTACGGATTTATTCAGCGAGAAGTGGCTGAAGTGATCGCCCAGCAGCTGCGAACCGATACCGGTGGCGGCGAAGGTGTTCACCACGCTGCGTTGCAGCGTGGTGTTTACCCAGCGGGTAAAGAGAATGCCGTCTTCCAGCACCGGCGTGCCGTTGTCATTCATGCCGCGGCCCAGCTCGGTAATTTTGCGGTTCAGCTCCACCTTGCGAGAGAACTGGTCGCTGTACACGCCGTAGATGGCGGGCAGGATAAACAGACCCGGCGAATACGGCTGATCGAGCGACAGCTCGTAGTTGGTGTAGTAGCTCGGGAAGTGCTGATCGCCTGTGCGTACCGACTGCGGCGGCGTCACGCCGTGAATAACGATGGTCAGCTGCGCCTGGCTGGTATTGCCGTCGGCGTCGGTAATGGTGTAAGTGAACACCTCGCTCAGGGTGGCGTTGGCGTCCAGCGACGCCACGCGGCTGTTGCTGCGGTTCAGCACATAGCTGTAGTTGCCGCGGGCGTCGAGCGTCAGGGCGCCGAACTCGCCCAGGCTTACGCCGTCGACCGCGCCCGCGCGGTTGAGGTTCACGGAGGAAATCGCGCTCACCGGGCCGCCCGCCGCGGCGCCGTCTGCGCCGATAGCGTCGTTGCTAAAGACGTTGCCCGACGCCGCCTGCTGGCCGCGATCCTGGTCGATGCTGTTGTCGTCCGCTGCCGCGACCGGCGCGTCGTTGAGAATATTGACGCGCAGCAGGCCCGGCGCGCGGGTCTGCTGGCCGTTGACGGAGAACCGAATCTCTTCGCGGGTGGTGGATTCGCCCGGCTGGTTAACCGCCTGGGTCAGCGTGAAGCGGTATTGCAGCGTCGCGCGGCCTTCGCCGTCCACCTGGAAACCGGTGAGCGACAGCACGCCGTCCGGCGTTGCGATATCCACTGGCGCCTGGGCGCTCAGCGCCTGGAGCTGCGCAAGCGTCAGGGTCTGGCCGCCAATGGTCAGGCTTTCCACCGGCTCCAGCGACAGTACGGCCATCGCGCCCGTGGTGGTTTGCGCGCCGCTGGCCGTATCGACCAGACCTGCCTCTTTCACCCACGCCTCGGCTACGGGGTTCACCAGCAGGCGCAGTTCGCCCGTGGCGGTGCCGCCGTCGTTGCCGTCGCTCAGGGTGTAGTTCAACACTGGCGTAAAGCCGGACCAGCCGCTTGCCGGGGTAAACAGATAGCTGCCGTCGCGGTTAACCACCAGCGTGCCCTGGCCCGGGATCGTAATGATGTCCCCCGGCGCGTAGGTCGCGCCGCCGACGGTGATCTCCGCCACGTGCAGCGGGTCGCTGTCCGCGTCGCGGTCGTTGGTCAGCAGATTGCCGCTGACCGGCGTTTCCGGCAGGGTGCTCGCTTTATCCGCCACCGCGACCGGCGGGGTGTTGGTGACCTCAAGCGTGACCTGGGCGGTTTCGGTGACGCCGCCGCTGGTGACGGTATAGGTGAAGGTATCCTGGCCGACATAACCCGTATTCGGCTGGTAGACCACCTTGCCGTTTTCAATGGTCACCGTGCCGTGCGCGCCGTTGGTGACGCCGGTAATAGCGCGGTCGGCGTTACTGAAGCTGTCGTTGCCGAGCGCGTCAACGGTGACCGGGTCGCCTGCATGGGTGGTGGCGCGGTCATCTTTCACATCCACGACCGGCGTAACGGTGATAACGAGCAACGCGGTAGCGGTGCCGCCGTCGTTGCCGTCGCTGACCGTATAGGTCACCACCGGCGCTGTGCCGTTCCAGTCGGCGACTGGCGTGAAGCGGTAGCTGCCGTCGCGGTTAACGGTCAGCGCGCCGACGCCCGCCAGCTGGACGGTGTCGCCCGGCTGAGCAGTCTGGCCGCCGACGGTGAAGCCCGCGATAAACAGCGGATCGCCGTCCGCGTCACGGTCGTTGAGCAGCAGGTCGCCGCGCGCCTCGTAATCTTCCGGCGAAGCCACTGTCTCGCCCGTTGCGACCGGCACGCTGTTGGTCAGGGTGACGGTGACGTTGGCGGTTTCGCGAACGCCGCCGCTCTCCACGGTGTAGGTGAAGGTATCCTGGCCGACATAGCCTGCCACAGGACGATAAACCAGCTGGCCGTTTTCAATGGTCACCGAGCCGTGCTGGCCCTGATCCACATCGATAATCGCTTTGTCGGCATTGCTGAAACTGTCGTTATGCAGCGCATCGATAGTGACCGCAACACCCGCATGGGTGCTGGCCGTATCGTCCTTCGCGTCCGCCACCGGCGTTACGCTAAAGGCGAGCGTGGCGGTGGAGACGCCGCCGTCTTTGCCGTCGCTGATGGTGTAGGTCGCGGCAGGCGGCACGCCGTTCCAGTCGGCCACTGGCACAAAGGTGAAGCTGCCGTCGGCGCGGATCGTCAAATCGCCATAGCCTGCCAGCGTCGCGGTGTCGCCCGCGAGGTAGCGGGTGCCGCCGACGGTAAACTCCGTCACGGCGAGGGCGTCGCCATCGTCATCGTGGGCGTTAGTCAGCAGGTTCTGCGCCGCAGTGCTGTTAAGCGTGGTGTCTTCCGGCGTGGAAATCGTCGGTACGCTGGTCAGACGCGGCGCCACGTTGGTGACGTCCACGGTAACGGTCGCGGTTTCGGTTTTGCCGCCGCTGGTGACGGTGTAGTCGAAGGTGTCGCTGCCGACATAGCCCGCGTTCGGGCGGTAGACGAGCGTGTTGTTCTCAATCGTCACCGTGCCGTGGGCGGCAGCGGTGACGCCGGTAATCGTCTGGTCGCTGTTGCTGAAGCTGTCGTTGTCGAGCGCGTCGATCACCACCGGCACATCGGCATGGGTGCTGACGCTGTCGTTGACCGCATCCGCGATCGGGTTGACGGTAAGTAAGAGCGTCGCCACGCTAAATCCGCCGTTGCCGTCGCTTACCTGGTAAAGGATCGGCTGCACGGCGCCGTTCCAGTCGGCGACTGGCACAAAGGTATAGCTGCCGTCGGCGTTAATGGTCAGGTCGCCCATGCCTGCAAGCGTCGCGGTCTGGCCCGCCGCGTAAATCTGCGTACCGGTACTGAACTGCGTGATGGCAAGAGCATCATTGTCATCATCGCTGTCGTTAGCCAGCAACCCGGTGGCGGCGCTGCGCGTCAGGGTAGTGTCTTCCGCAGTCCACGTAAAATCATCGTGCGCCACCGGCGCAATGTTGGCGATGGTGACATTAACGGTCGCGGTTTCCGTTACGCCGCCGCTGGTGACGGTATAGGTAAAGCTGTCAGTGCCGTTAAAGCCCGCGTTCGGGGTATAGCGCACCTTGCCGTTTTCAATCGCCACCGAGCCGTTATTGCCCTGGGTGACGGCGGTAACGGCTTTGTCGCTGTTGCTGAATCTGTCGTTCGCCAGCACGTCGATGACTTTCGCCACGCCCGCGTGGGTGGTGGCGTTGTCGTCAACGGCGTCAGGGATCGCATTGTACTGAATGGTGAGCGTCGATGTGACGCTGCCGTTATCCCGGCCGTCCGTTGCCGTGTAGGTCACCACCGGTACGTTGCCGTTCCAGTCAGCCACCGGAATAAACGTCACGCTGCCGTCAGAAGTAATAGTCAGGCTTCCGTACCCCGCCAGATTGGCCGTCTCGCCTGCCTGCCAGGTGGTACCGTTGACGGTAAAATCGGTCACCGTCAGGGTGTCGCCGTCGGCGTCGCTGCTGGTATCTAATAAAAGGCCAGGGATACCGATCGGCGAGTCTTCACCGTTAATCGCTGTCCAGTGGGGCAGCGTCGGCGCGCTGTTGGTCAACGTCAGATAAACCGTGGCGGTCTCCTCGATACCGCCGCTGGTGACGGTATAGGTGAAGCTGTCGTTGCCGACGTAGCCGCTGGTCGGGGTGTAAACCACCTGGCCGTTGCTGATGCTAACCGTACCGTGCGCGCCGTCGGTGACGCCGGTAATCGCTTTGTCGCCGTTGGTGAAGCCGTCGTTGGTCAGGACATCGACCGTGACCGGGGCGCCCGCATGGGCTGTCCGGCTGTCGTCATGGGCGTCCTGCACCGGCGTGACGGTAATATCGAGGGCGGCGGTTTGCACGCCGTTGTCGCGCCCGTCGGTGACCTCATAAGTGACCTGCGGCACGCTGCCGTTCCAGTCGGCGACCGGAACAAAGGTATAGCTGCCGTCGGCGTTGATGGTCAGCGCGCCATAGCCCGCAAGCGTCGCGGTCTGGCCTGCGGCCCACGTCGTTGCGCCCACCGTAAATGCGCTGACTTTCAGCGTATCGCCGTCCGGGTCGCTGGCGCCGTTCAGCAGATTCTGCAAAGCCGTGCTGGTCAGCGTCTGGTCTTCCGCTGTGCTGGCGGTTTTGCCGACAACCCCGGTCGGCGCACCGTTCGTTAACGTTACGGTGACGTTCGCGGTTTCGGTTTTGCCGCCGCTGGTAACGGTATAAGTGAAACTATCGGTGCCGACATAGCCGTCGTTCAGGGTGTAAACCACCTTGCCGTTGCTGACGGTCACCGTACCGTGCGCGCCGTTGGTGGTGGCGGTAATGGCTTTGTCGCTGTTGGCGAAGCTGTCGTTATTAAAGACATCAATCACCAGCGGGTCGCGCCCGTGGCCGGTCTGGCTGTCGTTAAACGCATCCTGCACCGGCGTAACGGAGATATCGAGCCTCGAGGTGACGTCGCCGTTGGTGCGACCGTCGGTGATGGTGTAGGTCACCTGCGGCACGTTGCCGTTCCAGTCGGCGACCGGAACAAAGGTATAGCTGCCGTCGGCGTTGAGGGTCAGCGCGCCGTAGCCCGCAAGCGTGGCGGTCTGGCCGGCGGCCCAGGTGGTATTGCCCACCGTAAACGATTTCACCGTCAGCGCGTCGCCGTTCAGGTCGCTGGCGCCCGTCAGCAGATTTTCGCCGTTGGTAAGCGTTGTGTCTTCCGCCGTGCTGCCGGTTTTAGCCAGGCCGACCTGCGGCGCGTCGTTGACCAGAGTGAGGGTGACCGTCGCGGTTTCGGTTTTGCCGCCGCTGGTGACGGTATAGGTGAAGGTATCGGTGCCGACATAGCCGCTGGTCGGCGTGTAAATCACCTGGCCGTTGCTGATGCTAACCGTACCGTAAGCGCCGTTGGTCTTGCCGGTAATCGCTTTATCGCCGTTGCTGAATTTATCGTTGGCGAAAACGTCGATGGTCACCGGCGTACCCGCGTGGGTCGTCAGGCTGTCGTCAAAGGCGTCTTTTACCGGCGTGACGGTTATCTTCAACTGCGCCGTGGTCGCGCCGTTGGTGCGGCCATCAACCACCCGGTAGGTCACCGTCGGCACCGTACCGTTCCAGTCGGCGACCGGGACAAAAGTATAGCTGCCGTCGGCGTTGATGGTCAGTTTGCCATACCCGGTGAGGTCGGCGGTCTGGCCTGCGGTAAACACCGTGCCGACGCCGCTGACGGAGTAGTTAAGAATGCTCAGCGTATCGCCATCAGGGTCGGAATCGTTCAGCAGCAGGTTTTGCGCGGCGGAGCTGGTCAGCGTCGTATCTTCCGGCGTGCTGACGTTTTCACCCTGGGTGACCGGGGCGGCGTTATTCATCTGAATCGTGACCGTCGCGGTTTCGGTCACGCCGCCGCTGGTGACGGTATAGGTGAACGTATCGCTGCCGACGTAGCTCGTGGTGTTAGGGGTATAAATCACCTTGCCGTTGTCGATAACCACGGAACCATAAACGCCCTGGGTGACCGCCGTGATCGCTTTATCGCTGTTGCTGAAGCTGTCGTTGCCCAGCACGTCGATGGTTTTCGCCTCGCCCGAATGGGTGGCGGCGGTGTCGCTCACCGCGTCCGCCACCGCTGTAATGCTCATGCTGATGCTCTGCGCCGTGCTCCAGTGGCTGGTCTGGCCGCTGTTGAAGGCGCTTTGCAGATCCTGCGTGCTGCCCGCGGCGCTGACGCCGGTATCGGCGGAACTGGTGCTGTCGGAGACGCGCACCGTCAGGCCGCCCGGCACCGCGCCGTTGTAGTCGGCCAGCGGCACAAATCGCAGCTGGGTCGAGGCGAGCAGCACCAGCGCGTTGGTTTCGCTGTAGCTTGTGCCAAGCGCAGTCCAGGTCGTGCCGTTGGTAGAGTACTCCCAGTGGCCGAGGCTTGCGTCGGTGGTGTTGCCGACGATCGCCACATAGCCGATAGCGCCGCTGGCGTTGCCGCCGCCAGCAATTCCCGTCTGGTTGTCGGCGGCGTCGCTGTAGCTGCCAAGAATAGAGGTCAGCGTTTTGCCAACTGGCGTATCTTCCTGCATGGTCAGCGGCGTCGCGCTAATCGTCGGACGGTCGTTGACGTTAGTGACGCTGGTTGAGAGGGTGACCATCGCTGCGCTATAGCGTGAACTACTGCCGTTGGTTGCCGTTGATACAGTCTGGCCGCTGGTCAGCGACCCTGTCGTTGCGGTGGTGTCGCCGTTGTTGTTGGTTTCCACCAGACGTACTTTCAAGGCAGCAGGCGTCCCGAAGAAGTCAGCGGCAGGTACAAAGCGGACTTTGGCCGTTGCATCCAGCAGCAGGGCGTTGGCGTCGGTGCGGCTGCCAATGGCAGCCCAGGTCGTGCCGCCATCGGTGGAGTATTGCCATTCGCCCTGCGCGCTGTTGACTGACAGGTTAGTGATAGCCACGCCCCAGAAACTGTCAGCGCTGGTGCCGCCGGTTGCCGTAATGGACGCATTGTTGACCTGATCGTTCGGGTCCGAGAAGTTACCGGCAAACAGGTTGGCAATGGTGTCGCCGGTAATCGCTGCGGCGCTGGTGTCTTCGCTCACCGGGGCCAGCGTCTGGGTAGCGCCGCCCAGCACGACCGGGGCATCGTTCGACGGTTTCACGGTCACGCTAAAGGTACGGGTGGTGACCAGCGCGGCGGAGGTGTCATCGGCGTAGCTGATGTCGCCCGGGTTCGCGTTCGGGTTATTGCTGTCGCCGGTAAGCGTGGTCGGGCGGCTGCCGTGGTTGGCGTTATCGTTCACCACTACGGTGACGTTAAAGGTGCCGTTCCAGTCGGCGGCGGTGACGCCCGCGTTGGTCGGCAGGTTCACCGTCAGGTTAGCGAGGCGGCTGTTGATCTGCGAAAGCGTGCCGGTAAGTGTGAAGCTGGTGGTGTTGACGCCGCCCGCATCAACGGTGCCGCCCGTCCCGCCAATCGTTTTAAAGGTAAAGCCGCCCGGCAGAGTGACCGTCACCGTCAGGCTGGCGCTGTCGGCGTCCGGGTCCGCCACGGTAATGGCGGGCAGGGCGACGGTCGTTGAGCCTTCGTTGACTGACTTGTCCGTCACCGTGATGGTCGCCGGATCGTTGACGTCGCTTGGGAAGACGCTGCGCCATGCGGTACTGACGTTCTGGCTCAGGCCGGAAGGCAGCGCGCCGTAAGGGTCGATAGCCGTGGTCGGCACCGCCGCGACGCCGGTGACGGCATCGTTCTGGCCGCCGTTGGCGCTGTTGGCGCTTGTCAGGTTGCCAGAGGCGTCGCGCAGGCGATCGTCGGCAATCACTTCCACACGCCAGGCGTTATCGGCGTTCGACAGGGCGGAGCCGGTCATGGAGACGGTCAGCGCCGCCAGGTACGCGTTCACCTGGCTCAGCGTGCCGCGGATCACCAGTGCGGACTCGCTGCCGTTATAGACGCTGTCAATCGTCACGCCGGACGTTGTGTTGCCGGAGCTAATGGTGATGTCGGATACGCCGGCGTTACTGTACTGCGCGGCGGTCAGCGGCACGCCGCTGGCGTCGGTGATGCGCACCGTCACCTGCATAAAATCGGTTTCGCCGTCGGCGATATTGCCGCCGTCGGTGTAATCCGGGTCGGAAATTACAAAGCCGCCGACTTTGGTGCCGTCGACTACCGCCGGATCGCTGTTGAGGTAAACCGTACCGCCCGTTGCAGAGACAACCGGCGCGTCGTTCACCGGCACAATGGTGAGGTTCAGCGTCTGGTCGGCCGGGTCGGCCTGCACGGTGTCGCCGATATGCGAGTCGCCGTCGTCCAGATGCAGGGTGATGGTGACATCGCCCGCCGCTGCGCCGTTCAGGTCGTGGTTGACGTTGGCGCCGCTCTGCCAGGTGAGGCCGAGCGCCGCGTCGTTCAGCAGCGCTTCAATGTCGCTGGCGCGACCGGTCAGCGTCAGCGTGCCGGAGTTGTCGCCGGAAATCGTAACCGGCTGGCTGCCGGCGGCGCTTGCGGTGGCGCTGGTGTTCACGTCCGCGCCGCCGATGCCGAGGGTGCCGGACGGCGCGGTGATGGTGACGGTCACCGGCGTGCCGAAGGCGGCGGATTCGGTGTCCTGCACCACGATATTGCCGCCGATAAAGCTTGCCTGATCTTCATAAACGGTACGGTCCAGGTTGGTCACGGTCAGCGTGCCCGGATCGTTGATTTCCGAGGCGCGAATGGTGACGGACGCCGCGCTCAGGTTGCCGCTTTTTTCCGGTACGGAGGCGCTGTACCAGTTGTACTCGGTGGCGTCGACGGCGGTGGCCGCCGCGCCTCTGCCAGGCGTCGCGGGCTGGTTCAGCGTGCCGCCGTTAGCGCCTGCCGTCAGCGTGCCGCTTGCGTCGCGCAGGCGGTCATCGGCGATAGTCTGCACCTGATAGGTGGCGTTGCGGTCGGTTCTGAAGGTCACCGTCAGGCCCGCCAGCGCCGCGTTCACCTGGGCGCGGGTGCCGCTCAAGACCAGATAGTCGTGCTGGCCGCCGTGTGCGGTAGAGATCGTCGCGCCGCTGCCGGTCGCGTAACCCAGGGTCACGTCGCTGTATTCGCTGGCCACGAAGGCGCTGCCGTCCGCATGCAGCAGACGCACGGTCACCTGCAAATAATCGCTCTCGCCATCGGTCACGCCGTCTGTCAGATCCCCATCTTTGACCGAGAAGCCCGGCAGGGCGTTGCTCGTCGCCGTGGCGCTGGCGATGTTCTTGATGCCCGACGGCGCGGTCACTTCCGGCGCGTCGTCGGTCGGGCGGGTGTAGATCCAGAACGCGTTGCCGGTCTGCTCTTTGTCGCCGTCAGAAATCGTGAAGGTGAACTTATCGTCCGGGGTGGCGGGTTCGCTGTTGCCGCTGCCTTCGGTGCCGTCGTTCAGGTAGTAAATGTACCCGTTCGCCACATCCTGCTGGGTGAAGGAGGAGCCTTTGCCGATGGGGCTGAAGTTCACACCATCTTTGGAATAGGCCAGGGTGCCGTGGGTCGGCGCGCCGGTGATGGTGTACTGCACCTGCATTGAGCTGCTGTCGGAATCGTAGGCTTGCAGCATGGCGCTGGTTATCTGGCCATAGCTTCCTTCGGTGACGTACAGCGGGTTGTTGACTGGCGTGCCGCCAATCAGGTTCGGCGAGCCTGCGGTCACCGTCGGGTCGGCCTGGGTCGGGTCTTTGGCGATCTGCGGCGCGTCGTTGACGTTAGTTATCTGGATTTTCACCGTCGCGTCGCTGGCGGAGGTGGCGCCCCAGCGGTCGGTGGCCGATACGGTAAAGGTGGTGGAGCGCACTTCCGAGCCGTCGCTGACGAAGCGCAGCCCGGTGGTCGAGGCGCTGGCGGTAAGCAGCGAGGCGTTGAGCGTCTGGCCGACGGTAACGTCAACCCACTGCGAGCCGTTGTAGTATTGCAGCGTGCCGCCGTCCGGCAGCGTTTTGATGGTGAACTTCAGGGCGTTGGCGTCGGTCGCGTCGTTGTTATAGGCATAGTTGTTGGCGCTGGCGCTGCCGTCTTTGATCGTCGCGCTCTCTTCCAGCCCGTTGCTGCTGTTGGCGTCGTCCGGGTCGCTTATCGCTATCTGGCCGGTGGTCAGGTAAGCGGTTTCGCCTTCGGCGATGACGGTGGAGGAGGAGCCGGTCACCACCGGCAGATCGTTCACTGGCGTGACGTAGATGTTCAGCGTCGGCGTCCAGATATCGGTCACCGGGTTGCCGTTGGCATCGAGCGTGGTCAGACCCGCCGAGACAGAGAACGCCGCGGCGTAGACAAAGGTCTCTCCGCCGTCGTGCTGGAAGCGAATATTGCCGCTGTCGAGGTCGGCCTGCGTAAAGGTGGCATATTCGCCGAGCGTCACCCAGCTGCCGCCGACATTTTTTTGCAGCTCGCCGCCTCTTGCGCCGTTCGAGAAACCGAGGAAGGTATAGACCACCTGCGAGGCGTCCACGCCCGTGGCGGTGTAGCTCAGGCCCGGCACGCTGGAGAAGTCGCCGCTGGTGCCGTTCAGCACGAGGGTGCCGCCTTCTTCTACTTCGCCGCGGGCGTTGCCGGAGGTGAAGTCCACGCCCGCCCAGGTGGAGTCGCGGTTGGTGATGGTGGTGACGCGATCCGGGATCGTGCCGGGACCGCCGCCCGTGACCACCGCAAGGCCGATGGTAAAGGTAAAGCTGGTCAGCGTTTCGGTGCCCGGCGTGTACACCCCGCCGATGCGGCTGTAGGTCGTGCCGTCGGCGTTCCAGCGCAGCGCAGCGGTGTTGTCCACCACCACAAAGTTGAAGCTGTCGGTGTCACCCGACGCGCTGGCGCTGGCGTACTGCACGTACTGCACTTTGCCGTCGACGATATCCTGCATGGTGAAGGTGCCGCCGTTTTGCAGGCGGTAGCCGTCCAGCGTCAGGTAACCGTGGGTGAGCTTGCTGTCGTCAACGATAAAGCTGAGGTGGTTATCGGTGGAATCCACGTCGCTTGCGCCGATCATCGCAGACGTAAGGGTGACGGCGTTCGCCAGATCGTCCACCTGCGCGTGCAGCGTTACGTTGTCCAGAGTCGGGTCGTCATCCACCGGGCGCACGGTCAGGGTAATGGTGCCGTCGGTGCTGGCCGGCACGCCGGTACCGCCGCCCTGGTCGGTGACGCGTACGCCAAAGCTGTCGGTGCCCTGGTTTTCACTGCCGTCGTTAGCATAGGTCAGCAGATTGCGATCGGCATAGTCAAAGGTCTGGCCGACGGTGACGGCGACGCCGTTAAACCAGAGCGTGCCGTGGGTCGGCAGGGCGGTAATGGTGAGAGTCAGCGTTGTGTCGCCCGGATCGCCGCCGCCGTCCGCCTCTATATACTGGCCGACGTTGCCGGTGTTGACCGCATTGTTGGGCTGGCCTTCAAAGACCACGCCGCTGCCGCTAAGGGTCGGCGCCTGGTTCTGCGGGGTAATGTTCAGCGTGACGTGGACGGTATCGGACTGCGCCTTCGGCGTCGCGCCGTCGTTGATGACCGCCGTAAAGCCGTCGGCGGCGTTCTGGTCTGCGCCCGTGGCGGTGTGGACATACTTCACCTTGCCGTCGATCAAATCCTGCTGGGTAAAGATAGAGCCGACGCCCATCCGGTCGCCGTTCAGCGTCAGATAGCCATACTGCGGCAGGTCGGTCAGACCATAGACAATCTGCACGGGCTGCTGGGTGCCCGCCGTTACTTCCGCATCGATGGCGTTAAGGGTCACGGTGGTGATGACGCTGCCGCCCGATTCGATCTCCGGCACGTTCTGGGTGGCGTCGGCCACGCTTACCGGGTCGTTCGACGGGGTCACGGTCACATCGATGGATTTGCTGGTGCTGACGCCCGCGCTGTCGCGCACCGTGACGTCCAGCTTGCCGCTGGCGGCGGTGTTGCCAAGCTCGACGTCAGCGGAGGTAAAGGTGATGCTGTTAAGCCAGGCCTGCGCTTCGCTGGCAGTGCCGGTCATGGTCAGCGAAGCGTTGCTGGTCTGGCTGTCGCTGAGTTTGCCGATGGCGCTGTTGCTCAGGCTCACCGTGACGGTGACGGTTTCGCTGGCGTCCGTGGTGCTGACCTGCCAGCCGCTGAGCGTGGCGGTATCGGCGCCTGCGGCGTTAAGGCTGCTCGGCTCGGCGACGGTGATGCCTTTTTCCGGCGCGGTGACTTCCGGCCCGGCCAGCAGACCGTCGTAATCAAAGGCGAAGGTTTTCGCTTCAATGCTGCCGGTATGGTTTTCCAGCACCCAGTCGCCGGAAAGCGCCGCGCTGCCGGTCATGTCGCTGGAGGCCGCCACGTCCGCCTGAGTCACTTCGGCGAAGCGGGTGATAAAGGCGTTATCCTGGGCGGAGACGTCGCAGCCATAAAGCAGGATCTCGCCGCTGTCGCTAAGGCTTGCGCCGATAGCGCTGAGCTGTGAAGACCACGCCGAGAGGTTGTCCGCCGTCAGCACATCGGTGCCAAGCGTAATGGTGTCGGACGCGCCGTGGCTCAGAATATGAATGGCGGAAATATTGGTTTCGCCTTTCAGCGCGTCGGCAAGCTGGCTCAGACCCGAGCTGTTTTCATCGATAATCACCACCTGGCTGCCCTGCGGCACCTGGTCCACCAGCGACTGCCAGCCGGAGATATGCTGGTCTATTACATAGACTTCGCTGGCGGCGCTGCCCGGTTTTTCGCTTGCGGCGTCGGCTGTGGCGGCGTGGGGAATATCCAGCGCCTTCGCGGGTTCGGTGGCGCTTTCATGGTGCACCAGATCGCTTGCCGATGCCTCATGGATGGCGGTTTCAGCCAGAGCGGCTCCATCAAAAAGCTGGCGAGACTCAAGAGCAAAGCGATGCGCACGCGGACGTAAACGACGGTTCTTTATTGTAGTCATAGGTTTACTGCTCTTAAAAAATAGAGTGACTGGATAAATATTCTGAGTTCAGCGTTGCCAGGAGCGTACACCATGTCGCCAGGCCAGAGGAGGGCAAGCAGGGGATATATTCATCGAAATTATCGAATGGACGCTTAGCGCGCGAAGAATAACTAAATCTTAAAGGACAAACAAGACAGCGCCCCGCCAGCCCTGAAAAAACCAATACGACGAAAGGCTTAACCGTAAGCAAAATTTTATAATTAATTTCATTAACTTAGCATTTGAATACTTTTAAAACAACTCGCTTTTAGTAACAATTAAGCAACGCTGAAAACCGAAAAGGTAAAGCAAAAGTTCGGCGCATTAGAATTAAATACTAACTTTATGAAAAATTCAGGTTATTATTTTATTAATTACCGTTACCGCATTAGTGAATTATGATTTTTATAAATTGCGCAAAAAAAAGAGCAAAATCTGCTTGGCCTCTCAATATTAGTAGTATTTAGGTAATGACTCCAACTTACTGATGGCGTTTTATGTTCAGATAATGCCCGATGACTTTGTCATGCAGCTCCACCGATTTTGAGAACGACAGTGACTTCCGTCCCAGCCTTGCCAGAT
>OIEQ01000436.1_pt1 | contig 24071 bp, 29 predicted proteins | sample 1581841 | NCBI WGS metagenome assembly OIEQ01 (sample SAMN03281020, study PRJEB24777) | human gut metagenome | isolation source: fecal sample PR170 from 1 month old male Malay infant, vaginal delivered... | place: Singapore | collected 2005-12-29
TGCGGCGCTGGTGGAAGCCGGTCTCGCCTTCGATATCGGCAAGGCCACGACGCTGGGCCTCACCTATACCGGACAATTCTCCTCCGGCGTCAACGACAATGCCGTCAAAGCCGATCTGACGGTGAGGTTTTGAGCCGCGGTTTGAAAAATGGCGGCAGGCTGCGCGAGCGGCCTGCCGCTGCTTATTGGCCGGACAGAGGCCGTTACTGCTGCAGGCCGGGATAGGCCCACAGGCCCGACACACGCATCAGGTCGCGGTAAATCACCAGCCGCTCATCCGCCGAAACCTTGGCCGCTTCGTCCAGCGACGGTGCATCGAGTGCCACCACAGGCACGACATTGGCGCCGATGCCATACTGCTTCAGCGCATCTTCCAGCAGGGTCCGCGCGCGGCGCATATGGCTGGAACTGGTCACCAGAATGACGCTGTCCGCCGTGTGCCGCTTCAGGAGGTTGGCGACATTCAGCACATTGCCGACCGTGTCCTTGGATTTGTCCTCGATCAGAATCCGGTCGCGGTCGACGCCCTTTTCCACCAGCCACTTGGTCATGAGATCGCCCTCGGTGACACCCGCCTGCGGCTGGCCGCCGGTGACCATGACGCGCGCCGCCGGGTTGGCCTGCGCCGCCTTCAGCGTCACATCAAGCCGATCGGTGAGCGGCTTTTCCATCGTGCCGTCCTTGGCCAGCGCATAGCCGAGCGCCACGATCATCACCTTGCCGGTCAATACGGGCACATCGGCATTGGGCTTGTCCGCGATGATCTGTTCGGCACGCACGAAACGCTGGCGGTAGGCTTCCGCCCTGTCGCGGTCGAGCCCGGCCAGCGCCTGATGCGCCAGCGCGGCGCCAGTTTCATCGTTGCCGACATGGGCCAGCGCCTCGATCCAAGCCTGCGCCTCGAACGAGGTCTGGTCCTTGGCCAGGATGTCCTGATAGGTGGCGCGCGCCTCGCTCACCTTCTTCTGCAGGATCTGCGAGGAGGCGACGGCAAAGCGGAAATTCAGCTGCTCGGGTGCCAGCTTCGACGCCTCGGCGAAGGATTGCTCCACCACGTCGTAGCGGCCATGCAGGGTGATGCCCTTGAAAATCTCGGCTTCCGCCTTTTTGACGTCGCCGCCCGACCAGTAATACTGCATGCCGGTGTCGACGAGGGTTTTTATGCGCTCGGCATTCTGCGGATCGAAGGCGCGGGCGGGCAGTGCAACGGTGAGGGCGAGAAGGGCGGCGGTTGCGGCAGGGACGAGACGTTTCATGGGCGCTTTCTCCAGCGGGCTGTTGGGACGGGCGCAGGTTAACCGCGGCGCACGGTTTTGCAATCGCCCGTGATCACCGCTTTTTGACGCCACACCGGTTTTGTCCGAGGGCTCGCACGTCTATATGACAGGGGTACGATCATCCCCGCCGGAGTTCTCCCATGTACATCGTTTCGCTGAATTATGTTGCGCCGCTCGACGCGCTCGATGCGGCCGCTGCCGAGCACATCGCTTTTCTCGACCGCCATTATGCGACGGGAACCTTTCTCGCATCGGGCCGCAAGGTGCCGCGCACTGGCGGGGTGATTCTGGCGAGGAGCGAGAGCGAGGAGGCGCTGCGCGCCATTCTGGCTGAAGACCCGTTCTGGGTGAAGAAACTCGCGACCTACGATATCCAGCAGTTCGCGGCGACAAAGGCGCAGAGGGGACTGGAAGGCCTGCTCGACTGATTGTCAGAGCAGTGGCGCGCAGTTGGCGCTTTTCAGAAAGGCGTCGACCTGGGCTTTCCAGGACTGGTCGGGCACAAAGCCGCGCACGACGACAAAGCCTTCGTTCATGTCCGCCTCGATCAGCACGGAATTGGCCGCCGATACCGGCTTGGTCTTGTTGAGTTCGATCATCTGCAGGGGCCGGGCAATGACGAGATCGAGCTGGTCGGCAATGGCGGTGCGGTCATTGATCGAATAGATGTTCTCGCCCTGCCGGTCATAGACGGAAATCGACCAGTAGGGCGCGGTGCCGACGCCGGTGATGCGGGCGGGAAGGTCGGTGATGTCGAAGCGGCATGCGACCGCTTCGAACAGCGGATCGAGCGCCAGCGGCACGGTCTGCGCCGTCGCCTGCCGCAGCACGGGATGGAAGGCCCAGTCTTCGCCATAATCCGAGATGCGCGACCAGGCATTGCGGTCGGAATAGAGCGGCACAAGCAGCACCACGGCCACATGCACGATGCCGGCGCCGACAAGGCCGAAGAGCAGGGCGCGGATCAGTCTACCCATCGCAGCGCACCTTTTTCACCGCCGGGAAGGTCATGTCGACCAGGCCGGAATTGCCGCCGACCGGCGTATCGTAGAGCGTCATCACCAGCACCATGCGGCCGGAGCCGGCCGTTGCCAGCCAGTTGCCGGCCTGGGCCTTGGGCGAGACGGCAACGATGAATGCGCCGTTGTCGCCGCGGAAAATCTGGCGCGAGTGCAGGGCCGGCGGCCGGTCCACACCGGGATCGAGCGGAATCAGCGCCAGATCCGCCGCATAAAGCGTCCAGAAGCGCGAATTGGGACTGTTGCCGGCCATGCGGTAGGTGCACTGGCGATTGAGCGTCTGCCCCTGGTCGTCACGGTAGGCGTAGAAGGCCAGGCCCTCGGCGCTACCCAGCGGAAACGCGCCCTCGCGCGCGGCGCGCGCCTTGGCATAGGGGTCGGACTGCGGCGTGCCCGCATCGGGATAACCGGTCCATTGCCCGATGGTCAGCGTGCCGAAACCGTCGAAGCGGTTGACCGCATACCATGCGCTCAGCGTGCCGCCGCCGACGGCAATGACAAGAGCGATGAGGGCAAGAAACACATTTCGAAGCATGTACGATGACTACACGCGAAATGTGCGGTGAGGCAAGGTGGTGCCGATAATTACGCCCATGCCCGCTCGCAATTTGCATGCCTAGAAGGTGAGCTTCACGACAATCGTGTCTTTGTATTCGCCCGCAGCGGGTGCGACGGCGATGGGTGTGGTCAACCGACCTTCGACCTTGTATGCGTTGACCGCATTGACCGTGTTGCCATTCCCGGTAAGGGTGCTCCAGGGCGAAGACACGTCCGACGCGGTCTTGTCAAACAGCTGATAGGCTAAGAAGTTACCGTTTTTTTCATTTTTCATGCGCCGCGTGCTGCCATCGTAGTTTTCACCATTGCCGAGCTCAAGTGTATAGGGCGTTTGATAGGTGCAGCGCACGTCGATTTGGCTTGTCGCGCTGATTGTGCCGTTCGAAGCTGATGCAGCGTCAAAGGAGCCTCTTGTGCCGAAATCAATCGTATCGAACTTTTCCGCCTTTTCGCCCTTGTTCTCGAGCTGGCAGGATGTCAGGACCTCGGCTTGTAACTGGAATGGCGTTGTAACGCGCCTCGAGTCAGCCTTAATCTTAGATAGGTCATGACAGTCGGGCTCCCCCGTATTATCATTGTAAGTAACACTGACTAGGTTATACGTCGACGTATATATTCCTGCCCGTACTCCACTTTGGTTCGCACGGGGCAAGTAGGTAGCCGTCAAATGCATGCTGCCCTCGAGGATGCGTGATCCTTTCTTTAATTTCACTGCTCCTACGTTATCTTGATCGGAGTCGGGTGACTTGAATTTCCCCTCCCATGCGAGGCTGGAATCCTTCTCGGGTTGTCCTTGGTAAAACACATTGCGGTTGTTGTTGTTGCCTTCGATATAGGCGCAAATCACGCCCCCCGTATCAAGCACCTCCTGAGGGCATTCATAGGCGATTTTGGCCGTGGTGGAGGGAGAAGTCGAGGCGTTTGATATCAAATCTGCTATTTTTACGGTTCCAAGCGATTCCATACTTTTCACCACACAGACCTGTGCGGACGCTGGTGATATCGACACCAGGACAGTCAGGACCGACAGGGCGAGAAACCATCGACGCCGAATTATCATGCCCAAGGCTCTCGCCAGAATCGCAGGCTCGCGGCGGGCAGGGCTTGGACTGGGCATTGAACTTCCTCTTTCTAGCGGCATGGGATCGGCCCGATTTCCGGCTGTGCACCGGGTTTGGCCGCATAATCGAACGTGGCATGACAGGTGCCGGCGTTTTCAGGCAGGGTGACGGTGATGCTGTTGCGCCCGGAAAGTCCGGTCAGGTAGGTGCGGCCGTCATAGCCGGCAACGGTGGACTGGCTGGACCCGTCCAGCTGCACCGCCGCGCCGAGCGGCACGGCCTTGCCATCCGGCCCCGTCAGGTTGACGATGGCGGCATCGACTTTGCTGACACCGAAATCGACCACGGCGCCGGAACGGTCAGCGGGGATGACAACCGCCTCGGTCTGGTCCGGCTGCAGATCGAAGGACAGGTTGGCGGGGTCGATGGAAATGCGGTTTCGCCGATAGGAATCCAGCGAGGGAACGAGGGCACGTCCACGGGAATTCGTCCTGGCGACACGGCGGCTGTTGACCGAGACATCGACATTCGGACCTCCCGCCTTGACCACGGCGAAGGCATCGTCGACACGATTGGCCAGGAATACGCCGCCGCCGGCGGCAACGACGGAACCCTCGATGGTGCCTGTCACGCGGCCCTGATCGCCCGATTGCTCGACGGAGCCCGAAAGCTGCGCCAGCCGGGTGCGGTAATTGGCGCTGACCGAGCGGGCGCTGTTGCCGTCACCGCCCTCATGGTCCCGTATGGTCCAGCCGACAGCGCCTTCCTCGAGCCCGGAGGAACGCGACAGGCTGGTATCGACGCCGATGTGATCGCCATTGCGCGAGAGACTGGCGGAGGCGGTCATGTCCTTGCCGATGGGCATGGACAGGCCGGCATAGACACCGAAATCCCCACCGCGGCCGAGATCGCCATAGCCGGTGACATAGAGCGAGACCTTGTCGAAGACCGTGCGCGACCAGGACGCATTGAGAAGGCTGGAATCGCTGTCACGCCCGGCGCCGTGAATGCGTGAAAAGCCGAGGCTGAGCGAGGAGGGATCGAAACCGAGCGGAAAGGAGACGCCGACACGGTCGACCTGACGGCTGCGGGCGGAAACCGGTGTTTCGTAATCGTTGCGCCGGTCAGCCACCAGACCGACATCATTGTAATCGCCGATCATGCGGTCGCCGCCGACATAGAAGGAATAGCCGTTGCGGGAGACCTGATAATAGGCGGAAATCTTCTCGCCGAGCGCGCCTTCATAACGGCTTGCCGCAACCGAGGCATTGACGGACCCGTAGGGGCCGAGGCTTGCGGCAAAACCTGCACCGGTATTGACCAGATTGCGGATGCCTTCCGCATGTCCTTCGAGGGTGAGCCAGTTGGTGAGACCATAACGGATGCTGCCGGAGGCGGCGATATCGCTGGCATAGTTGAAGGAGTCATAACCGTAGCCGAGGCGCGGCAAGCCGACTTCGGCGGAATAATCCACATAACCCTTGCGCAGCATGCCGGGGGCAAAGAAATAGGAGCGCTGGATCACGGATTCGCGGCCGAGCGCGTCCTTCATGACAATGCGCGCATCGCCGCCGCCGCCGAGGAAAGGCAGGCCGCTGAAGTCGAACGGCCCGGACGGCACATCGCCGGAATAGACCTTCATGTTGTTGAGATAGAGATCGAGCGTCGAGGGCACCGAGGCGCTGCCGGTGAGACTGGGGACGGGCGTGGTGACCAGATCCGGGCGGATGCCAAAGTTGCGCCTGATCTGCAGGCCGCCCAGCCGGTAGGACGACGTCCATGACAGCGCGCCCGAAACGGTATCGCCGATCTGGTAGGTCAGCATGCGCTTCGGATCGACATAGCGCCAGGCACTGTCCAGCCGGGCAATGTCATAGTGTCCCGCATCGAAGGGGTTCATCCGGCCGAGACCGCTCGTCGACAATGTGCCGAAGGGCGTCAGCAGCCGCGACTCGGCGCTGCCGCTCAGACTGCCGTCAAAGCTGTCGCCATGCCAGTTGGAGCCCGATGTGGCGTAGAGGGTGTAATTCGTGACCAGCCCGAAATCCGAACGGACCGCGGAAAAATCGATGGGCTCGCTCTCGCTGCCGAGATCGACCGTCGTCGGTTCGCGCGCCTGATCCGGCGCGGTGAAGGCGATCATCTGATCGACATCGTTATATTCCCATGCCACGCCGGGCAGGCTGTCGAGCGGAATGAAACCATCCTTGTCCGCGACGCCGCGCTCCGGCCTGAAACCGGCCTTGCGCAGTTCATCCGGTGTCGCCGCCAGTTTGCCGTCGGGCAGATGGCGGAAGCGGGCGAGCACGCGCGACCCATTGTCATTCACCTTGACGCCAAGCAGAAGCTCCTGCCCGGACACGGGCAGTTCCGGCGTGATCGGCGGTGCCTCCTGCGCCGGAACGGGGGATAGGGTTCCGGCCAGACACAGTCCGATGCAGGCAAGGCGCAGATCAAGGCGTGACGACAACTGTCTGATTGACCGCATAGTCATCCCCCTTGGCCGTAACATTGACGCTGGCGCCAGGCTGGATGCGCTGCGCACCCGCACTGACGATCCAGCGCCGGGTCGAGCCGGGCAGGACATAGCCATTCAGCCCTTCGCCGAAGGAAACCGTACCGGCCTTGGAGGCGACCGCGAGACCGGCGATCTTGGCATGGCGATTCCCCACATTGGTGGCCTCGGCAATCAGGGTCTTACCGGAGCGGCTGACATTCCATTGCAGCTCGGCACCGGCGGCCCTTTCGGCGAAAAAGATCGGGATGGAATAGCGGATGGCCAGATCCACCGCGCTTGACGGGCGGCGTATATTGACCTCGGGCAGCTGGTCGATCAGCAGCCGGTAGGTTTCCTCGCCCGCTTTCAGCGGCGGGGCGATGCGGGCAATGCGGATCGTATAAGTGGTGCCGGGCTGCAGTGTCGCGGCGGGCGGGCTGGCGACCACATCCCGGCTTGGCGTGAGTTTGTCTTCGCCGTTCACCTGGGTCCAGGAAAACACCCGGACCTGGACATTGACGGGACGGTCGCCCTCATTGCGCAGATTGACGGTGGACGTCTGGCCGGGGGCGGTGAGATCGACGGAGACAGGCGAGACCTGCAGCGGCGCTGCAAGGGCGGTGTTGTTGAAAGCCAGCATCGAGGTAACGGAGGCTATTGCGAAGAGCAGCTTCGCGGAGTGGTGAAAAATCATAAAAAATCCAGTATAAACATTTGAAAAATATAAATAAATTTGTATAGAGGAGGATCGTTGAAAAAGCAGGTCTGCGCGATTTTCGGCCGGGCGGGCCAAGCGATAGTTTAGTATCGGAATGGCGAGGCCAACTACGAACTGGTCCCGCGAACTGTTGCCGGTGATCCAATCAGTAACTAACCGTCACCGTCACAGTGTCGGAATATCTGCCGGGGAGGGCAGACAATGCATCGGACTTCAGGACGCGACCATAAATCGGAATCGACTGCACTCTGCCGTCTGCGCTCTCTTTGACGGAGACGGAGCGTCTCTTGTTGATACTGTTTTCATTTATGTACGATTCTTGAATACGTCGAGGGTCAAATGTAGGAGGTCTAGGCACGCGAGCGGTAACGGTCGTCTTCTCCTCAGTCTCCCCCCAAATTGTGTTGTACCCCGCGTCCGTATATAATTCATAGGCAATCAGCGACCCGCTATCACTTTTCATCTTGCGACCCGTATCAAGATTTTCGGTGCCCTCATTATTGTAATTGCGACCATTGTTGAGGCTAATGCTGTAACGGGTCAAGTTATTGCATTGGACCTGAATGGAACCCTGGATCTTGATATCTTCGTTCACTCTGTCATGGTTTCCAAAATCGAGAACGCCGCCGCCGACATCAACGCTGCATTCGGCGCGAAGTTCCACGTTGACTTCGAGATTGCCTGGCGCGATGGATGACGACCAACAGGAAACACTGGATGCTATGAGTGCGGAAAGGGCAAAAGTGGGGATAACAATTTTCATTGTTGCTCCTAAAGAAGTATTTCAGAATAGCACTTGATAGCACGTAGCTTTCGCAAAGCTATCAAGTGCGGGTGACTCAGAAAATGTTGGGAAAATCAGAAAGAAACCGATACGGTAACCGTATCTTTGTATACCCCTGGCATGAGATTTGAACGTCCCTCGACGCGTCCGAAAACTTGATGAGACTGTACATCGCCAGTTGCTTTTGCAGAAACAACATCGCCAGAGTTACCATTGGACGATGGGGTATTCCCCCACACCCGGGTGTGGGCTTCGTCCGAGAATAAGTTATACTTGATCTCTTCACCAGGGTTATCCGTGCTCACCAAGAGCATGTGTCGATCATTAACATTATCGCCAAATATTGAATGTTTGCCGGCGTCAAGCGCAATTGTGTAGGGTATGTCTTTGGTGCATTGGACCTGGATGGAACCTATGCCCTCTTTCACAGTCGCTTTGTCGATATCTCGATCCAGACTTCCATACTTTCCAAAATCAAGAGAGGCATTACCGCCGGGATTGACCTTACATTGCTCACCGATTGTTATCGTTACTTCGAGAGTGCCGGTCGCCGGCTCAGCAGACCAGCCGGAAACGGTGGAGGCAAGCAGGGTGGACGCAGCAATAACGGGGATGAAAACTTTCATCATTTCTCCTAAAGGTATGGTTCAAAATCAATGTTTAAAAATGAATGTCGATACAACGCTACTCGCGTAATAGTATATTTATCTTCTTAACGATAACCAGAAGACACAGGATTTCAACCCACGAATTTCCATTTATGTATAGTACTTTAGCCCAATATATTGCGCATTTTATACATTAGAAATTGTACATAATACTGCAATACAACCTTGAGTGTATTTCTGCGCCGACTCAAAGTCACCGTTGGAAGTACAACCCAGCACGGAATCTCCGCCGCGCGCGGGGCAGGACGAATCAGTATTCTGCGCGGTTGTTCGTACGTGGTTCGCCCTTCGGCAAGCTCAGGAAGCTCACCATGTGGTGCGTGGTTCGACAAGCTCACCATGAGGGCGGTGGTTTGGTGCCAGATTAATCACAACCGTTGCAAAAGCTAACTCCCTGCAATCCCCCGCGTTCCTCATGGTGAGCTTGTCGAACCACGCACGGCATCGATGCAAACGGCGCTAGCGGGCGGAGATTTTCGTCGGCACGTCAGGCAGTTTCAGTGCCGGCGCTTCCTTCAGCGCCTGGCCGATTTCACGCAGGGACGTGACGGTGGCATTGGAGAGCACGCGCGGGCGCTCGGCTGCCTTCAGCGCTTCCTCATCCGCCGTGGCCGGTTTGGCGGCCGCCACCTTGTCCTGCTTCGGCATCGCCGGATCGATGCCGGGAATGGGCTTCAGGTCGATGTTCTGGTGGGCGTAGTTCATGAAACGCTGCCAGGTCATCGCCGGCAGGATGCCGCCGGTCAGCTCCTTGGTCGGGGTAAAGTTGTCGTTACCGAACCAGACGGCGGCGGTGTAATTGCCGGTGAAGCCGACGAACCAGGCATCGCGGTAACTCTGGGTCGTGCCTGTCTTGCCCGCCACGCGCGTCATCGGCAGGGCGGCGCGCCGTCCCGTGCCCCATTCCGGCACCTGGCTGAGCATGATGTTCATGTTGAACGCCGCCTTTTCCGTCAGCGCCCGGTGCGGCTTGTTCCCATCGGTCTTCCAGTCCCACAGGAGCTTGCCGTTCTGGTCGCTCACCTGGGTGAAGGCATGGCGCACGCCGGCAAGACCGCCGGTGGCAAAGGTGTTGTAGCCCGTCGCCTGATCCATGACCGTCATGCCCGAGGTGCCGAGCACCATGGTCTTGTGCGGGCTGATCACCGATTCCACGCCCATGGCTTTCGCCAGCGCCACGATGGGCGCCGTCGTCAGATAATCCTTGGCGAGGCGCACCGGCACCGTGTTGATGGATTTGACGAGGGCCGTCGTCAGGTCGATCTGGCCGAGATATTGCCGCGAATAGTTCTGCGGCGACCAGTTGCCCCAGGACACGGCGCCGCCCGAAATCATGGTTTTCGGCGTCATGCCCTTTTCCATGGCGGCGGCATAGACATAGGGCTTGAACGAGGAACCGGCCTGGCGCAGCGCCGCCGTGGCGCGGTTGAACTGGCTTTCGCCATAGTCGCGCCCGCCGACGATGGCGCGCACCGCGCCGTTGGTTTCCAGGACGACGATGGCCGCCTGCGTCACATGGTATTCCTTGCCGAACTGGCGCAGGTGATATTCCGCCGATTCCTCCGCCGCCTTCTGGATGCCGGTATCGAGCGTGGTGCGCACGACGAGGGTGTGCGACGGCAGTTTCTGGCCGACGCGGCGGATCTCGTCAAAAGCCCAGTCGAGGAAATAATCCGGGCTTTCCGAGCGGGCACGATCGACGACTGTCGCCGGATTGCGCCGGGCACCCACCACCTGGCCTTCGGTCATCAGCCCGCCCTGCACGAGATTGCTCAAGACCACATTGGCGCGGGCGCGGGCGGCAGGCAGGTTGACATGCGGCGCATATTTGGCCGGGGCCTTGAACAGGCCGGCGAGCATGGCCGCTTCGGCGAGGTTCACATCCTTGACGCTCTTGCCGAAATAGAATTCCGAGGCCGCGGCGATGCCGAACGTGCCGCCACCCATATAGGCGCGGTCGAGATAGGTCTGCAGGATTTCCTTTTTCGACAGGTTGGATTCCAGCCACAACGCCAGGAACGCCTCCTTGATCTTGCGGTCGAGGCTGCGCTCATTGGTCAGGAACAGGTTTTTTGCCAGCTGCTGGGTGATGGTGGAGCCGCCCTGGACCACGGAATTGGCACGCAGGTTTTCCGTCATGGCGCGGGAAAGACCAAGGAAATCAATGCCGAAATGGTCGAAGAAGCGGCGGTCCTCCGTGGCCAGAACCGCCTTGATCACATGGTCCGGCAATTCGTCGATGGGCACGGCGCTGCGGTGCAGGATACCGCGCTGGCCGATCTCGTTGCCGTAACGGTCGAGGAAGGTGACGGCGAAATCGTCGCGCGTGCGCCAGTTCTTTTCCGTGTCATGGAAGGCGGGAATGGCGAGCGTCAGCATGACCACGGAGCCAGCGGTGCCCCAGGTAAAACCTTCGCTGAGGAGCTCGACCACGCCGCGCCGCCAGCCCGATACATGGAAGCGGCGGAAGAAGATGGTGGTGTCTTCCCAGAATTCGGCGAGGCGGAAACGCAGCTCGTACAGCGACGAATCGATCCAGGCATCAAGTCCAAGCAGAGGCGAGACCTTGAATCGCTTGCGTTTCTTCTTGGCCAGAGTATTTTTGGCCCGAGGCTCGTTCATCATGCCAATCTCTTGTCTGCCTGTCGTCAGCCACATCGCGCGCGAAGATATGATGTAGCCGATTACGCTTAACAGCTTCTTATGATGGCCGTTATAAGACCGCGGCAGTCCGTTTCGTCCCTTTCTATCTCAAGGAAAAATTTAACTCTTTTTCTGATCGGGCGACAAGGGGCGCAACCGTCAACACCGAGATTTGATGGAGTCCGGGGCGGCAAAAATTCCACTTGCAATTGTGTTCCGGTGATGGATTGCTGTGGTTTTTGGCGGGAGCGAAAGAGCATGTCCATCGAACACTGGCTGGCATTTGTTGCGGCATCGGCAATCCTTCTGGCCATTCCCGGCCCGACCATCCTGCTGGTCATTTCCTATGCGCTTGGCCATGGCCGCCGCTTTGCCGCTGCAACCGTTGCGGGTGTGGCGCTGGGCGATTTCACCGCCATGACCGCATCGATGCTGGGGCTCGGCGCCTTGCTTGCCGCCTCCGCCGCGATCTTCACGGTGCTCAAGTGGATCGGCGCGGCCTATCTGATCTATCTCGGCATCAAGCTGTGGCGCGCCCCGGTGGCGGACACCGCCGACGCAGGCGAAGCGCAGGAGAGCAAGGACAGTGCGCTGCGCATCTTCCTGCACACCTATGTGGTGACGGCGCTGAACCCCAAGAGCATCATCTTTTTCGTGGCGTTCCTGCCGCAGTTCCTCGACACGGCACGGCCGGTCTTCACCCAGATGCTGATCTTCGAGACGACGTTCCTGGTGCTGGCAACGCTCAATGCCGGAACCTATGCGCTGATGGCCTCCATGGCGCGCCAGACCATCCGTAAGCCGAGGGTGCAGCGCGCGGTCAACCGCACCGGCGGTTCGCTGATGATCGGGGCAGGGCTGCTGGCGCTCGGCTGGAGGAAGGCATCCGCCTGACGGCGGGGGCATTGAAAGAAAATAATCATATTTAGGAAAATAGTCCTTGACTGCGTGACGGGACTTGTGTAGGGTCTGGTTATCGTCAGAAATGTGCCCGGATCATTCCGGTGGCGGGCGATCTGATCTTCCGGGAATTGGCCATGACAATGATGGAGCGCGGCGAGAGCGCGCTGTGCCGCCGGCACGCCTATGATCTTTGCCGGCACTACGGGATTTCCGCCGATGCAATGGCGCCGGTGTTCGGCATCGGCCGGACGGAGTTCGAGCAGCGCGTCCTCGATGACGGGCTGACGCTTGCATATCTGGAATGCCAGAACACGGAAATTACCCTCATTCACGATCTCATGGCGCTTTTGCGCAAGGAACTGGAGCAACTGCAACTGGGAGACGAGACGGCGACGGCGAAGACACGGCTGGATGCCCTCGCGCAGCTTGCCCGCACCATGGAGCGCCTCAGCGACATGCAGGACAAACGCGTTGAACAGCAGCGGTCCGTGCTCATGCTGAGCCCGGAAGAGTTGCGCGAAGCGCTGGTGCGCATCGACGGAAGAATCCATGAACTTGCCCTCTGCCGCGCCGACGAACTGGTGCAGCGACAATCTCAGCCCGGTGCAGATGCAGTCCCTGATCAACGAATGGGTGTTCCAGGGGCGGGCGAACCAGCAACCGCCGCATAGGGATTGGCGGACATGGCTGATCCTTGGCGGGCGCGGTTCCGGCAAGACCCGCGCCGGGGCCGAGTGGGTCAACAGCATCGTGCAGGGCTTTCCGCCGTTCGGGCCGCGATCATCCCTCAGCATCGCGCTGGTGGGCGAAACGCTTGCCGATGTGCGCGAGGTCATGGTCGACGGCCCGTCCGGGATCATGGCGGTATCGCGGGCCGAGCGGCCGCGTTTCGAGGTGACGCGCCGGCGGCTCGTCTGGGCCAATGGCGCGACGGCGGCAATGTTCTCCTCGGAGGATCCCGACAGCCTGCGTGGGCCGCAATTCGATGCCGCCTGGGGCGACGAACTGGCAAAGTGGAAACATGCGCAGGAAACCTGGGACATGCTGCAATTCGGTTTGCGCCTCGGGGAAAATCCCAAGCAGGTGGTGACAACCACCCCGAAACCCATCGCGCTGCTCAAGACATTGATGAATGATGATGCTGTTCTGGTGAACCGCATGCGAACGGCGGAGAACGAAGCCAATCTTGCTCAAAGCTTTCTGACACATGTGAACAGGCTTTATGGCGGAACCCGTCTGGGGCGGCAGGAGCTTGACGGCGAGCTGATCGAGGAGCGGCGCGATGCCCTGTGGTCCCGGTCGATGCTGGATGAGATTTACAACGATGATGTGCCCGAGATGCAAAGGATTGTCGTCGCCATTGATCCCCCGGCCAGCGCCACGCGAAAATCCGATGCCTGCGGCATTGTTGCTGCCGGACTTGATGCGGCGGGGACGGGCTGGGTGCTCGCGGATGAGAGTTTTGCACCGGCCAAGCCCATCCAATGGGCACGGCGCGCGGTTGCGCTGTTTCACCGGCTGGAGGCTGACCTGATCATTGCGGAAGTCAATCAGGGCGGCGATATGGTGGCTGCGGTGATTGCCGCGCAGGATGATAGGGTGCCGGTGCGCGGTGTGCGGGCCAATCGGGGCAAGGCGCTGCGCGCCGAGCCCATTGCCGCCCTGTACGAACAGGGCAGGGTCCGGCATGCTGGCCGGTTTGCCGCACTGGAGGACGAGATGTGCGATTTCACCCATGCGGGCTTGTCGAACGGCCGCTCGCCGGATCGCGTCGACGCGCTGGTCTGGGCTTTGAGCGAGCTGATGCTGAAAAGAGAGGTCATCCCGCGTATTCGGGTGATTGGCTAAACCCCGGGTTGCTTGGAAAGGCGGAAAAGTTATTGTATGGTCTTGGAGTAGGGAACGAGCTTTCGCCCGTCCCCCATTTCCTAGTGAATGAAATGGACCCGGACGCAGAGTGACCAGCATGTCCGGGTCTTTTTCATTTCCAGGGTGATGCTAAGTGGCAGATACCACATCGTTCACCTCCAAGTTCGAGAGCAAGGCCAATGCTGTGGTCGGGAGGCCTATCTTCCCGATACACCGGCTGGCTCGGTGCGTTCTGCTTCGCTCTCAAAACCTGTTCCGCTTCAACACATTGCCGGATTTTGCAGAAGCTTCAACGAATGCAGGGTTGAATCGCCGGTGCGATATACCGCGTGCGGTTGTTATGAGAGTGAAAAACCATTCCCATGATGAGCGCCCAGCCACTCTGGGTTGCTTGGAAAGGTCGCGGAATTATTGTATTGTCTTGGAGTGGGACGCGAGCTTTCGCCCGCGCCCCGTTTCCTAGAAGATGAATTGGATCCGGATCGTCAGTTGCAAGCTGGTCCGGGTCCTTTTCATTTCCAAGGTGATGCTAAGTGGCAGATACCACATCATTCACCTCCAAGTTTGAGAGCAAGGCCCTTGCCGAGGCCGGGAGGCCCATCTTCCCGATACACCGGCTTGCTCGGTGCGTTCTGCTTCGCTCTCAAAACCTGTTCCGCTTCATCACATTGCCGGATTTTGCAGAAGCTTCAACGAATGCAGGGTTGAAACGGCAGCGCGATATGCGGCGTGCGGTTGTCCCGGCGATCTGATCCGTTTCACCCAACAAAGAGAACATGTCCCATGGTACGTCATTGGCCGTGGCGCCGTCGCGCCGCGAACGAAAATCCGCATCTTCAGACCAAGGCAGCGCAAGGGTTTGTCGCCCTGCAGTTCGACCGTGAAGCGCGCTGGTCGCAGGGCGGATACACCGGACTGTCCCGGCAGGGATTCATGCGCAATCCCGTTGTCTACCGCTGTGTGCGTCTGCTGGCGGAAGCCGCTGCCGCCACGCCCTGGCTGCTCTATGAAGGACGGACGGAACACACGCAGCATCCACTGCTTGATCTCTTGTCAAATCCGCATCGCGGTGCCGACGGGGCCAGCCTGTTCGAAACGCTTTACGGTCATCTCCTTTTGTCCGGTAACGCCTATGTGGAAAGGGTCAGCAGCGGCAACGGTGCCAGCGAACTGCACCTTCTGCGCCCCGACCGGATACGCGTGGTCACGGGTGACAATGGATGGCCGCTGGCGCTCTGCTATGGCGTTGGCGCGAGCAAGCGCACCATCCCGCTCGATGACGGGCAGGCGCTGCATCTGAAACTGTTTCATCCGCTGGATGACCACTACGGATTTGCACCGCTCGAAGCGGCTTTGATGGCCCTCGACATTCACAATGCGTCCGGCGTCTGGAACAAGGCGCTGCTCGATAATTCGGCACGGCCATCCGGCGCGCTCGTCTACGCGCCTGCCGATACGGCACGGCTGACCGAAGCGCAGTTCGAGCGGCTGAAGACCGAACTGGAAGAGGGGTACACCGGCGCGGCCAAGGCAGGACGGCCGCTGCTGCTGGAAGGCGGGCTTGACTGGAAATCCATGGGCCTGTCACCGCGCGACATGGATTTCATCGCCGGCAAGAATGCCGCCAGTCGCGATATTGCACTGGCGTTTGGTGTTCCGCCCATGCTGCTCGGTATCCCCGGCGACAACACCTATGCCAATTATGCCGAAGCCAATCGCGCATTCTATCGCCTGACGGTTATCCCGCTGATCACCCGCACCGCCAAGGCCATCGGCAACTGGCTGGGTCCGGTTTATGGCGCCGGGTTGCGGCTGGAGCCGGATTTCGATCGCATCGACGGATTGTCGATGGAACGGGATGCGCTGTGGCAACGCGTGTCGGCAGCGCCATTCCTCAGTGATGACGAGAAGAGAGAGGCCGTGGGATATGCCCGCAGGCCGCACGAATTTTCCGGAGAATGATCATGACAAACTGGTCCGATGCCGCCTGGATTCTGGCGGCAAAGGCAGCCGGTGCCGTTGCAGGCTCCGCTGTCTCGCTTGCCTATATGCTGCCGAGGGACAAGAGCGAGGCAGCCATCCGCTTTATCGTCGGCATCGTCTGCGGCCTGGCTTTTGGCGGGCTGGCCGGTGTGAAGATTGCATCCGAACTCGACATCCGCGGCCAGCTCGGCGATGGCGAACTGATGCTGATGGGCGCTGCGGCAGCCAGTCTTGCGGCCTGGACCGCCCTCGGCATTTTTTCCCGTCTGACGGCGCGCATCGGTGAATCAAAACCTCCGCAGGATCATCCAAGTCCTTCCGGTAAAAGGGATATCGCCAATGCGGAGAAATAACAGAATTGAGAAAAAGTTCGCTGGAGTGGCCATCGAACGGGTTGAGCTCGACGGCAGTTTTTCCGGCTATGCCAGCCTGTTCGGCGAGGTCGACCTCGGCAAGGATGTCATCGCTCCGGGCGCCTTTGCCGCGTCTATTCGCAAGCGGAGTGCCGCAGGCATTCGCATGCTCTGGCAGCACGATCCCAATGAGCCCATCGGCGTCTGGACCCGGATCGTCGAGGACAGGCGCGGGCTCTATGTCGAGGGCCGTTTGACGACCGGTGTTACCCGTGGACGCGACGTGCTGGAACTGATGCGCTCCGGGGCAATCGATGGGCTGTCCATTGGTTTTCGCACCGTCAAGGCCAAGACAGATGGCCTCGGCAACCGGCGTATTCTCGAGGCGGACCTCTGGGAAATTTCCGTGGTGACATTTCCGATGCTGCCTTCGGCCCGGGTTGGGCAGGTCAAGGCGCAGCCGGCAGACGTTCATGCGGCGCTGGCGGCAAGCCTGCGGGCTGCCGCCCGGCGGCTCCGCGCTTGAAACATTCTCTCCATTTCACACACAAAGGATTTGAAATGACCGAACAATTTTCCGCACCAGCGCCCGAAGCCAAGAGCGCGGGCACACAGAATGTAGCCGAAGCATTCAATGATTTCATGCAGGCTTTCGATGAGTTCCGCCAGAACAATGACGACCGGATCATGCAAATTGAAAAACGTGCCAGCGCCGATGTTCTGACCGATGAAAAGGTCGATCGCATCAATCACGCGCTGGATGAACAGAAGCGCATGATCGACCATATGCTGCTGAAGAAGGCGCGGCCCGCCCTGGAAACGGGGATGAGCCCGTTGCTGTCGCTGGAGCACAAGACCGCCTTCGACAGTTATATCCGGCGCGGCGACGAGCACGGCGTGCGCACCATCGAAGCCAAGGCTCTGTCCATCGGCTCCGCGCCCGATGGCGGCTATCTCGTGCCGCCGGAACTTGAGCGCGATATCGGCATGCGGCTGGCCGCGCTCTCGCCCATTCGTGCCCTCGCGACGGTGCGGCAGGTATCCGGCTCCGTATTGAAAAAGCCGTTTGCGGTGAAGGGACCGGCCGTGGGCTGGGTCGGGGAAACCGATGCCCGCCCGCAGACGGAAGCCTCCAAACTGGCGGAACTGCAATTTCCCACCATGGAGCTTTACGCCATGCCGGCGGCATCCTCGTCGCTGCTGGATGACGCCGCGGTCGATGTGGAACAGTGGATATCCTCCGAGGTCGAGACCGCTTTCGCCGAACAGGAGGGCCAGGCCTTCATCAACGGCAACGGCACCAGCCAGCCCAGGGGGTTCCTGACCTATGACAGCATTGCCGATGCGATCTGGAGCTGGGGCAAGCTGGGCAGTGTTTCAACCGGCATTGCCGGTGGGTTTGCAGCCTCGAACGCCTCGGACATCCTGTTTGATACGGTTTACACGCTGAAGGCCGGATACCGGCAGAATGCCAGCTGGGTGATGAACCGCAAGACGCAGGCAGCCGTGCGCAAGCTCAAGGACAATGACGGCAACTATCTCTGGATGCCGCCCGCAGCGCCAGGCCAGCAGGCCTCGCTGCTGGGCTTCCGGCTGACCGAAGCAGAAGCGATGCCACCGATGACAACCGGCGGCGCTGCCATTGCCTTCGGCGATTTCGCCCGGGGTTATCTGGTGGTGGATCGCACCGGGGTGCGGGTCCTGCGCGATCCCTATTCCGCCAAACCCTACGTGCTGTTCTACACGACCAAGCGTGTGGGCGGCGGCGTGCAGGACTTCGATGCGATCAAGCTGCTGAAGTTCGCGGCGTAGTCAAACAAGAATTGGCTGCACGACACTCATACAGCCGAACTCCTCTCAACCAATGCAGGAATGTCCATGACCATCACGGTAGTAAGGCCGCCGGCTGTGGAGCCGGTAGCTCTGGCGGATCTGCGCCAGTTCCTGCGGCTGAGCGGAACCGGTGAAGATGCACTCCTTTCCGGGCTGCTGAAGGCGGCACGCGAAACACTGGAGACCCTGACCGGACTGGTGCTGATCAAACAGCAGCTGCGGTTTTACATCGACCGCTGGCCGAATGACGGCCTGATAAGAATCGATCGCTATCCCGTGCAATCCGTTGCTTCCGTCACGGCCTACGAGCCTGACGGGGTGCCGGTCGTTCTTCCTGCAGCGGCGATGCATCTGGAGGCCGCAACCCGTCCTGCACGGCTGCACCTGCAATCCCCGGCCCACGGGCTGGGCGGATTGGAGATCGATGTCATTGCCGGGTTCGGCGAAACCGGGGTGGATGTGCCGGATGCGCTCAAACACGCACTGATGACCCTGGTTGCCCACTGGTATGAGTTTCGCGGGACCCATGGCCCGACCGACCATCCCGTCTCCCTGACGCCGGCATTCGAACGTGTTGTCAATCTCTGGCGAAGGGTGTCGCTCTGATGCCGACCCTGTTCATTGATCCCGGCAAACTGGCGCATGAGCTGCAGCTGGAACAGGCGATCCTCATTGACGACGCGGTGAACGGCAGCGTCGAACAATGGCAGGAAATAGCCACGCTCTGGGCGCATATCGAGCCGGCAGGTGCCGGCACGGCGTTTTACGGCGGGCAGAGCCTGGCCGAAATCACGCGTCGCATCACGCTGCGGGGACGGGGCGATCTGAAAAGCGGCATGCGCCTGCGCAAGGGAGCCCGCATTTTCCGGCTGGTGACCATTCATGATCCCGATGAAACCGGGCGATATCTCGTCTGCCGGGCACGGGAGGAGGGGCTATGAAACTGAGCCTGCAAACAACGGTAGCGGACCTCATCCGAACACTGCGCTGGCGCGCGATTGAGCTGCGCGAAGAGGTGACGGACGCATCAAGGCCGGCCGGGCATGAACAGGAAGCGCCGGACAAACGAAAGCCTGTGCGATGACCGGCGCCGGGCTTCAACTGCAAAAGGCACTGTTGCAGGTACTCAAGGCGGATGCGGGTCTCAATGAATGGGTGAACCGGCGAGTTTTCGATCATGTGCCGCAGCAGGCCGAGTTTCCCTACATCACCTTCGGGACGGCCAGCACCTATGACTGGAGCACGTCTACCGAACGCGGCGGCGAGCATTTGCTGACGCTGCATGTCTGGACACATCGGGCCAACCGGAAAACGGTTTTCGACATCATGGATCGGATCGAGCAGATCCTGCTGTCAGGGCCGCTGCCCCTGGAAGGGCACACACTTGTCAGCATCCGCCTCGAATACACGCAGACGGCACTGGCCGACAGCCGCGGCAGCTTCGCCGGTGTCATGCGGTACCGCGCGGTGACGGAAGAGTTTCAGCCGTAGACTTCGAACGAGCCAGGGCACCGGCCGGGTGCCCTTTTGCATGGAGGACTTCAAACAATGGGCGCCCAGAGAGGCAAGGATATCCTGCTCAAACTGCAGGATGCGGGCGGCAAGTTCGTCACCTGCGCGGGGCTGCGGTCCAACCGGATCGCCTTCAACACCGAAACCATCGATGTGACCGACGCCGATGCGGCGGGGCGGTGGCGCGAACTCCTGGGCGGCAGCGGCGTGCAGCGCGCATCGATCAGCGGTTCGGGTCTGTTCAAGGATGCGCAATCGGACGCGCTGATCCGGCGGGCATTTTTTGCAGGCGATATCCTGACATGGCAGATCATCCTGCCGGATTTCGGTTCGCTGCAGGGACCTTTCCAGATCACGGCGCTCGAATATGGCGGCAAGCACGATGCCGAGGTGACCTTCGACATCGCTCTGGAATCCGCCGGCCTCATCCGTTTCACCGAGGCGGCCTGATGGCAAACCGGCATCGCGGTGAAATCAGCGCCGTCCTGGACGGGCGCGAATGGACGCTGTGCCTGACGCTGGGCGCATTGGCCGAATTGGAGGACGCCTTCATGGCGGCCGACATGGGTATGCTGTTGCAGCGCTTTTCCGGCGGTACACTTTCCGCCCGTGACGCCGCAAAGATCATTGCTGCCGGGCTGAAGGGCGGCGGCAACAGCATAACGCCGGAGGAAGCGGCGCAGATGCGGGCGGAGGGTGGGGCAACGGGCTTTGCCCGCATCGTCAGTGAACTGCTGGCGGCGACCTTCGGTGAATCAAAAACGGAGCAATCCAGCGCAAACCCTTGAATGCCGCAGCAGATTCCGGTCTCGTCTTTCCATGGGCGGTCCTCATGGGCGCAGGCTTTGGCCTGCTGCGGCTTTCCACACATGACTTCTGGGCAATGACGCCACGGGAAATCTGCGCGGCTTTCGCCGAGCCGCCGGGACACGCAGCCTTCTCCCGGCTGCGGTTCGAACAATTGATGCAGGCGTTTCCCGATGCATCGGCTTTGGGCAAGGAACAGCCATGAACGAGAAAATGACGGTGGCGATCGACGCCGATACATCGGGTTTCGAGAAGGCATTGTCCGACCTGAAGGCGCAGTCCGAGCAATTCGGCCGTGTCCTGACCGGGTCGTTGAAAAGCGCCGTGATGAGCGGCAACGACCTCGGTGACGTGCTGCGGCAGTTGGGGCGGGACATGGCTGGCATGGCGCTGACCACCGGTATGAAATCGCTCGAAGATTGGAGCGCGTCGATGTTTTCAAGCCTGCTGGGCACGGCAAAACCGCATGCGAAGGGCGGCGTGGTTTCCAGCCCGACTTACTTTGGTGCGGGCGGATCGCTCGGGCTGATGGGCGAGGCGGGTGCGGAGGCCATCATGCCTCTGGCCCGCGGAGCGGATGGCAGGCTGGGTATCGCTGCTCATGGAGGCGGTTCGCCGGTGCAGGTGGTCCTGCACGTGAATACGCCCGATGCAGCCTCCTTCCGCAAATCGGAAGCCCAACTGACCGGCATGCTGGCGCGCGCCGTGCGCCGCGGCACGCGCACCCTATAGGAAACAACGCGATGCAGCCTTTTCATGACTTCCGGTTTCCGCTCGGCGTATCCTTTGGCGCAACGGGCGGCCCGGAATGGAAGAATGAAATTGTGGCACTGACCTCGGGACACGAACAGCGCAATGCGCGCTGGGCGTCCTCGCGCCATCATTACGATGCGGGCACGGGCCTACGGTCGCTGGCCGATCTGGAAGAGGTCCTGGGCTTCTTCGAGGCGCGGTGCGGTTCGCTGCTTGCGTTCCGGTTCCGCGATCCGTTCGACCATCAGTCCTGCGCGGCGGACAAGCCGATTGCTGCGACGGATCAGGTGTTGGGGCAAGGTGACGGAAAGCAGGCGGTGTTCCAGCTGCAGAAACGCTATGGCGATTATCAGCGCACTATCTCCAAGCCGGTACCGGGCTCCGTGCGCGTTGCGGTGGGCGGCATTGAAAAGCAGGAGCCGGCCGATTTTACGGTCGATGTGCTGACAGGCCAAATCGTGTTCAAGCCCGACCGCATACCACCCGCAGGAATGTCTGTGACCGCCGGCTTTGCCTTTGACGTTCCCGTCCGCTTCGATACGGACCGGCTGACCATCAGCGTCAAATCGTTCAAGGCCGGCGAGATCCCGACCATTCCGATCATTGAGGTGAAGGCATGAACACCCTTTCTCCCGAGCTTGAATCACATCTTGCAGGTGATGTGACAACCCATTGCTTTTGCTGGATCATACGTCGAAAGGATGGCGTCACCCTCGGTTTCACCGACCATGACCGGCTATTGAGCATCGAGGGCGTGGGCTGTGAACCGCAGACGGGTCTGACGGCCAGCGAGGCAACAAGTGCGTTGGGGCTCGCTGTTGATGGCGCGGAAGTCGAGGGTGCCCTGTCATCCCTCGGCATTACCGATAGCGGCGTGGAATCCGGTGCATTCGACGACGCCCTTGTCGAGACGTTTATCGTCAACTGGGCGGCACCGCAGCAGCGAGCCCTTTTGCGGCGGGCAAGGATAGGCACCGTTACCCGCAGCGGCAACCGTTTCGTGGCGGAGCTGAAAAGCAGCGCCGTCGATCTCGACAAGGTGAAAGGACGGCGGATCACGCGGCTTTGCGATGCGGAGCTCGGCGATGCACGCTGCGGCTATCGCAGCGATGACGAGAAGGGCAGCGTTTCCGGCGTGATATCCGACCGCGCCTTTCTGGCGAGTGGCCTGCACGCCGCCGCTGCGAACTGGTTCCGCAATGGCGTGCTCACCTGGACTTCCGGCGGCAAAGCCGGCCGAACCAGTGTGGTGACCGGGCAGGAGATGGCGGGGAATGACATCCGGCTGGACCTGCGCGATGCGCCGGTTCCGGACATGCGGGCAGGCGATACATTTTCACTGCTGCCGGGTTGTGACAAGAGCTTTGGCACCTGCAAGACAAAGTTCAGCAATACGGCCAATTTTCGCGGGTTTCCGCATCTGCCGGGCAATGACGCCGCCTATAATTATGCCGACGGATCGGGCAATTTCGACGGCGGCGTGCTGGTGCCATGACCATCGCAATCGAGGTTGTCGCCGAAGCGCGCCGCTGGATTGGTACGCCGTACCGGCATGGCGGCTCCACGCTCCACGTCGGCTGCGATTGCCTTGGGCTGGTGCGCGGCGTCTGGCGCACGCTTTACGGATGCGAACCGGAGGCGATTCCCGTCTATTCCGCCGACTGGGCGGAAGCCGGCCGCGGCGATCCGCTTGTGCAGGCAGCGAGGCGTCACATGGCCGAGAAGGCCGTGCAGGATGTGGACACGGGCGATCTCATCCTCTTCCGCTGGCGTGACGGCATGGCAGCCAAGCATCTCGGCATTGTGACGGGCGAGGAGCGCTTCATTCACGCCTATGAGGGGCACCGGGTCATCGAATCGGCGCTGGTACCGCAATGGCGAAAACGCATCGCGGCGGTCTTCGCCTTTCCCGTCCACAGATAGGAACCACCCGGCATGGCCACGCTTATTCTTCAAGGAGTCGGAGCCTATATCGGCAGTGCCGTGACTTCGCTGGGCGCCTATCTGATTGATCGGGCTTTCTCCGGCACAAAGCATATCGAGGGTTCCCGGCTGGCTGCCATGAAGCCGATGACCGCCGAGGAAGGGGCCGCCTTGCCGAAAGTCTACGGTTCCGTGCGGCTGACCGGCACCCTGATCTGGGCGACGCGCTTCGATGAGGTGAAGTCCAGGCGCCGGAGCGGTGCCAAGGGCGGACCGAAGGTGACGGAGTATTCCTATGTCGGCAATTTTGCCATTGCCCTGGCGGAGGGTGAAATCAGCCTTGTCAGGCGGATCTGGGCCGACGGCAGGGAAGTGGACCAGAATGCATTGACCCTGCGCGTCCACAAGGGCGGTGCGTCGCAATTGCCCGACCCGCTGATCGAGGCGAAACAGGGAACCGGCAACGCGCCGGCCTATCGCAACACCGCCTATGTGGTGTTCGAGCGATTTCCACTTGAGATGTATGGCAATCGCATACCGCAATTCCAGTTCGAGGTGGTGCGCGCTGTCGGTGCACTTGCCCGCGATCTCAAGGCGGTCGCGCTCATTCCCGGGGCCACCGAATTCGGCCTGTCGCCGACGCCGGTCACCTGCGAGCCCGCACCCGGCGAAACGCGCGGCCTGAACCGCAATTGCCTGCGCGGCGCGACCGACTGGCAGGCTTCGCTCGACGAATTGCAGGCGCTTTGTCCGAGCCTGGAAAACATTGCCATTGTCGTGCCGTGGTTCGGCACGGATCTGCGCGCTGGCCATTGCCGCATCCGGCCGGGCGTGATGGACCGCGAGGGCTATGACGAAAGCGAGGCATGGCGGGCGGGCGATGTCGCCCGCGACGAGGCCCATCTGATGT
>OIEQ01000452.1_pt1 | contig 23314 bp, 24 predicted proteins | sample 1581841 | NCBI WGS metagenome assembly OIEQ01 (sample SAMN03281020, study PRJEB24777) | human gut metagenome | isolation source: fecal sample PR170 from 1 month old male Malay infant, vaginal delivered... | place: Singapore | collected 2005-12-29
AAGGGAGTGAACATGGACAACTACAATTTCTGGCAGGATTTGTTCGATACGTACCAGTCGCTATCCGACTGGCTCAAAGTTCTATGGCTGATCGTCCCACCGGCCTTCGTGCTGGGGCTGGTGGCCGCCTGACGCTGCGGTTTCTGTTGTTGCAATATGTTCAAGAGCTCAATCCAATGGCAGAATTTATCCAGCGGCCCCCTCGCTCAAGATGTCAAGATAAGCGCCATAGGCAAACACGCGACCACGTTTGCGTCCTGTGATTTCCTTGACGATCCCAAGCGATTGAAGCTGCGCCAAGGCCGCATTGACGGTTGGCATTGTTAATCCGGTCTTTTCCGTCACTGAAACCGCAGTCAGGTACGGGCGAGTTCGCATCAGGTCGTGGACCTGCAGGACAGACGCTGTGCGGTCAGCTTCCGCGACAATGCGCCCGCGATCCGCCGCAAGGAGAACGGTGATCCGATTTGCCGTGTCAAAAGCCTGGTTGGCGGTTTCGGCAATGCCATCAAGGAAGAACTCCAGCCAGGCTTCCCATGCTCCGCGCTCACGCACTTCCTGCAAGAGACGGTAGTAATCGGCGCGTTGCGCCTTGAAATGAAGCGAAAGATAGAGCAGCGGCTGGCGCAGGACGCCTTCAGCACAGAGGAAAAGCGTGATCAGCAGGCGGCCAAGCCTGCCGTTGCCATCCAGAAAGGGATGGATCGTTTCGAACTGAACATGCAGCAGACCGGCCTTGATGAGCGGCGGAATTCCCGGTGTCTCTGCATGGACGAAGCGCTCCCAATCGCCGAGGCAGTTCATGACCTCGTTGGGCGGCGGGGGAACAAACATCGCATTGCCGGGACGCGTGCCGCCGATCCAGTTTTGCGAGGTACGGAACGCGCCGGGATTTTGCGCCGCCCCACGCCCGTTGTCGAGGAGCCTGCCATGCATCTCGCGGATCAGGCGCAGGGAAATCGGCAACTCAGCCATGCGCTCCAGTCCGTACATCATCGCATCGACATAGTTCGAGACTTCGCGGACATCGTCCAGCGGCTTCCCGGTCGCTGCCTCCGTCTCGAATCGCAGGAGGTCGGACAGGGTCGATTGCGTTCCCTCGATCTGCGAAGACAGAACAGCTTCCTTGCGCACGTACATATAAAGGAAGAGTTCCTTGTTCGGCAGAAGGATGGATACGCCGTCAAGCCGCCCAAGTGCACGTTCCGCCGCACTCAAACGGGTCAGCAGGTGGGAGATATCGACAGGCGGTTCCGGCGGCAGAGGTGGCGGAACGAAGTCCCTGACGCGCTCACCGGCAACAGCCGTTTCGACAAATCTGCCAAGGCGTCCGTTAAGCGTGGAAGTATGGGGCACGGCCTGGCTCCAAATGCTAAATGTATGAGATTTAAATAGCACGATCCATTAATAAAGAAAATTGCATTTTTGTTTATTAGTGACGGCGGCTAATTAAGAAAGGCGCCCATGCTGACGATCATCATGGGCCGCGGTCGCAGCTCGCAGCCTTTATTGTCGCTTACAACTTCGCCCGCAAACCGGTAACCTACAGCTTTGCCGTCGTCTGCGGAACGTCCGCCTGGCGCACCGCCGTCGTCTTGACGATGGCCTTTTCCATGTAGAGATCGCGCTGATAGACGTCGTCGAAATACTGGATGGCGCCGGTCCTGGCGTCCGGCCACGCGGTGAAATACGAGACGTAAACCGGCAGCGGGTCCTTGACCCGGACGCTGCGCTCGTTCTTGCCGAAATACTGGTTCAGCTCCTCGACCGGCACCCCGAGCACGGCCGCAGCCATGTCGCGCGGACGTTCCAGACGGATGCAGCCGTGGCTGAGCGCCCGCATATCCCGTTTGAAGTAGGACTTTGCCGGCGTGTCGTGCATGTAGATGTCATGGCTGTTGGGGAACAGGATCTTCAGCTCGCCCAGCGCATTGTCGAGGCTCGGCTTCTGGCGGATGCCGACACCGCCGCCGCTGGATGCGACCTGCGCCCAGTCCACCGCGCTTGACGGAATGACACGGCCGGACTTGTCATAGACCTCGTAACCGCTGTTCTCGAGATAAGAGGGGTTATTGAGAATTTTCGGCATCATCTCATTGAGAATGATCGACCGCGGCACGCCCCAGGACGGGTTGAACACCACGGTCTGGATCGTGTTGTCGAAAAAGTAGGTCTGGTTGGTCGGCGAACCGACCACGATGTTCATCGCCAGCTTTTCCGCGTTGTCGTCAAAATACTGCGCGCGATAGGCGGGCTGGTTGATGAAGACGTAGCGCTTGCCGAAATCATGCGGCAGCCAGCGCAGGCGCTCCATGGAATAGAGAATGCGGTCGCGCTTGGAACTGTTGGTCTCGCCCTGCAGCGAACTGATGGTGCCGCGCCCGATCACGCCATCGGGCTTCTTGCCCTGGCTGGTCTGGAAATCCTTGATCGCCTCGACCAGACTCGGGTCGTAAACCGTCGCATTCTCATGCTCCTGCAGCACGGCTTCATGCTTGGCGAGAAAATCCTTCGGCGCCTTCGCCTTGATCAAGGCGACCACGTTGCGGATTTCCGGATTTTCCTCGCCGGGACGGATCATTGTGCCGGGCGCAACGCGCACCGTCGGCTCGGCGCTGGTCCCGCCAAGCTCATGCAGATTCTGCTTCAGTTCCGCATACCATTTGTTCTGCGGCTCAAAACTCTTGAGCAGCGCAGCGGCATCGTTGGTCGACGCAAGCTGCTCGATCATCGCACGCGGCTTGACCCGGTCAACGGCGAAATCGTGGAACCCGCTCAGCCGGTTCGGATTGATGCGCCCGTCACCCTGGTCCATCGCATAGCGCAGCGCCCGCGCCGACATGGTCAGTTCGAAATCCGCCAGTTCCTTCAGCCGCGCCGGAATGTTGGCCCGGTCATAATCATCGCTCGGCAGCTTGACCGCATAATCCTTTGGATCAAGCCCGTCGGCGCCCGCCGCGTTGAACACCGCCGCGACCGCCTTGGCCTTGGCCGAGACATCATAGGAGGACGTCCAGATGGGCTGCTGCTTCAGGGCATAATAGGCAACGATAGCGTCCGCTATGTCCTTTTCCGCCAGAATATGGGCTTCCCTGATCTGTTCGAACTTCAGGCCGAACTGTTCCAGCGGAATCTGCGGTGCGGCATCCGGGTTCTGATTGGCCGATGCCGTCAGTTGCAGGTCGATCTTGGAAAAGTCCACCCGCACCAGCCCGTCGGGTTTGTAATCGTAATTCTTCGGCGCGGTCACCGTCACCCGCTTGACCGGCGCTGCCCGGGCAACGGGCTGCTGCCGCGGCAGATCAGGCTTCGGCGCATAGACCGGCTGTGCCTGTACGCGGCGGCTGCCAAACAGGAAATCCATCAAATTGTCGGCGGCCAGTGCCGGAGACATGGAAATGGCTGTTGCTGACAACATGGCAGCTACAAAAATCGCATGCTTTTTCGAATTGGAATTCATAATGCCCGCCCAGATGGTACAGTCACGCCCGCAACGGATGCAGGCCACGAATGGTGATTCACAGCCAGTTTCGCCGCATCCTATTTACAATCTTTTAACAATAACCCGCCCCTTCGATTTATATTCGCGCGCGCCGCTCAAGCACCGTGATGATGGCTATCGCCTCATTTAACGCAATTCACCGCAGCTTTCACAACGATTCGCGCATCACGCCCCTGACCCAATCAATTCTTTTGCGGAACATGCAATAATGTCACAGCTCAAGTGACGCGAAACTTGAATTGCGCTATTCGGCGCACAAATATTTCCAAGTAACCTTACTGTTGTTCATTATAGCATTGATAAGTACTTTGAGCACGCCCGCCAAAGCAGGTTATAGTCTTCTGAAGAAAATATTTCTCACGGGAAAGCCCGCGCGGATACCGGTACTATTGCTCCGCAGCAGGGATCAGTGGCGATGACGGGTCGGGACGGGCTCGCGGCTCAAGCCTTTCGCCGCCAGTTCATCGAGATAGGCCTGCCAGCGCTCGTCGCGGTTGCGGCCGAGGTCGATCAGGTAATCCCAGCTGAAAAGGCCGGTATCGTGCATGTCATCGAAGGTGATGCGCACCGCATAATTGCCAACGGGGTCCATCTTGGCGATTTCGACATTCACCTTGCCCGGAACCGTCACACGCTGTTCCGGCGAATGCCCCTGCACTTCCGCCGATGGCGAAGCCACGCGCAGCAGTTCCGCGCTCAACGTGTAGGTTTCGCCGGTATCGAATGCGATCGTCAGGGAACGGCGATCCTTGCTCACCCGCAATTCCTTGGGCCAGGCAGTGGTCATGGCAGATGCTCCTTTATGCGCACTCTTCTCTATGCGCCCCGACATTTGGTCGCAAGTGAACAATCGTCCGCATGCGGAATCCTATAGAGACTGGACAAGCCGGGGCCGCCACCCTATCTCTTCTCAAGGAGGTTTGCTTGGACCACGTCGCATTGCTCGAGAAAACGGCTGTACAAACACCGATGGTTGATCCTTTCGGCAGGACGATCAGCTATTTGCGCGTGTCGGTCACCGATCGCTGCGACTTCCGCTGCACCTATTGCATGTCCGAGCACATGACCTTCCTGCCCAAGAAAGACCTTCTGACGCTGGAAGAACTGGACCGCCTGTGCACCGCCTTCATCGGAAAGGGCGTCAAAAAACTGCGGCTGACCGGCGGCGAACCGCTGGTGCGCAAGAACATCATGCATCTGATCGGTGAGCTGTCGCGCCATTTGCGCAGCGGTGCTCTCGAAGAATTGACCCTGACCACGAATGGCTCGCAGCTCGCCCGCCATGCGGCGGAACTGGCCGAGCACGGCGTCAAACGCATCAATGTATCGCTCGATACGCTCGATCCGGAAAAATTCCACGCGATCACCCGCTGGGGCGATCTGGCGCGGGTGATGGAAGGCATCGACGCGGCGCAGGCTGCCGGCATCCGGGTCAAGCTGAATGCCGTTGCCCTCAAGGGGTTCAACGACCTGGAAATCCCGGAGATGATCCGCTGGGCCCATGGCCGCGACATGGACCTGACGCTGATCGAAACCATGCCGATGGGCGAAATCGATCTGGACCGGACCGATCAGTATCTGCCGCTGTCCATGGTCAGGGCCGACCTTGCCCGGCAATTCACGCTGGATGACATTCCCTACAAGACCGGCGGCCCGGCACGTTACGCGCATATTCGCGAAACGGGCGGGCGCATCGGCTTCATCACGCCGATGACGCACAATTTCTGCGAAAGCTGCAATCGCGTTCGCCTGACCTGCACCGGCACACTCTATATGTGCCTTGGACAGGAAGACGCCGCTGACCTGCGCGCGCCGCTGCGCGCCTCGGAAGGCAATGACCTCTTGAACGAGGCCATCGACGAAGCCATCGGCCGCAAGCCGAAGGGACATGATTTCATCATCGATCGCCGCCACAACCGCCCTGCGGTCTCGCGCCATATGAGCGTGACCGGCGGCTAGAGCATTTTCCAATATTCCGGATGCACGAAGCCTCGCCGCTTGATATATCAAACGGAGCGATTCCGGGGGAGAATCGCCTGCTCTCATTCGGATGAACGCCTTGGCGCTTACGCCCAATCTTCGCGGCAGCCTGTACATGGCCATCGGCATGGCCAGTTTCACCTTCAATGACGCGACGGTCAAACTGGTTGGCGCGCATATGAACATGGGCCAGGTGATGCTGGTGCGCGGCGTGATGGCGACCACGCTCATCCTGCTGCTCGCCTGGCGGCAGGGCATGCTGATACCGCTGCGCCACGCCCTGCACCGCATGACGATCCTGCGCGCCGTCGGCGAAGTCGTGGGAACCGTGAGTTTTCTCATCGCGCTTGTTCATGTTCCCCTCGCCCTCACCTCGGCCATTCTGCAGGCCCTGCCGCTGGCCGTCACGCTGGGTGCGGCGATGTTCCTCGGCGAACCCGTGGGATGGCGGCGCTGGATCGCCATCGCCGTCGGCTTCTGCGGTGTCCTCATCATTGTTCGCCCGGGTTACGAGGGCGTCAGTCCCTACGTCCTGCTGATCGCCGTAACCGTGATCTTCGCCGCGATGCGCGATCTCGCCACGCGGCGCGTGCCCAAAACCATCCCGGTGCTGATGATATCCGCCCTGACATCGGCGGGCGTATCGCTGGCCGGCATCGGCCTGATCGGCCCGCTGGGCGGCTGGACGCCGATGACCTGGCTGAACACCGGCCTCCTGTTCTTCGCCTCCTGTTGCGTGATCGTCGCCTACCATTTCATCATTCTCGCCATGCGCGAGGGCGAAATTTCCTTTGTCGCACCGTTCCGCTACACAAGCCTCGTCTGGGCCATTCTCCTGGGTTTCCTGTTCTTCGGCGACCTGCCCGATCTTCCCATGATCATCGGCGCGATGATCGTTATTGGCAGCGGCCTCTATACGCTTTACCGTGAGCGGATTGTGGGACGGAGGCTGCCCGCCGCAACGGCTGTGGCGGCCGGTTCTTCGCCCGATGGAGTGTAAGCGGTGCGCATTGCAGGGATCATTCTGGCCGGTGGCCGGTCGAGCCGCATGGACGGGCATGACAAGGCGCTTTTGCCGTTCGGCACGGCGCGGCTGATCGATTTCATCGTCGCGCGCCTGTCGCTTCAGCTGGAAACCCTGGCCATCAACAGCAATGGCGACCCTGCGCCGCTCGCCGATCTGCACCTGCCCGTTGTCGCAGACAGCGTCACGGGATTCGCCGGCCCTCTCGCCGGTATCGTTGCCGGCATGGAATGGGCGGCAGGCAGCGCGCTTCCCTTCACCCATATCCTGACCGTCGCCACGGACACGCCGTTCTTTCCCCATGATCTCGCCTCCAGACTTGGCGGGGCCATCGCAGGTGCTCCGGATCACATCGCCGTCGCTGTCTCCGGTGGGACATGGCACCCGGTGTTCGGGCTCTGGCCGGTTGCGATGAAGGAGGACCTGAAGCAATGGCTGCGCGATCCGGAGAACCGGCGGGTCCGTACCTGGATCGAAGACCACGCACACCGCACGGTGGATTTTCCGCTGATGACGGCGCAATCAGGCGATTCATTCGATCCGTTCTTCAATATCAATCGCCCGGACGATCTCGGCCGGGCCCGGTCGATGATCGCAGAATCAAGCGATTGGAAGACATGTTCATGACCCACCGCATCTTTGGCATCACCGGCTGGAAGAACTCGGGCAAAACAACGCTGACGGTCAAGCTCGTAACGGAACTGACGCGGCGCGGCTGGAAGATTTCAACCGTCAAACACGCCCATCATGATTTCGACATCGACAAGGAAGGCACGGATTCCTTCCGCCACCGCAAAGCGGGCGCCGGAGAAGTGGCCATTGTTTCCGACCGCCGCTGGGCGCTCATGCATGAACTGGCTGATGAGGCGGAACCGTCCCTCGAAGAGATTGTCGCGCGGCTTGCCCCATGCGATCTCGTTCTGGTCGAGGGCTACAAGCGCGAAGGCCACAAGAAGATCGAGACGCGGCGGCTGGAGGGACGGCCCGGCGGGAGCCTGGCGCAAAATGATTCCGGCATTGTCGCCATCGCCAGCGATTTTCCGGTGACGGACGGGCAGATTCCCGTCTTCGACCTGGATAACACGACAGGATTGGCCGACTTTATCGAGCATGAGATGGGGCTTGCCCGCTAGGCGGGTCAGGAAATGACGTTTCGCGCGGAAGCTGCGCAAGAAAAATATAATCCTCAAACAATTATGTGGTTTTGCCGTCCTGAATCGCCGCCCGGTAAAAGATTCCCGGTTGCTTTTATCAGAAAACTAGTGGGAATATCGCCGGTCAGGAGCAGTGAAAAAACTGCGACCTTGCCCGGAAGGCTGTCCAAAAGAACAGGGGAACAGCCGGGCCACAAAAGAGAGGTTGAATAATGCGTATCACCAAGCGTCTCGCACTCGGCGTTGCTGCCGTTGCCTTTGCATTGTCCATGGGAGCGGCCCATGCAGAGGACGCCCTGAAGCTGACCATCGCTTCAGAGGGAGCCTACCCGCCCTTCAACAACCTGACGCCGGACGGCAAGCTGGAAGGCTTTGACATCGATATCGGCAAGGCGCTTTGCGAAGAGATGAAGGCGCAGTGCACCTTCGTCACCCAGGATTGGGACGGCATGATTCCCGCCCTGCAGGCCGGCAAGTTCGATGCCATCATCGCATCCATGTCCATCACGGATGAGCGCCTGAAGAAGGTCGATTTCTCCAAGAAGTACTACAACACGCCTCCCGGCATTGCCGTACCGAAGGATTCCAAGCTGAAGGACGTCACGCCGGAATCCCTGAAGGGCAAGACACTGGGCGTGCAGGCATCGACCAGCCACTCCAACTTTGCCGAAGCCAAATACAGCGGCGCCGACATCAAGATGTATCCGACCGCCGACGAGTATAAGCTCGATCTGGCCAATGGCCGCATCGACGCTGCCATGGACGACTCGGTCGTTTTGGGCCAGTGGCTCGACAGCGATGCCGGCAAGTGCTGCAAGCTCCTCGGCACGATCACGCCGGATCCGGTCATCCACGGTCCGGGCGCTGGCGTAACTGTCAAGAAGGGCAACACGGCCCTGGCTGACAAGTTCTCCGCTGCCATCGCTGCGATCCGCAAGAACGGCAAATACAAGCAGATCAACGACAAGTACTTCAAGCTTGACGTTTATGGCGCCGAAAATTGATTTTAGCCTTGTGAATTGACCAAGGGGGATGGCGGATCTGTTCCGCCATCCCTTCCTGAACTCCAAATTCGAACCTGAACTTTAAATTCAAAAATGACGGGCCGGCCCGAAAAATCGGGCACTGGGGAATGGCCTGCAAAAGAATGAAAGAAGCCTATGGGCTCAATTGCGTTATTGGGATTTGGTGAAGGCGGCTGGGGCCTGAGCATAGCAAGCGGCATTCTTGTGACTGTCACTCTTGCGCTTGCGACATTGCCCATCGGACTGCTCATCGGATTTTTCGTCGCTCTCGGCAAACAGGCCGAAGAACCGTCCATCCGGCTTGCTGCCAATATGTACACCACGATCTTTCGTGGCTTGCCCGAGCTGCTCACCCTGTTTCTCGTCTATTTCGGCGCACAGATCGGCATCCAGAAGCTCGGCGTGCTGCTGGGTTTTTCCGGAACCATCGAAATCAACTCGTTTCTGGCCGGCATGTTCGCCATGGGCGCCGTGTTTTCGTCCTACGCCAGCGAGGTCTTTCTCTCCGCATTCCGTGCCATCCCGCGCGGCCAGTATGAGGGCGGCTATGCCATCGGGCTCTCCTACGGCCAGACAATGTGGAAAGTGGTCCTGCCGCAACTGATCCGCGTCGCCCTGCCCGGCCTTTCCAATCTGTGGATGATCCTGCTCAAGGATACGGCGCTGGTGTCCGCGATCGGACTGGCGGATATCCTGCGCCAGACCGGCGTTGCGGCGCGCGTGACCAAACATGCCTTCCTGTTCTACGGTACGGCCTGCCTGATCTATCTGGTGCTCGCCATTCTCTCGTCCTTCGTGATCCATGCCATTGAACGGCGCACGACAGCCAGCGGAGTGCGGCGATGACCGAAAGCGTCCTCAATGCCCGCACAGCCGCGATAAGCCGTCCGCCCGCACCGGCGAAACGCTGGACCAGGACGCGGATTATCGGCCATGTGCTCGTCGCGTTCTGGGCCGCCCTGATCATCGGGCTCCTGCTCGACCTCTATGCCGCCTGGGATATCGTTCTCATCCAGACCTATGGCCCAAAGTACTGGCAGGGCCTGGTCACCACCCTGACGCTGGTATTCAGCTCCATTATTTTCGGGGCCATCCTGTCGGTCCCCGTGGCCTATGGCCGAATGACCAAGAACAAGATCGGCGCGGCGATCGCCTATGGCTACGTCTATTTCTTCCGCGGCACGCCGCTGATCGCCCAGGTCTTCCTGATGTATTACGGCGTCAGCGAATTCAAGACGCAGCTCGAATATGTCGGGCTGTGGTGGTTCTTCCGTGAAGCCTGGTATTGCGGCTTCCTGGCCTTCGCGCTCAATACGGCGGCCTATCAGGCGGAAATATTGCGGGGCGCCATCCAGAGCGTGTCGCTCGGGCAATGGGAAGGCGCGGCGTCCCTCGGCATCTCCAAATTCGTCACATTCCGCAAGGTCATCCTGCCGCAGGCGCTGATCGTTGCCCTGCGCCCCTACGGCAACGAGGTCATCCTGATGATCAAGGGGTCGGCCATCGTCGCCCTGATTACCGTTTACGATCTCATGGGCTACACCAAACTCGCCTATTCACGGACTTTCGATTTCCAGGCCTATCTCTGGGCCGCTATCATCTATCTGCTGCTGGTGGAAATACTGCGTCACATCTGGGACTGGATAGAACGCCGCATCACCCGGCATCTGATACGCTGATTCAACTGACCGAAAGAAACAAACGATGCTGAAAATCTGGGGCCGCGGCAACTCGACCAATGTCAAGAAGGCGCTTTGGGCCGCCGAAGAACTGTCCATTCCCTATGAAAATATTCCCGCCGGCGGTGCCTATGGCATCGTTGCCAGCCCGGAATATCGCGCCATCAACCCCAACAGCCGCGTGCCCGCCATTGAAGACGACAGCTTCGCACTCTGGGAGAGCAACACGATCGTGCGCTATCTCGCGGCGAAATACGGCAAGTCGACCTTGCATATCGAAGATGCCGCGGCGCGTGCCAGCGCGGAAAAATGGATGGACTGGGCAACGTCAAGCATCGCCATCCCCTTCCGCGACGTGTTCTGGAACACGGTGCGCCTCGCGCCGGATCAGCAGGATCACGCCGCCAAGGACAAGGGTCTGGCGGAATGCAGCGCGATGTTTGCCATTGCCGATGCGGCGCTGGCCTCCCAGCCCTATCTCTCCGGCGCAGACTTCGGTGTCGGCGACATCCCGCTCGGCTGCTTTGCCTATGCGTGGTTCGAGATGCCGATCAAGCGCCCCGATCACCCGCATCTGTTCGCATGGTACGAACGCCTCAAGAGCCGCCCGGCCTACCGGAAGGCCGTGATGACGCCGCTCACCTGACAGACTTACTGCGGCTTCAACCGCCAGATCCCCAGCAGGCCGTCCTGGTAGACCTTCTCGTCGGTGGAGATGGTGATCGCCTGGGTATTGGCCCATTTCTGCGCGAAATCGCGATAATTGGCTGAAAACGCATTGCCGGATTGGCCGCTTGTCTGGATATAGGTCGACCGGTTGAGATCGGCCAGATCAAACAGGCCGCGATAGCTGCTGCCGTGCGTGGCACGGTACGGATTGCTTTCATCCGTGAGCTGCGATTTTGCCCGGTCGAGCGTGAAAGCCCCGCCGGAGGCCGGCACATCCACATTGAAGATGCGGTCGAGCGGGCTGACCTGCGCGAACGGCCGGTGCGCCCCATAGGCATAATGCAGCGCGCCCCAGTTCCATTTCGAGCGGTCCGCACCGAGGCGGCCATCGAGATCTTTCAGGGCATCGGCCAGCGCCAGGGAAAGCACGTCGCCGCAGCTTTCCTTCTCAGGCGTCCGCCCGTCGTCACACCAGTCCCGCGCCGGATTGGGTCCGAGCCAGCGCAGCATCGCCGATACCCGGACCTGCCAGTAGGTTGGGAAGGCCTCGCCGAGATCATCCTCGACAATGCGTTTGGTGGCCGCGCGCAGCCAGGCATTGAACAGCAAGGGCTCGATGCGGTTGCGGTCTTCCACATAATCCCATTGGCTCAACTGCTTGAACGCGGCCTGATCGATGTCTTTTCGTCCTTCGATCAGCTTGAGCATCACCGGTCCCAGCACCGCATAGGCGTTGGAATAGGCATCGCCCTGCGCCTTGCGGTTGCTCTCCATCGATTGCCGGTCCGCGCCATAGATCAGCGCCTTGATCCGGTCGAACCGCCATGTCTCGTCCCAGTCGAATGTCAGGAAATGCGGATAGGCCGCATCCACCATCTTGGTATTGGCCGTGCCGATGACATTTTCCGGAGGGTTATAGCTGCGGGGCAGTTCCTCGTAGGGAATGGTGCCTTTCCAGTCATAGGTCGCATCCCAGCCCGGCGACGGCGCACGCCCCATGATGCGGTTGGCGGGATCGCGGACCGGCACCCTGCCCGGTGCGATCAGCCCGATATTGCCGTCGACATCGGCAATCACCATCGATTGCATCGGCGTCACGAAATCGCGCATCCCGTTCTGGAAATCCGTCACGCTGGCAAAATCCCAAAGTTTCAGCCCGGCGGATATGGTCTTGTCATCATCCGCAAGCGCCGTCCATGCCAGCGCTGCAACCGTGTTGCCAGGCAGATAATGATCGAGACCACGATAGTCCGCCGGCAGGACCGGCCCATGCCGCGTGACCAGCCGGTCGAAGGTCACGTCACTGCCGCCCTTGACCTTGATGGTGACAGGCTGCCTACGGAACGGCGCAAAGCCCTCTGGCGTCTGATATTCATTCCGATTGGCCGGATTGATCCGTTCGACAAAAATATCCTGAACGTCGGCGCCAGTATTGGTGAAACCCCACGCAATGCGGTCATTGCGCCCCAGCAGCACCAGGGGCGCTCCCGGCAGCGTCACCCCGACGAGGTTCTTGCTGCTGCCATCGGCGTTCTTCACCTCCAGATGCGCCAGATACCAGACGGCAGGCGCCGTCAGCCCAAGATGCGGATCGTTTTCCAGGATGGGCTTGCCGGTTTCGGTTTTCGCCCCGCCCACCACCCAATTGTTCGATGCGCCGGTCGACATGACGGCATTGAGCGCGGCAAACCGCTGTTCGGCTTGCAAAGCGCCGATCTTGATCGGTCCGCTTGGCAAGCCCAAAAGCTGCTTCAGATCCGGCAGCGGTGGCGGTGCGTCATCGGCCACGGGCGGCAGGAGATCGGTGATTTCCGCATCCGTCATTCCCAGCCGGGCAAATTTGAGACGCAACACTTCCTGATCGATATTGGCTGCCAAGGTCACGGACATCATCTTCAGCGTCACGATCACATCGGCCGCCGTCCATTCATCCGGCTTGTAGCCGAGGACGACAAATTCAGGCGAATATTTCGATGCGAAGGAGCGTCCCCTGCTGTTGATGAAGGCGTTGATGCCGCGCACATAGGCATCGATGCGTTTGCGATCGGCCGGATCGAGCGAAGCGGCCGACGCGACGGCGGATTCATAGACGCCGAGCGACCGCAGAAACCGGTCCGTGGAAACCGTCTTGTCGCCGAACATTTCGGACAGGCGCCCCTGCCCGGCCATGCGGGTGACCTCCATCTGCCACAGGCGTTCCTGCGCGTGGACAAAGCCGAGAGCGGTCAGGACATCCTCGACATTGCTGCCGACGATATGCGGCACCGCGTTCTTGTCCCGCGTCACCGTGACGGGCGCCGCAAGGTCCGTCAGCACCATCTCGCCGGTGGCCGGGGCCACCGAGCGGGCCAGCCAGACGTAACCGGCGCCTCCAGCGATCAGAGCGAGCGGAATGAGGGAAAAAACAATCCACAATAGGCCTTTGATGATCCGCCGCATTGTCCTAACCTCTCCCGCAATCCTTCGAACACATAGCCTATCTGACAGAGGAAATTACGGAATGGCAACAGTCACATTTATCGGTCTTGGTGTAATGGGTTACCCGATGGCGGGTCACCTGAAGACTCGTGGGGGCCATGACGTCACCGTCTTCAACCGCAATGGCGAAAAGGCGAAAAAGTGGGCTGAGCAGTTTCACGGCAAGCATGCACCGACCCCCGGCGAAGCCGCTGCGGATAAGGATTTTGTCTTCTGCTGCGTCGGAAATGATGACGATCTGCGGGCTGTCACCATCGGCGAGAACGGCGCCTTCCACACGATGAAGAAGGGCGCGATTTTCGTCGATCACACCACCGCGTCGGCGGAAGTGGCGCGTGAACTCGATGTGGAGGCGCGCAAGCGCGGCTTGCATTTTCTCGATGCGCCGGTTTCCGGCGGCCAGGCCGGTGCCGAAAACGGCGTGCTGACCGTCATGGTCGGCGGCGAATCGGAAGCTTTCGACAGGGCAAAGCCGGTCATCGTATCCTTTGCCAAAATGGTCGGCCTCATGGGCCCCGCCGGTGCGGGCCAACTCACCAAGATGATCAACCAGATCTGCATTGCCGGTCTCGTGCAGGGGCTGGCCGAAGGCATTCACTTCGGCAAGAAGGCTGGCCTTGATATCGAAAAGGTCATCGAGGTCATTTCCAAGGGCGCCGCAGGATCGTGGCAGATGGAAAACCGCCACAAGACCATGAACGCCGGAAAATACGATTTCGGCTTTGCCGTCGACTGGATGCGCAAGGATCTGGGTATCTGCCTCGACGAGGCCGACCGCAACGGCGCACAGCTGCCCGTCACGGCATTGGTCGACCAGTTCTACAAGCAGGTGCAGAACATGGGCGGTAACCGCTGGGATACGTCATCCCTGCTGGCACGTCTGGAGAAATAGCCGGGCCGGGACATCGGCCTGAGACGATCGGGCCGATGTCCCAGCAACGCCTACCGGGCGCGCGAAATGTGCGCCGCCAGGTCAAGGCAACGGCAGGCATAACCCCATTCGTTGTCGTACCAGGCAACAAGCTTGGTCAACCCGCCTTCAATCTGCATGCCGGCGAGCGCGTCGAAGATCGATGAATTCGGATTGCCGCGCATGTCGGTCGAGACGACGGGTTCGTCGCAATAGGCGAGGATGCCGGCCATCGCGTTCGCCGCCTGCGTGCGGATCATCGCACAGATGTCCTTGTAGGACACGTTTTCCCTGAGACGGCATGTGAGATCGATCATCGATACATCAGAGACCGGCACGCGCACCGCCATGCCGTTGATCCGCCCATTCAATTCGGGCACCACCTTGCCGACCATGCGCGCCGCGCCGGTCGTCGCCGGGATGATGTTCTCGAGGATACCGCGCCCGAAACGCCAGTCCTTGCGTGCCACACCGTCGACCGTGTTCTGGCTCGACGTCGTGGCGTGAACCGTAAGCATCAGCGCTTCTTCGAGGCCGAAAGCGTCGTTCACGGCTTTGGCGAGCGGCGCGACACAATTGGTCGTGCACGAGGCGTTCGAGACAATGCTCTGACCGGCATAGCCGGTCGCGTTGACGCCCATGACGAAGACCGGCGTGTCGTCCTCCGGCGGCGCCGAGAGCAGGACCTTACCGGCACCGGCAGAAAGGTGTCCTTCCGCGGCAGCCTGCGTCAGGAAGCGGCCGGTCGCCTCGATAACCACATCGACACCCGCCTCGCCCCAACCGATTGCGCCGGGGTCCCGTTCGCTGAAGGCCCTGACCCTGCCGCCATTGATATCGAGCGCGCTGTCTGCGGCACTTATGCTGCCCCGGAAACCGCCATGCACGCTGTCATATTTGAGGAGATAAGCGAGATGATCGGTTGGCAGCAGGTCGTTGATCGCCACGATCTCGACGTCGTTGCGCGCCATCGCGGCCCGCAGAACCGTCCGGCCAATGCGGCCGAACCCGTTGATGCCGATACGGATTTTGTCAGTCATCGATTGTCCTTTTTGTCCAGGCGGAGAAATGGCGCGCCTCTTCTTCGAGAGGGATTGCTTTCCGTGCCGCTGAATTTTAGACTACTTCGCATAAAAATTTTTGCAACGAATTTATTGCGATACGGTACAAAAATGAAAGAACAATCCGCCCGCGGGCGCCCGCGCCAATACGATGCCAAGGCTGCGCTCGGTGCCGCACTCCTCGAATTCCGGCGTCGCGGCTACACCGCCACATCGCTCGACCACCTGTCGGAGGCGACGAAAATGGCGCGGCCGAGCCTTTATGCCGCCTTCGGCAACAAGCGCGCGATCTACCTGCGGGCCGTCGAGCATTATGTCGAGGACAGTGCCGAGCACTGGAAGCGTGCCCTCTTCGGCGAACCCTCGCTGGCAAAGGCGCTCAATGACTATTTTTTGATGATTGTTGCCATCTATTCGGAAGGGGACGACCGCCCGCTCGGCTGCCCCGTGCTCAGCGTCATCACCGGTGAGGCGACAGCCGACCCATTGATCGGCGCCGAACTGTTTGCCGCTCTCGGACGCACGGACGCGCGCTTCCGCGACCGGATCGCGGCGGCGCGCGATGACGCCCAACTGCCGCCCGAGACCGACATCGATGCGGTCGCCGACATGCTTGCCGCCCTGCAGCACAGCCTTGCGCAGCGCGCCCGCGCCGGTACGGCCCGGGCGGACCTTGAACGCATCGCGCGCAATAGTATTGCATTGATTCTCAAGGCCGCGGGCGCGACCACCGCGCCGTAGGCACCATGGCGGGTCTATGCGCCTGGGGCGATCAGGCCGATTCCTTTTCGATGCTCATGTAATCGAGCGGCAGTTCCGTCGTGTACTTGATCTGCTCCATGGCGAAGGCCGAGGACACGTCGCGAATGTCGATCTTGGCGATCAGGCGCTTGTACACGGCATCATAGGCGGCAATATCAGGCACGACGACCCGCAGGAGATAATCGACATCGCCGCTCATGCGGTAGAACTCGACCACTTCGGGAAACTCCTGCACCACTTCGGAAAAACGCTTCAGCCATTCATTGTTGTGCGCCCCGGTGCGGATCGACACGAACACCGTGACACGCGTATTGACGCGGACGGGATCGAGGATGGCAACGCGGCGCTGGATCACGCCATCCTCTTCCAGTTTCTGGATACGGCGCCAGCACGGCGTCGTCGACAACCCTACCTTCTTGGCGACATCAGCCACCGCAAGCGTTGCATCCTCCTGCAGGAGGCGAAGAATTTTTCGGTCGAGTCTGTCCATGATCTCTTGTCCCTTTGGAATGGGATACTTTATGGTCCGTAATTCCCCCACCGTACAAGAAAAATATTCTAAACTTTATAATTCTGAAAAAAATTTCATCCGTAAACCGGTCAAATTAGAATCCTGACCTTCTGCCGGAGCACAGGGAGAACGTTCTGCTCGAACCATGGATTCCGGCGCAGCCAGCCGCTGTTGCGCCAGGACGGGTGCGGCAGGGGCAGAATCGAGGGTCCGGACGCCGCATCGAAATAATCCTGCCAGTGAAAGACCGTATCGGTCATGCTCGCACGGCGGCGCTTTCCCAGATGGTAGGCCTGCGCATACTGGCCGATTGTCAGGATAAGCTCGACCTGCGGCATGGCGGCAAAAACCTGATCGTGCCAGATGTGACGGCACTCCTTGCGCGGCGGCAGATCGCCGCCATGCGCATCATAGCCGGGGAAACAGAACCCCATCGGCACGATGGCAAATTTGTCCGGATCGTAAAATGCAGTGCGATCGACCCCGAGCCAGTCGCGCAACCGGTCGCCAGACGGGTCGTTGAACGGCAGGCCGCTGTTGTGAACGCGGATGCCCGGCGCCTGCCCGCAGATGACGATGCGCGCGGTCTGCGACAGCACGCAGACCGGATTGGGCTCATGCGGCAAAGGCGGCAGATAGTGCGGCGCATCCCGGCACAGGCGGCATGCCTTGATCTGCGCGGCCAGGACGTCAAGCGCCGGGGCTGGCATGGTCAGCGCCTCATGCCTTGGCACTCGGCCGGCTAGAAACGGCATCGTACCAGCGCTTCACATGCGTGACATGGCCCGGCATCTCGATCCGGGCAGGCTTGAAGAAATCGATGGCCACGAGCCCGGTAATATCGGCGATGGAATAGTCGTCGCCCGCGATGAAGGCGTTGGTTGCAAGCTGCGTGTCGAGAATATCCAGGAATGCCACGGCCTTTGGCTTGTTTGCCTCGCCCCATGCGGGAATTTGCGGCACCTCCCATTCGATCATCGCCGGGTGGATATGACGGAAGGCGGCGGCAACGCTGGCAAACAGGTGCAGTTCCACACGCCGCTGCCACATTTCCACCAGCGCCTTGCCAACCGCACCCCGACCGAACAGGGCGGGTTCGGGGTAGATTTCCTCGAAATAGCGGGAGATCGCCACGGACTCGGTGATAACAGTTCCGTCATTGAGTTCAAGCACGGGCAGGCGCTGCATGGGATTGAGCGCGGTCACTTCGGCCGAGCGATGCCCCATCGCCCCCATGTCGACAGGCACGAGCGGCACCTCGACACCCTTCTCCGCCAAAAATATGCGCACGCGCCGCGGGTTCGGCGCCCGTCCTCCATCATATAGTTTCACCAGATCTCTCCCAGTTTCTGACGCACCCAGTCATAGACGCCATTGACGATATCGGCCAGCCGGTTCCGCGCCTCCGGCGCTGTTTCAGCGTCCTGCTGGTGCAGCTTCCGCCAATCCTGCGGCCTGTCGAAAGAACTTTTCCACAGCCCCTTTCGTTCCGTCCGCGCCTGCATTTCCGCGTCGCGGTAGTCGCCATAGGCAACGGCCTGTCCGGTCTCGACCATGGCGCGGTTGAGATCGGCATCGCCTGCAAAACAGGTGCCGAGATCGCGCCTGTACTTGTCCCGCCCGCTCGTTTCACAGCGGACCGGCCGGCCACCGATCAGCCTGACCAGCGCCTGCCGCGCCTCCTGCCCGCAGGCATAGTCGCCCTGCCCTTTGCCGCAACGCTGGGCGAGTTCCGGCGCATCGATCCCCTTGAGGCGGACATGCTGCCCCGTCACGACCACCGTATCGCCATCGATGACATAGGCCTTGCCCGTTATCTCCCGCACCTCGCGCGGCACCGACAACCGCGCCGCCAGCAGCGCAACCAGAGCGAAGAACACCAGCATCAGCAGATAGTCGGCCAGTTTCCTGGCGAGCGGACGCGGCGCCGCCGCAGGACGCTGCCAGCGCCGGCGATAACGGCCAAACCGCCCGTTCATTGCGACGTACCATCCATGCCGGTTGATTCTCCTCGCCGATTGGGCAGATTTGAAAGTCTTTTAATCATTTATGAATAGGCTTGCGATGCAATGCTGCCGGAGTGCAGACAAAACGGCGATCTGGAACGGGGCGCATGGCATTACTCGACGCAATCAGTGCAGACAAAAACATTGTTGACCGGCGAAAACTGCCGCGCAACAAGGATTTGTCCGTTGTGGTTCGCCGCGCCCGCGACCGTCTGATGGAACATGCCGGCATCAGGCACTTCGAACGCGAACTGCTGTTCATGCACACCCGCGCGCTGATCGTCAACGCGGCAATGCTGCCGCTGTTCATCGCCCTGATCGCCGTGGCCGGCGTCCTCGCCGGATTTGGCCGGGACATGGTCGTCTGGGCCGGCATCACGATCGGCCTCTATATGGTGCTCGGCCTTCTCGCCCGCCGCCTGGAAAAAATCGGCATCACGAACGAACAGGTCAAGAACTGGCAGATCATCTATCTCGGCGGTCATTTTCTCACCAGCATGGGATGGGCGTATTTTTCCTTTCTGAGCTGCGCCACCTGCGGCATCAGCCTGTTCCCGGTCATTCAGGCGGTTGTCCTGATCTTGGCCATGGCGATTACCGCGATCATCTGTTCGGCCCTGCGCGCGGCCATCCTCGCGGCATTCACCGTGCCGGTCATCACCTACACGATCCTCGCCACCAGCCACCTGCAGAGCCCGATACAGGCGACGATGGTCATCATGCTGTTTGCGGGGCTGGCCTTCTTCTATCTCGTGGCGACACGGCTTAACCGCTCGGTATCCGTCTCCCTTGCCCTGCAGGCGGAGAAGGATGCCCTGATCGCCGAGCTGGAAACGGCCAACGCCATGTCCGACGAAGGCCGCCGCCGCGCCGAGGAAGCCAATCTGGCCAAATCCCGTTTTCTCGCCTCCATGAGCCACGAACTGCGCACGCCGCTCAACGCCATCCTCGGCTTTTCCGAAGTCATGGCCAAGGAAGTGCTCGGGCCGATACAGAACACCACCTATCGCGAATATGCCGGGGATATCCATGCCTCCGGCGTCCACCTGCTCAACCTCATCAACGAAATCCTCGATCTGAGCCGGATCGAAGCCGGGCGTTACTCCATCAACGAGGAGCCGCTGCTGCTAACCGACATCGCCGAAGAATGCATCCACATGATGGATCTGAAGGCCCGCAACAAGGGGATACGGCTGCTGCCCCAGTTCGAAACCGGCATGTGGCCGATGCAGGCCGACGAGCGCTCCATACGGCAGATCATCCTCAACCTTTTGGCCAATGCGGTGAAATTCACCCCGCAGAACGGCCGCATCGACATCAAGGTCGGCTGGACGGCGGGCGGCGGGCAGTATGTCTCGGTGCGCGACAATGGCCCGGGCATCCCGCCGGAGGAAATCCCGGTGGTCCTGTCCGCCTTCGGCCAGGGCTCCATCGCCATCAAGAACGCCGAACAGGGCACGGGCCTTGGCCTGCCCATCGTGCAGGCCCTCGTGCACATGCATGACGGCGAGTTCCACCTCTTCTCCAAATTGCGCGAAGGCACGGAAGCGCTTGCGGTTTTCCCGCGTGCGCGGGTCCTGCAAAATATGGATTCCGCCACGAAATCCGCCGCCGCCAAAAAAGTTGCCTAGAATACTCAGGTTCAATTAATTGTCATTTGCGCGTTATGCGGCACCCCGCCATTGCTGGCCCATTGCAACAGGTTCATATGGGGAAGCTTCATGAACGCAAATGGAAACAACCGTCCTCTGATCATTCCGGCTCTTGGCGGCATCTACACCGGCCTCGCACAATTTTCGGAAACGCTTCTGCGCGTCATTGCCGGCGGTGCACTTGTCGTGCACGGCGCAGGCAAGATCGCCAACCCGTTCGGTGCCGTCGAAATGGTCGAGGGTCTGGGCTTTTATCCCGGCGTGTTCTGGTCGCCGCTGCTGGCGGCAACGGAGTTTTTCGGCGGCATCCTGCTGGCGCTCGGCTTCCTGACGCGCCCGGCAGCCTTTGCCACCACCATCGTGCTGGCCGTGACGATCTATTTCCACTGGATCGCGCAGGGTCAGGGCTGGGCGGGTTCGGAAAAATCCATCCTGTGGGCGGCGATCCTGTTCTTCTTTGTCATCCGCGGCGCCAGCAATCATTCGGTCGACGCAAAAATCGGCAAGGAATTCTAGCCAGTATTGCACCGCCGGCATGCGCCCCGCGTGCCGGCGGTATCACTCCATCCGCTCAGGCAGCAAATCGGGCGATCACCATGCAGACGGCGGTGACCGCCAGCAGACCGGCTGCGATGCGGTGGGATATCTCCGGTTTTTTCCGCAACGCACCCTGCACCCCCGCTGCGGCGATGGCGGCGACTATGCCGATCCCGAGAACCGTCTCGGAGCCCGACAGCCAGCTGCCGTGGTAAAGCCCCATCAGCGTGGCACCGCTCAGAAAGGCCACCGTCGCCGCCCCCATTTGCGGCCGGAAGAACTGCTGGCTTCCCGCACCGCCCGTACGGGCAAGCGTAAACGTCGATCCCGCCCAAAAGATTGATGACAAGACGTGAATGGCGAGCAAAATCATCAGAAAGACTGGCATGATGAACCTCCCTGTTGGCGTATTGACGCGAATTGGTATCTTGATTGATACGATCGGATAATACATAGATATCTAACTGTTCGATGTCAAAGGAATATGATGGAACCCGTACACCCACCCATCGGATTGCTGCTCGCGCGCACGGCCAAAACTGTCAGCCGTGCCTTCGATGATGCTCTGGCTGCCGAAGGCGGCTCCGTATCGGTCTGGCTTATCCTGCTGGCGCTGACGCGCGGCGGCCACCGGATGCAATCGGAACTGGCCGATGAGGTCGGCATCCAGGGCCCGACCCTGACGCATCACTTGAATGGCATGGAGGATGCAGGTCTTTTGCTGCGCAAAAGGGAACCGGACAACCGGCGTATCCACCGGATCGAGCTGACCGATGACGGGCGCGCAATGTTTCATCGCCTGCGGCGTGTCGCCATGGCCTACGACGCGCGACTGCGCTCCGGGTTTACGGAAGCGGAGCTGGACATGGTGCGGGATTTGCTGGAGCGGCTGGCCGGCAACGCCAATCCAGCCCCCGGATGATTGGCCGGGGGCTGCGGCGCAAAAGTCTCAGTCCCGGTTGCTGACGCCTGCCTGGTCGAATGTTGCCATGCCGCTGTGGCAGAGCGCCGCCGCCTTGACGATACCGGCGGCGAGCGCCGCACCGGTGCCCTCGCCCAGCCGCATGCCAAGGTCGAGCAATGGCTTCTTGCCCAGCTTTTCCAGAACCTTGCGGTGGCCGGGTTCCGCCGAGACATGGCCGAACAGGCAATGATCGATGGCTTCCGGGTTGGCCGCATGCAGGATCGCGGCGGCCGAGGTGGCGACATAGCCGTCGATGATGACGGGGATTTTTTCGACGCGTGTCGCCAGAATGGCACCGACCATCGCCGCGATCTCGCGCCCGCCCAGACGGCGCAGCACCTCCAACGGATCCTTCAGGTGCGAGCCGTGCAGTGCCACGGCGGTACGCACGGCATCCGCCTTGCGCTTCATGCCGTCACTGGTCGCACCCGTGCCGGGTCCGACCCATTCCTCCGCCGTTCCGCCGTAGAGGGCGTGGAAAATCGCCGCCGCAATGGTGGTATTGCCGATACCCATCTCGCCGATGCACAGAAGGTCCGTGCCACCCGCGATGGATTCCATGCCGAAAGCCATGGTGGCGGCGCAGGTCTTTTCGTCCATCGCCGCTTCTTCGGTGATATCGGCGGTGGGATATTCCAGCGCCAGATCGAAGATTTTCAGGCCGAGATCATTGGCGATGCAGATCTGGTTGATCGCCGCGCCGCCCGCCGCGAAATTTTCCACCATCTGCGCCGTCACCGATGACGGATAGGGCGAAACACCCTTGGCGGTGACGCCGTGATTGCCGGCGAAAACCGCGACCAGCGGCCGCGTCACCTGCGGACGCGAACGGCCTGTCCAGGCGGCCAGCCACTCGACGATCTCTTCCATGCGGCCGAGCGCGCCCGGCGGCTTGGTCAGTGTCGAATCGCGCTTGCGCACGGCGGCGACCGCGGCCTCGTCCGGTCCGGGCAGGGTTTCGATGAGAGTGCGAAAATCGTCAAATGGCAGGCCAGTGGTCATGATGTTCCTTGAACCAAGTCTTCATGGCAAATTATCGATGCACGTCCTATAAGCTTTGGCAGACAAAACGCAAAGGCCATCGGGCGGCATTGAATGTCGCGCCCCGGCCGCCGGCTTTGCTGAACGGGAACAGGTCATGGAACTGCTGAAGGAAACGATGCGCGCGCTGGCCTTTCTGTCGCGCTGGCCGGTATCGCCGCAATGGTTCGAGGATTATCAGGGCTCGCTGCACGACACGGTGCGCGGCTTTCCGCTCGCGGGCATCCTGATCGCCGTGCCTGCCGCGGTGGTCATCCTTGTCGGACACACCCTCGACCTGCCGGAATTCGTGACCGCGCTGCTGCTGGTCACCACCTCGATCATTGTCACCGGCGCCCTGCACGAGGACGGCCTTGCCG
>OIEQ01000470.1_pt1 | contig 22591 bp, 19 predicted proteins | sample 1581841 | NCBI WGS metagenome assembly OIEQ01 (sample SAMN03281020, study PRJEB24777) | human gut metagenome | isolation source: fecal sample PR170 from 1 month old male Malay infant, vaginal delivered... | place: Singapore | collected 2005-12-29
ATCGGCCCAGATCCGCGAAATTTTAATCAGCGAGTCAGCTTGGGAAGAAATGACCTGCTTATTCGCACCTTCCCTAGACTCTTTGGTGATAAACCAGGTGAAATAACAATTAGCCATCTCTATTTACCAGAGGCAGATAGTAGTACATCGAAAATTGAACTTACGGTGCTCGATAAGAAACAATACCAGATTGAAGGTGATGGTTTTTCATTGAAAGGAACTGTGGGTAATTTATTAGATGATAAGGGGATATCATTACTGGTAAATAATATAGATGCTAAGCCTGGAACAACTTTTATAATTTCTTATTTATCTAGATTGAAAGCAATAACTGAACTGCAAGAAGTATTTAATGTTTCTGATCAAGGGAAAGATACTGGGATATTAAATTTAACTCTTACAGGAAGTGATCCTTCCTTAATTGCTAAAGTTCTCGATAATATTAGTCAAAATTATTTATCTCAGAACGTTGCTCGTCAAGCAGCTCAAGATGCTAAGAGTCTTGAGTTTCTTGACAAGCAATTGCCCAAAGTACGAACCGATTTAGATGCAGCAGAAGATAAGTTAAATACTTACCGTAAGCAAAGAGACTCTGTAGATTTGACTATGGAGGCGAAGACGGTTCTTGATCAAATTGTTAACGTAGATAATCAATTAAATGAACTAACGTTTAGGGAAGCGGAGATTTCACAGTTATATACTCACGAGCATCCAACATATAAAGCTCTGATGGAGAAACGCCAGACGCTTCAACAAGAAAAATCTAAGCTGAATAAACGTGTAAGTTCTATGCCCGGTACTCAGCAAGAGGTATTACGACTAAGTCGAGATGTTGAATCTGGACGTGCAGTATATTTACAATTACTAAATCGCCAGCAAGAACTGAATATTGCTAAATCTAGTGCTATTGGTAATGTACGTATAATAGATAATGCAATTACTCAGCCTAAACCAGTAAAACCTAAAAAAATAATGGTGGTGGCAGTAGGCTTTATTTTTGGTTTATGCTTATCAGTTTGTTTGGTATTGCTGCGGGTATTTTTACGTAGAGGGATTGAGTCTCCTGAGCAATTAGAAGAGGTGGGTATTAATGTTTATGCAAGCGTACCTGTATCGGAGACCCTAGAAAAGGATAACCGACGCGCTGGAACCAGGAAAAAGCAACAAAGCAGTACATTGCTGGCACTTGAAAACCCAGCAGACCTCGCTATTGAGGCGATTCGAGGGCTTAGAACCAGTCTCCATTTTGCTATGATGGAGGCAAAAAATAATGTACTAATGATTTCAGGTGCTAGTCCTAATGCAGGCAAAACTTTTATAAGCAGTAACCTTGCTACTGTTATGGCCCAGACAGGGCAAAAAGTTCTGTTTATTGATGCGGATATGCGTAAAGGTTATGTACATAAATTATTTAATGTAGATAATAAAAAAGGATTATCAGATATACTTTCTGGATCAGAACTAATTGACAATGTGATTGTGAAATCATTGGAGGCTGGTTTTGATTATATTTCTCGGGGTCAGGTACCGCCAAATCCAGCTGAACTCTTAATGCATTCTAGATTTGAAAAATTATTGAATGATGCATCTAAAATGTATGACTTGGTTATTGTTGATACACCACCAATATTGGCTGTAACTGATGCTGCAATCATTGGGCGCTATGCCGGAACTACGTTAATAGTTGCACGCTTTGAAGAAGATACTGTAAAAGAAATTACTGTTAGCGTAAAAAGATTTGAGCAAGCAGGAACAATAGTAAAAGGATGTATTCTGAATGGCATTGTAAAAAAAGCTAGCAGTTACTACGGCTATGGTTATAGCCATTATGGATATACCTATTCAGATAAAAAATAACTTAAGTTGTAATTTATGCCCTCTGTAAAAAGAGGGCTTTATTTTTTAGCCATCCTTTATTTCGTCCATTCGAGGGGAACATGACGCATTATATGAAAAATATAATATGCAGTGTGGCGTTAGCATTAGTGGACTTTATTAGTTTCATTGCCTCATTGTATTTGGCTCTTGGTATACTATCAATTACGTTAACAAACTTTAGTTTAAGAGTTCCAGATGAACAGATAGAAGGATGGATGTACCTCCATTGGGTACTTGGCGGTTGCTGTGTAGCTTGGTACGGTGTTAGGTTACGGCATTACTTTTATCGCAAGACTTTTTGGTTTGAATTAAAAGAAATCTTAAGAACGTTACTTATTTTTGCTATTTTTGAAATGGCTGTAATGGCATTCGCAAAGTGGTATTTCTCTCGTTATGTGTGGCTACTAACATGGATACTTGCCGCATTACTAGTTCCTTTGGCAAGAATGGTAACAAAATCGCTCCTTAATCATTTTGGAATATGGTTGCGTGATACATGGATTATCGGTAATGGAAATAATGCGCGTGATGCTTGGGTAGCAATTAACAGTGAGCGAAATTTGGGGCTTAAAGTTGTAGGTTTTATTGCCAGCGGAAGCTCTGAGCCATGTGATGCCAAAATTTTCGACGTGCCTGTTACTACAGTAAGCGAAAAATGGTTAGATAGTGTAAGTAAAAGAATGCAATTTATTGTAGCCGTAGAATCACACCAAAGCGAGTTACGAAATAGATGGCTTCGGGAATTGATGATCAAAGGATATCGGTATGTATCAGTAATCCCAACATTAAGGGGCATGCCTTTAGATAGTACTGATATGTCGTTCATATTTAGTCATGAAGTAATGATATTTCGAGTTCAGCATAATTTGGCAAAATGGTCTTCGAGATTGATAAAAAGAACTTTTGATGTTTTTGCATCTATTGGGATTATTATAATGCTATCACCATTACTTATTTATATTGCTCAAAAAGTAAAAAAAGATGGTGGCCCAGCGATTTATGGACATGAGCGCGTAGGCAAAAGTGGTAAAAAATTCAAATGTTTAAAATTTAGATCTATGGTTATAAATTCTAAAGAGGTTCTCGAAACAGTACTTTCAAATGATCCAGATGCTAAAAAAGAATGGGACGCTACCTTTAAGTTAAAAAATGATCCTAGAATAACAACGATTGGACACTTTTTAAGAAGAACAAGCCTGGATGAGTTGCCTCAGTTATTCAATGTATTGAGAGGTGAGATGAGTTTGGTAGGCCCAAGACCTATTATTACTGATGAATTGGAGCGTTATAATGAAGAGGTGGATTACTATTTATTAAGTAAGCCGGGGATGACTGGGTTATGGCAAGTAAGTGGTCGCAGCGATGTTGATTATGATACTCGAGTCTATTTAGATACGTGGTATGTTAAAAACTGGTCTATGTGGAATGATATAGCAATTCTTTTCAAGACAATCAGTGTTGTTTTGAAAAAAGATGGCGCATATTGAAATATATACTTATGATATTATAATGATGGTCAATATGAAAACAGTCGCAATTTTTAGAAATCAACTTTTCAAAAACTCAGAATCATTTATAACTAATCAGGCCGACTCAATAAAAAAATTTAAATGTGTATATGTCGGAAGAAAAGTTTTAAATAAAACAAATAGAGATAATGTAATATCATTAGAGAGTGTTGTATCTAGTAACGTAAGAACAAAGGAGTTTTGGAATGCTATTTTTAGAGATTCATATGCTTATAGTTTACTTCTGAAAAATACTCAAATCGATATCATTCATGCTCATTTTGCTATCGACTCTCTCTATGGCCTTTCGATAGCAAAGAAATTAAATATTCCAATAATTACTACATTGCATGGATTTGATGTAACGACTAAGAAATTAGATTTAATAAAATCCTTATCTCCAGCTTGGATTAATTATTGTTTTTTTTCGAGTAAACTAAAGGAACATGGAGATATGTTCTTATGTGTATCCGATTTTATAAAAGAGAAGGCTTTATCTGCAGGTTTCCCTGAAAGTAAGCTAAAGACTCATTATATTGGTATTGATGTGGAGAATATAACTCCAATTGCTGATGCAGAGCGAGATAAAAGTATATTACATATAGCAAGGCTTGTGGAAAAAAAAGGGACACTAACGATTATTTCTGCTGTTGGACTTATAAAAGATCATCTCAATGGATATAAAATAAAAATTATAGGGGATGGTCCTCTTTATCAGAAAATAAAAGATAAGATAAATGAAATGCAGTTAAATGAGCATATAGAGCTCATGGGTGAAGTCAAGCATCACGAAGTTATGCAAATGATTTCTTCTACTTCAATGTTATTAGTTCCAAGCGTGACTGCAAAGAATGGTGATTCAGAGGGACTTCCCACTGTCATATTAGAAGCATCTGCAAATAAAGTTCCTGTTATTGGGACATTGCATGCAGGAATTCCCGAAGCCATAATTGATGGAGAAACAGGATTCCTTGTAGAAGAACATGATGCCAAGATGCTCGCAGAAAAAATTCAATATTTAATAGAACATCCTGAGGTTCGTAATGAGTTTGGTCATAATGCCCGCCAGTTAATGTTAAGGAAATTTAATTTACCTGTACAGACGGAAAAGTTAGAACAATACTATAAGGAAGTAATTAATGAATGATTCGGTAGTTATTCTGGCTCGTTCATTACCTATTCATAATATGGGTGGGATGGAGGTTGTCTGTTGGGATTTATGTTGCTCACTTGCAAAGCATGGTCTGACTGTCTATGTTGTAACAACTCCATACCCTAAAGGTAAAAATTTAACTAAGGTACCTGAAGGAATTGAATTATGTATTTTAGATAAAACAAAACCTGGCCAATATAGTCGTGAATGGTGGAGTGATTCGGCAGACTTTATTAAAGGATTGAAAGACAAAAATGTAAAAGCAATTATTAGTATAAGCGCTGCTGGTTTTTCTTGCTTGAAATATAAAAATTATTTTCCTAAAGCAAGATTTATTATGCAAGCGCATGGTACTTCATACGATGAGATATCTTCAAAGATTAGAAGTGGTTCATTAAAGAGGATTTTATCCGCAGCCAAGAATGCTCTTTGGTTTTTTAAAGATGGAATGAGCTATCCGAAGTTTGATGATTTAGTTGCAATCGGAGAATCTGTTTATCATAGTTTGACTAGTATTCCGACAAAAATTATTGTAGGTGATTCAAATGTAGTCAAAATAGAGAATGGAATTGATAACGAATTGTTTTCGGATGATCTCTCCTTTCGGGATGAAATAAGACAGCATCTTAAAATTCCTAAGGATGCAGTTGTATTCTTATCGGCATCTAGGTTACATAATCAAAAAGGTGTTGATAATAACCTTTTGGCATTTAAAGAGTATTTCTCTCTAAATAATAATTCTTATTATTTAGTCTGTGGTGATGGAGAGGAAGCTGGACGTCTAAGTCAATTAGCATCTGATTTAGGTATTTCAAAAAATATAATTTTTCTAGGAGGAAAAGAACGTTGTGAGTTAGCGAGGTTAATGCAGGCGTCGGATGTTTTTGTATTTTTAACTAAACGGGTTGAAGGTTTGCCACTGAATGTCCTTGAGGCAATGAGTTCAGGGTTACCTGTAATTATTTCTAAGCATCTAACTTTTTCTGCATCGGATAAAGTTATTAAGGTAAATCCGGAAGAATATAAGGATATTGCTAGCGAAATCTATGGTTTATTGAAATCTTATGATAGAGAGAAACGCTTTTCATATATTTTAGCACAAAATACACTGTCCTATGCTACTGATAGGTATTTACAGTTAATATATACTGATAAAGTCAGGAAATAAAAGTGAAAAAAGCCATACAGCAAATTCTTAGCGGTAATATTCTTTCTAAAGCATTAGGTCTTCTCAGGGAAGTCTTAATGTCAAAGTATTTTGGGACTGGAGAGATTAATGGCGGGTACAGGATTGCTCAATCAGGTACTTTAGTTCCCATAAACTTCATGACTAGTGATAGTTTGAATTCAGCATTTATTCCTCTCTACAAAAAATATTTATTGGAAGATCAGAATAAAGCAAATACATTTAAATGGTGTATGTTCTTTATTTTTCTGATGATATCAATGTTGATTTTTTGTATTTTATTTTTTTATTCACCATTTTGGGTATCAATATTGGCTCCTGGTATTGATGAGAAAACAAAAATAATATCTGTTTCATTATTAAAGATCATGGCGGTTTGTTGCCCATTTTATCTTTGCTCGGCTCTCATGAATTATGTTTCAATGGCGCACGATGATTTTAAGCCCATGTCTATGAGGAATCCTGTTCAAAATGTTGGTATGTTACTAGGGGCGGTAACTGCATATTATTTTGATAAATATGAGCTTTTAGCATGGGGGTTTACTGGTAGCTATATTTATTTTTTTGTTTGGTCTTTATTAAGAAAAAATTCTGATGTTATTTTGGCTAGGCCAAAAAAGTTAGTTGCAGTAGATATAAGACTTGTGTTGAATGATTTTTGGAAGGTGCTAAGGCCATTATTATTATTACCAATTATACTGCAAGGTAATATCACTCTGGAGCGTGCTCTTTCATCTCTGGTCGGTTTAGATGCTATATCATCTTTGGATTATGCTAAATTTATAACTGAAACAGTAATATTCTTTCTTTCTGTACCTATTGCGTTTGCAGGTTTATCTGCGTGGTCAGGGCTGACAAGTGAAGATATTAAGGAAAAGTTGAGTAAAATTTATACTTTGCTAGTTATATTAGGTATGTCTGTTTCGTTTTTCTTAATGTGCTACTCGAAATCTATAGTTATAGTTCTATTTCAGCGAGGAGCATTCGATACTACATCAGTAGAAATGACCTCATCATATCTTCAAGGTATGAGCATTGGATTATGGGCTCAAGTAATTGGTTATATTTTTATTAAAGCGCTAAGCGCGCAACTACGAAACAAGCAAGTATTGATTGTGATGATTTTGTCGTTGTTTGGAAATGCAATAGTTAACATCATTACTTATAAATCATTTGGTGCTTTTGGTATAGGATTAGGATGTTCTGCTTATGGCTTATTTCTCCTGCTGACTAGTGCTTTTTTTCTTGGATTACATAAAAATTTACATAGTTCGGTTCTTAAAATGGCAGCAGGGATTATAATTTATGGCATTTTTTATAAAATATATGGTTCGGTGAGTCATAGTGCTTTTGAAGTAGTTAATCTATTTGTTAACTCGATCGTTTTCTTCTGTTTTTTTGTTATATGGATTTTCTCTTTCAAAGAGTTAAGATTTAGTTTTCTAAATTTATTTAATAAAAAAAAGGCGTAATTTCAATGAAAGAAGATATAGTTGTACTATCAACAGCTGATTGGGATAATCCATTTTGGACTAATAAGCAGCATGTCACAGTTGAGTTAGCTAAGCGCGGGCACCGTGTTCTTTATATCGAGTCACTGGGGCTAAGACAACCAAGTATAAATAAAAAAGATTTGAGCAGAATTTATCGACGTATAATAAAAGGTATTAAGCCTCCCAGAAAAGTCAGAGATAACATCTGGGTTTGGTCACCTATATCTATACCGTTCAATAAATTTTCTTTTATTCGTGTTATTAATAAAATACTACTGAGTTCAACATTAAAGATTTGGTCATCTTTTATAGGCTTCAAAAAACCCATGTTATGGACTTATAATCCTCTAACAACTCGATTTTTGAATGTTGAAAATTTTAATTATTCTGTATATCACTGCGTTGATGAAATTAAAGCTCAGCCAGGTATGCCCGTAGATATTTTAGAAAATGCAGAAGAAGATTTAGTCCGAAGAGTAAATATTACTTTTGTCACATCACCAACTTTACTTAAAACACGTAAAGTATGGAGCAATAATGTATACTACTTTTCTAATGTTGCAGATTATGAGCATTTCAATATAGCTAAAGATGAGTCGCTGGGAATTCCTGACGATATGAGAGATATAAAAAAACCAGTTTTAGGATTTATAGGTGCAATTAGTGGTTATAAAGTTAATTTTCCGTTATTGGCTGCTATTGCTGATGCTCATCCAGAATGGTCTATAGTTTTAATTGGGGACATAGGTGAAGGCGATCCATCGACAGATGCCAAACTTCTTAATGATAAAGTTAATATACATATAATAGGCGCTCGTCCATATAAGCAACTACCAGCATATTTAAAAGCGATGGATGTTGCCCTCTTACCTAATAATATTAATGAATATACAGCATCTATGTTCCCAATGAAGTTTTTCGAGTATCTATCTGCAGGAAAAAATGTTGTAAGTGTAGACCTCGTTTCTATAAAAGAGTTTTCTGGGTGTGTAAAGATAGCTAGTAGTAGTGAAGATTTTATAGCCGCTATAGAAGAGATCCTCGCAGGAGACGTGATTGCACCAGAGAAAATTGATCTTTTAGCTAAGGAGTATACATATGCTTCACGAACAGAAAAAATGTTTAAATTAATTGAATCTGATAAATCTGATAAATAGATAGAGGAATTATGTACAGTTTCCCAATTATTGTCCAAATATCTCGCGATGCCGGTGATACAGGTGGTGGTCGAGTTGTCACTGAAACAAGCAAATGTATGGCCAAAAAAGGTTATAAAGTGATTATAATCACTGATGCCGAATGTGCTGTCTCGGAAGATAACATTACTTTGAAATATACTCTATTCGGTAATAAATTAAAGAAATGGGTGCCTGGTAATAAGTTAACTAAAACGATAAGACACTTCACGCAAATGTTTCTTTTTTCATTTTTATCATGTATTGAGTTATTTAAAATAAAAGGTGACAAAATTGTTCTTAATCATAATTTAGAGAGCTTTTGTGGAGATGTATATGTATTACATAATGTTTTTTGTTTCGAGAATAACGAAAAGCCATTTCTATTAAAAACAAAGAGGTTTTTTAATCCAGTATTTCTTTTTAGAAGTGCAAGAGAGCGTTATCTCCTGGCAACAGCTAAAAATAAAAAAATAATAGCAGTTTCAAAAAAAACATTAGATGAGGCTGCGAGATATTGTAATAGAAAGTCAGATTTAGTCTATATAAATAATGGTGTTAATCTTGAAGAGTTTCCTTTCCGCGAACATACAATTGATGACCATTGTTTTAATATTATATTTGTTGGGCATGAGTTTGAAAGAAAAGGGTTAAAATTTATCATTGAAAGTTTAACCCTGTTGCCGGAACAAGTAAAACTTAATGTAGTTGGTGGTGCAGGTAGTAACCAGAAAAAATATGAGGATCTGGCTAAGCAATTACATGTCTCTCACAGAGTCAAATTTTGGGGGACGTTGCTTGGGGAGCAGTTGGTTCAACTGTATCATCGTTCACATGTGTTTGCTCTACCAAGTTCATATGAAGCTTGGCCACTAGTTGGTTTGGAAAGCATGTCTTGTGGTTTACCTGTCTTAATGACTAGAGTGGGAGGTATTCCTGAATATCTATCTGATGGATATAATGGATACTTTATTAATATATCTTCCGAAGATATTGCAGAGAAAATAATGTTACTTATCAACAACGTTGATAAATATTCAAGTCTATCTCTAAATGCAAGAAATACAGCAATGCAACACTCTTGGAATGTTGGTGCTGAGAAGTACCTAGATATTATAAAGAAGTGTATTTAATAATTTTGATTATTGGTCGTTATTATGTTGATTATATAATTTTTGATAAAAAGGTTTGAAATGATAAATATATACACATCAGCTAATAAAACCACGTCACTTAGCATGGCTAGGGCTGTGTTTGTTATATTTCTTCTTTGGAGTACTTTTTATGCACCATTAAAATGGATTCTCAATCTTGCAGGTGTCGGTTTTTTATTTTATATACCAAAATTTGCGTTATTAATAAGTATCATTGTTAGTGTTTTTTTGACTAGAAAAATAAATAAGCAAACAGTATTTTTTATTATTGCTGTTTTTATTTCCTCTATATATGGTCTATATGTATTTGGTAATTTATCACAGGTTTTATTTTGTATTTATATTCTAGTACCATTTGCCTTTGGTCTGTACTATGGAGAAAAACTGATTAATGGCGGTATGTACAAGACACTTATTATCATATGGGCAATGATATCTATCGGTGTACTGCTAAATGTTGTAATCCAATATCCATGGGCTGGTGCGGTAATGGATATTGATGGGGGGGCAATTTATATTGCAAAGGAATGGACTACATATGATGTTACTCGTTATGCTGGTTTCTCTGTAGCATCTTATTCAGTTGCGACTCAACTTCTTGCAATTGGTGTTTATCTTATCTGTGTCGCCAAAACAAAAAAAATCAAAGTGATATTTTTTGTCGTTACTTTTATCTTACTTGTTTTAACCACAACTAAAGGTGCTATTTTTTCTTTAGCAGCAGTGGGGCTTCTATTGTTTTTTTATACGAATAAAAAAATCATGCTCCATAAAATATTAATAATCGTGCTGATTATTGATATTATACTTCCTATTTTATCCCTTTCGTATTCTGACTCTTTGGTGTATAGCGGTAATCGAGGTGGGTCATGGTTACTTACTACTGAAACTATTTATGAGCGCATGACATGGATGTGGCCTGAATCTTTATCTTTTATTTTACATAAAGGTAATGTCATTATGGGGGCTGGAATGGGAGGGATAGGTACAGCATTATCATTGTTTTATCAGCAATTCGATGAAAATGCTTTACGCTTCGCTTCTGCTGACAATATATTCATATATACATTTGGTCTGTTTGGGGTTTTGGGAGTAATTGCTTTATTTGTTTTATGTAAAAAAGCATCTAAAATCAATTGGCAAGATGATCTCTCTATTTACGTATATATGAGCACATTAAGTATGCTTTTATTTGGATTGGTCGGTGCTCCTTTTGAAAGAGAGTTTTGGCTTGTATTTTTAGGAATAACAATCCAAATTGCTTTTAAAAATACTAATCAAGCTAAATAATTATTGGGGGTGATGTTTGATTTATCCTGTTATTATGGCCGGTGGTACCGGTAGTCGTTTATGGCCGATGTCTAGAGAATTGTATCCGAAACAATTCTTGAGGTTAAGCGGAAATGACTCAATGCTGCAAGAAACTATTAACCGATTGATTGGTTTAGATACTAAAGAGCCATTAGTTATCTGTAATGAGCAGCATCGTTTTTTAGTCGCAGAGCAATTACGTCAAAATAATCAGTTATCCAAAAATATTATTTTAGAACCTTCTGGAAGAAATACAGCACCAGCTATAGCTTTGGCCGCAATTAACGCAACTATGTCAATGGATGATGATCCACTTCTTTTGGTTTTGGCTGCGGATCATATTATACAGAATAAAAAATCTTTTCATGATGCTATTAAAAATGCTATTCCTCATGCTGAGCGAGGAAAGCTTGTTACTTTTGGAATAATTGCAAAATCACCTGAAACGGGGTATGGATATATACAAAGAGGTGAAGAAGTTAATGAAGATTCATCTATTGCGTATAAGGTGAAAAGATTTGTAGAAAAACCTGATTTAGATACTGCCAAGTTATATTTAAGCAGTAATGATTATTATTGGAACAGTGGAATGTTTCTTTTCCGTGCAAAGCGATATCTCGAAGAGCTTTCTACCCACAGACCTGATATTTTAGCTGCTTGCCAGCAAGCAATGGCTGGCCAGTCTTCTGATTCTTCGCAAAATTTTATTCGTGTTGATAAAGATTCATTTATGAAATGTCCCGATGAATCAATTGATTATGCTGTTATGGAGAAAACTTCTTCGGCTATTGTTGTTCCATTGGATGCAGGTTGGAGCGATGTTGGTTCTTGGTCTGCTTTATGGGATGTGAACGATAAAGATGAGCAAGACAATGCTCTCAAAGGTGATGTGTTTGTTCACGATACTAAAGATTGCTATATCAATACTGAAGAACAGTTCGTGGCTGCTGTCGGAGTTGAGAATCTTGTAATTGTCAGTACTAAGGATGCAATTCTTGTTATTGATAAATCTAAAGTTCAAAATGTCAAAGAAATAGTAAAATACTTGAAAGAACATGGTCGCCGTGAATCTCGTTTACATCGTGAATCTTATAGCCCATGGGGACGAAGTGACCAGATAGTACGTTCATCTCGCTATAACATTAATAAAGTTACCGTAAAGCCGGGTGGTAAATTTTCTTTGCAATTACATTATCATCGTGCCGAGCACTGGGTTGTATTGTCTGGGACAGCTCAGGTAACACTTAATGAAAAAGTATTTATATTGACTGAAAATCAATCAACATTTATTCCCATTGGTTCACAACATATGTTGGAGAATCCAGGAAAGATTCCGCTAGAGTTGCTTGAAATCCAATCAGGTTCATATCTAGGTGAAGACGATATTATTAGAATCAAAGATCATTATGGAATAATGTAAAGAGGTAAGTATGTCTTCTAAATTAACATGTTTCAAAGCATATGATATTCGTGGTAAGTTAGGTGAAGAACTCAATGATAACATTGCCTATCGAATTGGTCGTGCATACGGAGAGTTTCTCAAACCTAAGACGGTGGTAATTGGTGGTGATGTCAGACTGACTAGTGAAAGTCTCAAGCTATCTTTGGCTAATGGTTTGCAAGACTCTGGAGTAGATGTTATCGATATTGGCCTCTGCGGAACAGAGGAAATATATTTTGCAACTTCATATTTGAATGTCGATGGCGGCATAGAAGTTACGGCCAGTCATAATCCTATAGATTATAACGGAATGAAACTTGTAAGGGAGCAATCGAGACCAATAAGTGGGGATACTGGATTGCATGACATTCAGCGAATTGCTGAATGTAATAACTTTGCGAAGGTAGAACAAAATCAAAGAGGATTTTATCAAAAAAATAATATTCTTGATGCATACATTGATAAATTATTAAGTTATGTAGACTTTAGTAAATTTACACGGCCTCTTAGATTTGTTTTTAATTCTGGAAATGGGGCGGCTGGTCATGTGATTGATGCAATCGAGAGCCGGTTTTTAACGGCTAAAGTTCCAGTTGAGTTTATTAAGATTCATCACAGTCCTGATGGTAACTTTCCCAACGGTATTCCAAATCCTTTATTACCAGAATGCCGTAAAGATACTACTGAAGCTATTATAAAGTATAATGCTGATATGGGAATTGCCTTTGATGGTGACTTTGATAGATGTTTTTTATTTGATGAGCACGGTCAATTTATTGAGGGATATTATATTGTGGGTCTATTGGCGGCAGCTTTTCTTGAAAAGCATCCCGGCTCACGTATTATCCATGATCCGCGGTTAAGTTGGAATACAATTGATATTGTGACTAAAGCCGGGGGAGTGCCTATTTTATCCAAAACAGGACACGCTTTTATTAAAGAAAGAATGAGGGAAGAGGATGCAATATATGGTGGAGAGATGAGTGCACATCATTATTTTCGTGACTTTTCCTACTGTGATAGTGGGATGATACCATGGTTATTAGTGTCAGAACTTCTTTGTGTTAAAAATCAAACTCTCGGACAATTGGTTGCTGATCGCATGGCTGCATACCCTGCATCTGGAGAAATAAATAGTGTCTTATCTGATGCTAAATCTGCAATAGAGAGAGTTAGATTGAACTATCAATCAGACGCTAATATTATTGATAACACAGATGGTGTTAGTATAGAGTATGATGATTGGCGTTTTAATTTGAGGAGTTCTAATACTGAGCCAGTAGTTAGGCTTAATGTTGAGTCAAGAAATGATATTGATTTAATGCTTAACAAAAAAGAAGAAATATTACGTTTGTTGCGTGGCTGAGTTTTGAAAGTATGCCTGTTGATGTTTTACCCAACGTATTCGGTTGATGGAAAATATGAATTCTAATTTAGATGTTGGTATAGTTGGTGATTGGTTTGTTACGTATGCTGGTTCAGAAAAGGTTGTAGCTGAGTTTTTGAATGTTTTTCCTGATGCTAGTCTTTATGCTGTTGTTGATTTCCTTTCCGCAGAAAATAAAAAACACTTCAAAAATAAAGATATTACAACTACGTTTATTCAAAAATTACCTAAGTCAAAAAGCAAATATCAGAGTTACTTACCATTAATGCCACTTGCCATAGAGCAACTTGATGTGTCAAAGCACGATGTAATTTTATCAAGTAGTCATGCTGTTGCTAAAGGGGTATTGACTGGACCAGATCAACTTCACATTAGCTATGTTCATTCACCGATACGTTATGCATGGGATCTGCAACATCAGTACCTTCGTGAGGCTGGCATGTCTAATGGGTTGAAAAGCCTCTTAGCCCGTATAGTTCTTCATAAAATGAGAATTTGGGATTGTCGTACAGCTAATAGTGTCGATCATTTTATTGCTAACTCTCAGTTTATTGCTCGTCGTATAAAAAAATTCTACGGCCGTGACGCTGATGTCATTTATCCACCAGTTGATGTAGAGCGATTTACTTTAAATGAGAATAAGGAAAATTATTACTTTACTGCTTCTAGACTAGTTCCTTATAAACGTATTGATGTAATTGTCGAAGCATTTAGCCATATGCCTGATAAACGGCTCGTTGTTGTTGGGGATGGTCCTGAGATGGCGAAAATTAAGTCAAAGGCAACCAAAAACATTGAAATATTGGGCTATCAGTCCAATGAGGTAATGCTTAAACATATGCAAAGTGCAAAAGCCTTTGTGTTTGCAGCTGAAGAGGACTTTGGTATAACACCTGTTGAAGCTCAGGCATGTGGAACTCCTGTTATCGCTTTTGGTAAAGGAGGCTCTTTAGAAACTGTGCGACCATATGGGCAAGATAATCCGACTGGAATGTTTTTTAGCCAACAAAAGATAAATGATATTATTGATTCTGTAAATAGCTTCGAGAAAACTAGTGAAGTATTTACCCCAGCGAATTGCCGTATGCATGCTCAAAAGTTTTCAGTCGCTAGATTTAATCAACAAATTGACAATTATGTAACTGAAAAGTGGAATGAATTCAAAGAAAAGAAAAGAGTTATTTACTGATAATTTCTATCATTTAGATATTTTTTCATCATGGTTTTTTTATATTACCTTTAGATGATTGCATGAATAATATATAGCGTTTTTTAAATATGTTTTTAGATGATTATGTATTCAGATGTTGTGTTGAGCTTCTGACATGTCAATGGCAACCTGTGAATTAATTAGCATGGCGAGTAATACTCGCCATGCTAATTTTTAATATTGTTCAACAGTCCAGTCATTAGCAATCATTTGCGAATTTTTGTTTTTAAAATCTTGCCGTAAACCTGAAATTAAAATTAGGTTAGTTCCCAGTGGTGATGTTAGGTTTTTACCAAAACGAATCCATGTATTATGTTTGTTAGGTAATGTTATTATGTCTTTTTGTATTTCTTTCCCTTTACTATCTATGTATGAGATTTCAACGAAAGATTTCTCTGTTTTCTCTGTCAGAAATACGTTTCCTGATATTGAGAATTTTTTGTTTTGCCTGATTTTTGCTTCGTAGTGTTCTTTTTCTGTAGGGTTGAGAAATATGCTATGGTCTGAAAAAGACCATTCTGGTATTTCCTTTACTAAATTATCTCTGTTACTTTCTGTTGCTATTATTAAATTTTGCGAAAGGCTAAATACGTTAAAATAATCATTCTCTGATGATTCCAACGATATTCCATCAAATGTACAGTTTATGTTTTTGTCTATCACATTGATTAAATTGGATTTTTTTCTATCCGCAGATGTACTATAAATGGGGATTTTTATATCTCTGATGGTTAATCTAGATGATTTGTTTTTACTTTTAAATGTACCGATAGTTAATGGTATGTTGTTTGTGAAATACCAGTCACATCCAATTATATCTATATAAAAACTTGCTCTTTCACTATTAACTGTGAATTGTTCTTGCTCCCCATTATCTTCAAAGTGGCATTGGTTATATCTCCATATACCTTTAGCTTCTGGATTGTTTATTGTTAATACCTTGCTGCAATAATCAAATGAACATTTATTGAAGTTAATCTCGCAGCTACCATGGATATGACGAATTGCTATTGCATTATTACAACCATTAAATATACATTCTGTGAATGATTGGTTTTCGCAAGCATTATATTTTTTGTTAACTGTTATAAATGTTGTTTTTTCATTATTTCTTCCTCGGAAGATGCATTTTGTGAATGATATACACCATTCGTTATCTCCAAATAAAACGCTATTATCAAAATTATTAACTGCTATATGCTCAAATGAAACACCAGGAGTGCTTTTGTTTTTTTCTTGATTTATTATAATTCCATTAATTCCCTTTTTACCTTCTATCACTAGATTTGACATTTTGTGTATTAATGCATTCCATACTTCACCTGATGAATTATCATCTCCTTTAACTATTATAGCGTATTCATTCTCCTTGCAGTTACTGAAGTTAAATATTGCTTCGCCATTTCCAATTATAGAGTATTTTTGAGGGTTCCACTCTAAGGGTGTTTTGAAATTATATCTTCCCGGCTCTATAATTAAATTTATTTTATTTTCTTCACAAAATAACAACGCGTTATTTTTTGCATTATCGTCGTTTTCTATTGATCCATCTGCACCAAATTCTGAAAGTGAGATAGTTCCTTTTATTATTCTTTTGAATCTGGCTCCTGTTTTTGTGACAAAGCAGGAGCCTCCATTATCAGGTGTTGCTTCATCTTTATCATCATAGTAAAAATATCCTCCTCCTGTAATGGGTTTATTATTCCCATAATAAGAAACTAAGTATATTATTTGGTTGTTATGTTGAGCTCCTAGTTGTCTTAATTCATTGATATTATTACATGTGATTATATTGTTATTGTGAAATATTTTTTGCTCTGTACTTTGTGATTTAGATGATACGATTAGTCCGCCAGATAGTAATGCGATTTTTGTAAGCAATTCTCTTCGTTTCATATGCTGACCCTCCTGTTATAGCTTTGTATTTATTATATAGCTTATCGCACAATGCGTGAATTTTTAATGCTGTAAATTTTATTTACTTAAAGGGGTGTAATTAAGTGAGAAATTTCTCTATAGACAAAGCTAAAATTTTAGCAGCCTTTTGCATTGTCTTGGTGCATTCTGGTACTTACCCAGAGTTTGGATATTATTTGGGCGGGGTTTTTGGCAATATCTCTCGCTGGGCTCTTCCATTCTTCTTTCTTACATCTGGATATTATTTTGGTCTTTCTAATGCTTTTGATATTACAAAACGTGTGAATAAATTAATATCAATTCTTTTTTGGATATCTTTAATTTATTTGCCTTTGAGGGTGATTAAATCGTTTTTATCTTCTGGTAGTATTGGGAATAGTATATTTTCTTTAAATTCATTTGTTGGCGGTGTTTACTTTCATCTTTGGTTTTTAGTTTCTCTTGTTGTGGCTTTTTTGATTTTAGGATATGCCATTAATAATGGTAGTCGTTTATCAGTTGCATTTTTTTCTGTTGTATTGATAGCTTTGTTTTGGGTTTTTGATATTGTTAATTCGTCAGGGACAAAAACTGAAGCCTATTACCTTTTTAGGTTGTTATTTGCATTTCCCATTTTTTTTATTGGATTTAAGTTTGCTAAAAATAACTATCTTCAGCGTTTTTCTTCATTTAATTATATTGTGATGATTTTTTTTGGTTTAGTTTTTGTTGTTTCTGAAACTTCTTTTTTATATTTTAAATATGGATTTGATTTACATGAAAGGCAGTTTCCTTTAGGGGTTTTACTTATTTCTGTGGGCGTTCTAGGCTTGTGCTTGACGAATATATCTAATAATAAGTCGTATTTTTCTTTATGCGGTGAAAAATATTCTTTAGGTGTGTATTTATTACACCCGCTATTTCTTGTGTTTTTCAGCGATATATCAAAAAAATAGGATTGAATTTGTCAGTATTAAGTCTCTGTTTTGCTTTCTTCGGTTCCTTGTTTTTGATGGTTATTATTGAAAGATATTTTAGCTGGTTTTATTCAAAGATTAATGGCATTGGTGTGAAATAGTTTTTGCTTTTTCTGAGTTAATTTGTTGGGCATATTAACTATTGTACATGATTAGAGGTATGTTTTTCAGTTATTACTGAGGCCATTTTTATGGCCTCAGTAATCTCCACTAAACTCCATTTACCCTGGCTATTTCTCTTATCTGTACCTGCCTTGCCATCAGCACAATACACCCGTCCATCACCCGCACTTCCATCTCGGCACCCACGTTAAAACCGGCGGCCTCCAGCCATAATCCCTTTAATCGGATTGCGGGCATCTGCACAAAATCCTGATACCGGCACGCATAACTCACTTTCATTAGCCGCACATTTACCTTTGCACCTTCAGATCTTTTCCCGTAAGCGCCCTTAAATCAGCACCCTTGTAAACTATGACTTAGCTTAATCCAGCTTTACATTCCATGGCAGCAGTAGTTCAAGTTTCTCAAGCGTGTCGGCAGTCGCGATGTGGTCCAGAATATGTTTGATGTAGGCTTGCGGTTCTAAGTTATTGGCTTTGGCCGTTTCAATTAATGAGTAACAAGCAGCACTGGCTTCTGCGCCTTTGCGTGTGTCAGCGAATAGCCAGTTTTTACGGCCAATAGCAAAGGGGCGGATTGCGTTTTCTGCCATGATATTGCTAATCATCAGGTCGCCGCGTTCGCAGTAGCCAATGAGGTAGGGGTCAGTTTGGATATCGAAAATTATTGTACGTTAGGCTCATTTTTTGACCATCAATGATGAGCCAATATCTGGCGAAATTTAACAGAACCGCCTATGCCCCAAATCCCGTATCGGTAGATATCATTTTTGTAGTAACTTTCCTTCCGACAGTATCACAGCCAAAAATAATATAAATATATGATTTATATCGTAAATAAAGGTAGTTATGTTTATTCTTAGTTATACTATAGTGGAGTATGCATTGACGATAATTATATACTCCACTATAGTATATAAAATCAAAAATGGTGAGGTAAATAATGCCCAGTACTCCTGAAGAGAAAAAAAAGGTCCTTACCCGTGTTCGCCGCATTCGGGGTCAGATTGATGCTCTGGAAAGAGCGCTGGAAAATGGTGCTGAATGCCGTTCCATTCTTCAGCAGATAGCTGCCGTTCGCGGAGCAGCTAACGGTCTTATGGCAGAGGTGCTCGAGAGCCACATACGGGAAACCTTTGACCAGAATGACAGCTACAGCCATGAAATCAGTAAATCCGTTGACGATACGATTGAACTGGTTCGCGCCTATCTTAAATAGCTAAGCCATCACATTGAGGATAATTTACATATGAAATCACGTGCTGCCGTTGCATTTGCACCAGGGAAGCCCCTGGAGATTGTTGAAATTGATGTTGCACCACCTAAAAAAGGCGAGGTGCTGATTAAAAATACCCACACCGGTGTCTGCCACACCGATGCCTTTACCCTCTCCGGGAACGATCCTGAGGGCGTTTTCCCGGTGGTTCTCGGCCACGAAGGGGCCGGTGTCGTCGTGGAGGTCGGTGAAGGCGTGACCAGCGTGAAGCCGGGAGACCATGTGATTCCGCTTTACACCGCCGAATGCGGGGAGTGTGAATTCTGTCAGTCCGGGAAAACGAACCTCTGTGTATCGGTTCGCGAAACTCAGGGAAAAGGACTGATGCCTGACGGAACCACCCGCTTTTCTTACAATGGCCAGCCTCTTTACCACTACATGGGATGCTCCACCTTCAGTGAGTATACGGTAGTGGCCGAGGTTTCTCTGGCAAAAATTAACCCGGAGGCAAACCATGAACACGTCTGCCTGCTGGGCTGTGGCGTGACTACCGGGATTGGCGCTGTTCACAACACAGCGAAAGTACAGCCTGGAGATTCTGTCGCTATTTTTGGTCTTGGCGCAATCGGTCTGGCTGCCGTTCAGGGGGCTCGCCAGGCAAAAGCAGGACGCATTATCGCTATCGACACCAACCCGGCCAAATTCGAACTTGCCCGTCAGTTCGGTGCAACCGACTGCATCAACCCGAACGACCATGACAAACCGATTAAAGATGTGCTGCTTGAAATCAACAAATGGGGCATTGACCACACTTTTGAATGTATCGGTAACGTCAACGTTATGCGTGCGGCGCTGGAAAGTGCTCACCGTGGCTGGGGCCAGTCCATTGTCATCGGCGTGGCCGGCGCCGGGCAGGAGATATCCACCCGTCCATTCCAGCTCGTTACCGGGCGCGTATGGAAAGGTTCTGCTTTCGGCGGAGTGAAAGGCCGTACGCAACTTCCGGCCATGGTAGAAGATGCCATGAAGGGTGAAATTGAACTGGAGCCATTTGTTACCCACACGATGACGCTGGATGAAATCAATGAGGCCTTCGATCTTATGCATGAAGGTAAATCAATCCGTACGGTAATCCGTTACTGATAGCGTCTTAACTGAGTCAAACCAACTGAAGGAAATGGATCATGGCAACACCTGTAATTTCTGGTAATGACGTTTTTTCCCACGTCTTCATCGGTGCATCCGATGTTGAAAAATCCGCTGATTTTTACGATGCTGTCCTCGGTACGCTTGGCATCAATAACCTCGGCCCGTTTGGCAATGGCTGGGTACTTTATGGTCGCGAAAAGCCAGCCTTTATTATTGCACATCCGGGCAACGGTGAAGCGCCATCGGCCAACGGCGTTACTGTCGGCTTTGCAGCTGCAAGTCCGGAAGAAGTTGATGCTTTCCACGCCGCGGGCCTTGCCGCCGGAGGGAAAGATGAAGGTCAGCCTGGCCCGCGCAGCCATCTCCCTGGAGCCTATGCAGCCTACCTGCGAGACCCTGCGGGTAACAAAATCACGGCTTATACGTTCATCTGACGTCCGGCTATAAAGAGACTTCCCCTGACTCCCTGTCAGGGGAAATAACCATGAGACAGAGGCTGATGGAACTCATCGAGCAGCATGCCAGCGCTGGCGGCTGGCAAAACGTATACCGCCATAATTCACAAACACTTAATTGTGGGATGAATTTCGGTGTTTATCTTCCCCCCAAAGCAGCAACAGAAAAACTGCCGGTCCTGTACTGGCTCTCGGGTCTGACCTGTACGGAGCAGAATTTCATCACCAAATCGGGTATGCAGCATTATGCCGCCAGGAACAACATCATCGTCGTTGTTCCTGATACCAGTCCCCGTGGAGAGCATGTCGCAGATGCTGACAGCTACGATCTGGGCCAGGGTGCCGGATTTTATCTGAACGCGACGGAACATCCGTGGAACACGCATTACAGGATGTATGACTATATTCTCCATGAGCTTCCGGATGTTGTCATGGAGCATTTACCTGTAACATCAAGGAAATCAATATCCGGTCACTCCATGGGGGGGCTGGGAGCGCTGGTTCTGTCGCTGCGAAATCCTGATGAATATGTGAGTGTATCGGCATTTTCACCAATAGTGTCACCTTCTCAGGTGCCATGGGGACAACAGGCATTCACCGCGTACCTGGGTGAAAATAAAAAAACGTGGGAGCACTACGATCCCGTCAGTCTCATTTTACAGGGTGCGAAATTACCAGAAATTTTTATTGACCAGGGATTAAGTGACGCCTTTTATGAAGATCAGTTACGCACTAAAAGTCTTGAAAGAGTGTGCAACGAGATGAACATCAACACATCATTCCGATATCATACTGGTTACGACCACAGCTATTATTTCATTTCCAGCTTTATTGGTGAGCACATTGCTTACCATGCCAACAGGCTCAGGCTGTCAGCATGAGTTGATTTCCAGCCTCAGAAAATGTGCTTAATTTTCAGGCCTGAACAGGGCCTGAATCCTGCAGACCTGAGATGTGCTGTAACCGGTGGCTTCAGCAGTTTCTCTTATGCTCAGTTTCTTGACCTGTCGGTAATACAGAACTTTCTTATGTCGTTCCTGATCGGCCTGTTTGCCCCGGTATTTTCCCAGCGTATGTGCCCGTTCAATTCCCTGCTTCTGCCGATGGCGGCGGCTCAGCCAGTCCTTATGCGACATCGAGGCCATCAGGTCGATAAGCATATTATTGATGGCGGTTATCACGGCGCGGGTGATTGGGTCAGCCTGCGAAGGATCTTTATCTGACAGCGCCTGCCATGAGGTGGGTACATCGAGGCTGACAATCCGCAGCTCGTGTTGCTCGATTTGCTTTTTCAGCGTCATCCAGTCGCTGTTGCTCAGACGGGTCAGACGGTCTATCTGCTCGACCAGTAAAATATCATTGCGGTGACTGTCCATCAGTAAGCGCCCCAGTTCCGGGCGGTCAAGTTTTGTACCGCTGATGTTCTCCCGGTAGTAACTGGCTATTTTATGTCCCCGCTCCTGAACAAACTGCTCCAGCATCTCTTTTGCCCGATCGGCGAACTGATCTTCCGTCGATGCCCTTAAATAAGCTCTGATGAACATTTTTCCACCACGTTATCGCATTTAAGTTATTGCATTTAATCTATCGCATATAGGTTATGTCATTCATCGTGTGCCGTCACGTTTTGAATATGGCGTCAGGGTGTACCCTTATGCGATATCTGGTTTTGTTAAAAATACCGTACTGAATAATTTACGAGGAAAACTATATGGCAAGGAGGCAGATTCTTTCTCTGTCGGAAAGAGAATCATTACTGGCATTACCGGACGATGAGTTAACGCTGACCCGAATGGCCTATTTGGGGTCGGTTCCGGCTGAGGGCGAAATGACACCCTAAGCTTTCGGTTCCTTGGGCCAAAGATATTCGCCAGTCAGTA
>OIEQ01000472.1_pt1 | contig 22443 bp, 19 predicted proteins | sample 1581841 | NCBI WGS metagenome assembly OIEQ01 (sample SAMN03281020, study PRJEB24777) | human gut metagenome | isolation source: fecal sample PR170 from 1 month old male Malay infant, vaginal delivered... | place: Singapore | collected 2005-12-29
CCACGTGCTTGTTAAGAGGCACGTGGACCATGCCACTATACATCCCTTCAAACAGACAAGCTTGTCGAACCACGCACAACATCTGATGCAGCGGAGTATCCGAACTCCTATCCCTGCTGCGCCTCGTCGAAAACCGTGCGGGCTTGCCGCAAATGATCACGATTCTTCACCGCCCAGTCGCCCAGGGCGCCGATGGGAACGGCAATCGAATGGCCGATCGGGGTCAGCGCATAGGTGACCTCCGGCGGCGATGTCGGCTTGACGGTGCGCGATACCAGACCGTCACGCTCCAGCGAACGCAGCGTGACCGTCAGCATGCGCTGCGAAATCCCCTCCACCATGCGGCGCAGCACATTGAAGCGGCGCGGACCGTCCTGAAGATTGATGATCACCAGAAGGCTCCAGCTGTCGCCGACGATGTCGAGCACTTCCCGCATCGGGCATCTGCCTGCACTGTCGGCGACCATCGCAGCCGAGGTTGACAGCAGAGGCACATCGCCATCGGGTTTCGCATGTATACTCATCGGATAAAATCTCCAGTGTTTCCAGGCTGGTTACTTCCGTGTTCCCTGAAACGGAAAAAGTGCGTTCTTCACAGGAAGCAACTTCTAGCATAGATGGTTATCAATAGTAACCAGAAAACAAACCGTACCCAAGCACCCAGGAGATCAAAATGAAAATCGCACTGATCGGCGCCACCGGCTTCATTGGCAAGGAACTTCTGCCGGAAGCTGTCTCGCGCGGCCATAGCGTGACAGCGCTCGTTCGCAATGCCGACAAGGTTGAAAAGCGCGATGGCGTCAAGGCCGTCAAGGCGGATGTGCTCGATGTCGCCGACCTCACTGAAAAGCTGAAGGGCCACGACATCGTACTCTCGGCCTACAATCCGGGCTGGGGCGAGCCTGATATTCAGGCCATTCATATCAAGGCGAGCAAGGCAATCACCGAGGCCGCCAAGCAGGCGGGCGTCAAGCGCCTGATCGTTGTCGGCGGCGCAGGCAGCCTGTTGAATCAGGAAGGCAAGCAATTTGTCGATGGCCCTGATTTTCCTGCCGAATATCGTGAAGGCGCCCTCGGTGCCCGTCAGGCCCTGAACGACCTGAAGACGGAAAACGGTCTGGACTGGAGCTTTGTCTCTCCGCCATTCGCCCTCGTGCCTGGCCCACGCACCGGCACCTACCGGCTTGGCAAGGACAATCCCGTGGTCAACGCCGAAGGCCACAGCACCGTCAGCGTGGCTGACCTTGCCGTCGCCATTCTCGATGAAGCCGGGACGCCAAAACACGTCAGGCAGCGTTTCACCGTTGGATACTGATATCGATTGCACGAACCACGCACCGTAACATTATGCAGACCGCCCCATCCGGGGCGGTTTCCTTTTGGTGCCTCGGCAACCCCAATGTGCGTTCTTCACAAGCAACCGCGCTGTGCTTACCTAAGCAGCAACACAAGACATGAAGGTGAAGATCATGGAACTCGGCATCTATACATTTGCGGGCATGAGCCCTGACCCGACGAGCGGCGTTGCCATCGATGCGCACCAGCGCATGCAGAACCTGCTGGAAGAGATGGAACTGGCGGATCAGGTTGGCCTCGATGTGTTCGGGATCGGCGAGCATCACCGCCCGGATTTCGTCATTTCCACGCCCGCCGTGGTTCTGGCGGCGGGTGCTGCACGCACCAAGAATATCCGGCTGACCAGCGCCGTGACCGTCTTGAGCTCGGAAGACCCGGTTCGCGTGTTCCAGGAATATGCGACGCTCGACCTGATCTCTTCGGGCCGTGCGGAAATCATGGCGGGGCGTGGCTCGTTCATCGAGTCCTTCCCCCTGTTCGGCTATGACCTCAACGACTACGACGAGCTGTTCACGGAAAAGCTCGACCTCCTGTTGAAACTGCGTGCCAGCGAACGTGTGACCTGGAAAGGCAATCTGCGTGCGCCGATCAGCAATCTCGGCGTTTATCCGCGCCCGCTGCAGGATCCGCTGCCCGTATGGATTGCCGTTGGCGGCACCCCTGCTTCGGTCATCCGCGCGGGCACACTCGGCCTGCCGCTCGCCATTGCCATCATCGGCGGCGAACCGCATCGCTTTGCACCACTGGTCGATCTCTACCGTGAAGCCGGGGCAAAGGCCGGTCATGCGCCGGAGAGGCTGAAGGTCAGCATCAACTCGCATGGCTATGTCGCCGAGACGTCACAGGCTGCAGCGGATGGCTACTGGCCGTCCTATGAGGTGGTGATGAACAAGATCGGCCGCGAACGCGGCTGGCCGCCAAGCAACCGGGCGCAGTTCGAAGCAGGCCGCACGCCGCGCGGTGCCCTTCTGGTCGGCTCGCCGCAGGAGGTCATCGACAAGATCATGCTGCAGCACAGCTACTTCAAGCATGATCGCTTCCTGCTGCAGATCGATCTCGGCAGCCTGCCGCACAGGAACACGCTGAAGGCCATCGAGCTGTTCGGAACAAGGGTTGCTCCGGTCATCCGCAAGGAGCTTGGCCAGCCCGTGAAGGCGGAAGAAACGGCATTGGCTTAGAGCCAATGACGGCGGGGCTTCCGGTCCCGCCGTTCACTGAAAATCAAGCCATGGCGAGCCCGAAACCCTGCATCAGGCGCCGGGTGGAAAAATCGGGATTGCCCGAGGTGAACACGGCGATGTCGTCGCCATGCTCCGGTTCGCTGCCCGCACCGTTCGGCTTGAGCAGCGACAAGGCGCGGCGCGCAATTGCTTCGGCCGGATCGAGCCAATCCACCGGCCATGGGGCAAGGCGACGGAACACATTGGCCAGAAACGGATAATGCGTGCAGGCCAGAACGACGATATCGGTACGCTTGCCATCCATTTCGACAAAGCATGGCGCGATTTCCGCCTCTATCGCCGCATCGTCGAGATGATCGCCGCGTATATGCGCTTCCGCCATGCGCGCCAGGTTCTGGCTGCCGACCAGCCGCACATGGCATTTCGTGGCAAACGACTGAATGAGATCGCGCGTATAGGCGCGCTTGACCGTGCCCGGCGTTGCCAGAACGGTGATGAGGCCGGACGAGGTGCGCTCTGCCGCCGGTTTGATGGCGGGAACAGTGCCGACAAAAGGCACCGCCGGAAAGGCCCGGCGCAGATCGTCCAGCACCAGCGTCGACGCTGTGTTGCAGGGGATGATCACGATCTCCGGATCGTATGTGGCAATGAAGCCCTCGAACAGGCCGAGAATGCGGGCGCGCAGCGGCTCTTCGTCCCAGTCGCCATAGGGGAAACCGGCATCGTCGGCGATATAGACAAAACGCCGATCCGGGATGAGCACCCGCGCCTCGCGCAGGACGGTCAAGCCGCCAATGCCGCTGTCAAACGCAATGATCGGCCGGTCCGCTGTGTCATTCATCGCCGGGTATATCCTCGCGTCCCGCTGGCTTGACGGCCGTTTTCCTGGCCGCCGGCTTTTCCCGCTTGCGCCCTTCCGGCGCACCGGAGCCGCGCGGCGTCTTCGGGCTGAAATAATCCAGCGAGACAACGACACCGCGCAACAGCTTCAGTTCCGAGTCGGAAAAACCGGCACGGGTCAGCACACCGCGCAGATTGTTGACCATGATTTCCTTGCGGGCCATGGGCCGGAAATAGCCGCGCGCCTGCAAGGCGTCTTCCAGATGGTTGAAAAAGCCCTGCAGCTGTTCCTTCGGCGCGGGTTCGAGTTCGGGACCACGAAAGGCCGTGTCCGTTTCCTTCTCCAACCCTGACTTCATCCACTCATAGGACATGAGCAAAACCGCCTGTGCGATGTTCAGCGACGAAAATGCCGGGTTGACCGGAAATGTCACCAGCTCATCGGCGAGGCTGACTTCGTCATTATTGAGGCCGAAGCGCTCACGCCCGAAAAGAATCCCGGTTTTCTCGCCCCGGTTGAAGCGCTGGCGCAGCGTCTGGCCCGCCTCGACGGGTCCGCGCACCTGCTTGAAGGCATCGCGTTCCCGCGCCGTCGTCGCGTAGACGAAATGCAGATCCTCGATAGCCGACGGCAGATCGTCATAGACCTTCGCCCCATCGATGATGTGGTCGGCACGGCTTGCGGCGGAGCGCGCCTTGTCGTTGGGAAATTCCTCGCGCGGCTTGACGAGGCGCAGCTCCGCCAGCCCGAAATTGGCCATGGCCCGCGCCACCATGCCGATATTCTCCGGCAATTGCGGCTCGACCAGGATGATCGCCGGCCCTTCGGCAATGAGTGTGCGCTGTCTGTCTGTACCTGCCATGATCAATCCATTGTGAATGCCGCCCTCATACAACGCGTTTTTTCAACGGGCAATCGTGCATCGGGCCGATGCCCGGCTCATATTCCGCCAAGATTGCGATTAAACACTTAAAGCCAGTCTTTGCGTTCTGGTTTGCGAGTGCTATAGGGGCGCGAACCCTCAATGAAAACCGATGCTGGCATTCCCAGACCAGTAATAAAGAGGCTGATTATTCATGGCAAAGATCAAGGTTGCAAACCCGGTCGTCGAACTTGACGGCGACGAGATGACCCGCATCATCTGGCAGTACATCAAAGACAAGCTGATCCATCCCTATCTCGACATCGACCTGAAATATTACGATCTGGGCATCGAACATCGCGATGCGACCGACGATCAGGTGACCATCGATGCGGCCAATGCAATCAAGCAGTATGGCGTCGGCGTCAAGTGCGCCACCATCACCCCGGACGAGCAGCGCGTTGAGGAATTCGGCCTGAAGAAGATGTGGAAGTCGCCCAACGGCACGATCCGCAACATTCTCGGCGGCGTTATCTTCCGCGAACCGATCATTGCCAAGAACGTTCCCCGTCTGGTTCCCGGCTGGACCCAGCCGATCATCGTTGGCCGCCATGCCTTCGGCGATCAGTACCGCGCCACCGATTTCCGGTTCCCCGGCAAGGGCAAGCTGTCGATCAAGTTTGTCGGCGAAGACGGCAAGACCATCGAACACGACGTCTATGATGCGCCAAGCGCCGGCGTTGCCATGGCCATGTACAATCTGGATGATTCCATCCGCGACTTTGCCCGCGCCTCGCTCAACTATGCCTATAACCGCGGCGTCCCCTGCTATCTGTCGACCAAGAACACCATCCTCAAGGCCTATGACGGCCGCTTCAAGGACATTTTCCAGGACGTGTTCGATGCCGAGTTCAAGGACAAGTTCGCCGAGAAGAAGATCACCTATGAGCATCGCCTGATCGATGACATGGTTGCCTCGGCGCTGAAGTGGTCCGGCGGCTATGTCTGGGCCTGCAAGAACTATGACGGCGACGTGCAGTCCGACATCGTGGCACAGGGCTTTGGCTCGCTCGGCCTGATGACCTCCGTGCTGATGACGCCGGATGGCCAGACGGTGGAAGCGGAAGCTGCCCATGGCACCGTGACACGCCACTACCGCCAGCACCAGAAGGGCGAAGAAACCTCGACCAACTCCATTGCCTCGATCTTCGCCTGGACGCGTGGCCTTGCCCACCGCGCCAAGCTCGACGGCAATACCGAACTCGACCGCTTTGCCAACACGCTGGAAAAAGTCTGCGTCGATACGGTTGAATCCGGTTACATGACCAAGGATCTGGCGCTGCTGATCGGTCCGGACCAGCCCTGGCTGTCCACCACGGGTTTCCTCGACAAGATCGACGAGAACCTGCGCAAGGCCATGGCCGCCTGATCTGGGGCCGCCTGATCAGGCATCGCCATCGAACAACACAAGCCCCGGTTCGCCGGGGCTTTTCTTTGATCGCCAGGCTTTCCGGGCGGTCCCTTTCTCCGCAGCTTTCCCGGCAGGTCCCTCTCCTTGCGGTTTCCCTATGCGGCAGCCGTTTTCACAGGCCCTCCGGTTTGCCGGATTCCTCATCCGATCATCCGGCTATCCCGCAGTCTTTTCGCCGGTATCCTGATCAACCGGTCTCCTTATTCCCCCGTCCCTCGCCGCCCATCCGCCGAAACCGCCTCCTGTTTGTTGCCGCCAAGCGATACCGCAAGCGCAGGTTTACGGGGCACTAGTCGTCGTCAATATTCGCGTCCTCTTCGGCAGGCGCCTGCGCTTTTGCCGGTGGCGCCCTGTTTGCGGCCGCGGGCGGCAGTTTCATGCTCGATTTGAGATCCAATACCCGGCGGAAGGCATGGGCCGGAATCCTGCCGACAATTTTCCCGGCCTTGCCCGCCAGTTCGAAGTCGAGCCCCTTCGTGGCGGCGGCAACAAAATCAGCCTCATCCATGGCCACCACGCCGGTTTCCTCGCGTGTGGGCAGGCAAGGCCGAAAGAAACAGGCCGCCCGTCTGCTCACTCCCTTTTCGAACCGCATCTGCCGGCCATAGCTCCAGGCCTCGGAGAGGTGGCTTTTGCCCTGGCCGGTATAAAGCGTCTTGAAACCGTATCCCACCGTCGTCGAATAGTAGGGCTGCGCGTTCAGCGACATGAACAGATCCAAATAGGCCAGGACATCCGGCCCGAAGGCCGTATCGCTGCGCATATGAACATCCTTGACGACCGTCGAGGTCTGGCAGGAAACAAGCAGCATCGCGGCGAGCAGAAGAGCCAGTATTGTCTTCACGTCAGTTCTCGAAATGGATAGCTAAAAACAGTTTTTGAAAATGCGAAACAAAATTGCGATGCAGAAAAAACACCGCAAACCAATCAGCCTGCGCACGTAAAATATCAGGTAAAAATACCGGAAAATCAATCTCTTGCCCACTCAGCAATTAGTATGAGCGGGGGCATTTCCGGCCGCATCACGCTGCGGCCGGAAATACAATGCTTGGTGTTAGCCGGCGAGCGCGTCGCGCACGGCAGCCACGGCCGCCTCGGCCTTGGAACCGTCGGGACCGCCGGCCTGCGCCATGTCGGGACGGCCGCCGCCGCCCGCACCGCCGAGCGCGGCGGACGCGATCTTGACCAGGTCGACGGCGCTGAACGTGCCGACGAGATCGTCGGTGACACCGACAACCGCGCTGGCCTTGCCATCTTCCGACACGCCAATGAACGTCACGATGCCGGAGCCGACGGTCTTCTTGGCATCGTCGGCCAGCGGCTTCAGGTCACGCGGATTGACGCCGGTGACCACCTTGCCGATGAAGCCGACACCATTGACCGTTTCGGACTGCGCGGCGCCATTGCCGGAGCCGCCAAGCGCCAATTGCTTGCGCGCCTCGGTGAGCTCGCGTTCCAGCTTGCGGCGCTCATCCAACAGCGCCGTCACGCGCGCCAGCGCGTCGGCAGGCGTGGACTTCAACGCACCGGCAATCGCCTTGACCCGGTCGTCCTGTTCTTCGAGGTAGCGGCGCGCGGCTTCGCCGGTCAACGCCTCCATGCGGCGCACACCCGCCGCCACGGCGCTTTCCGAGACAATCCGGATCAGGCCGATATCGCCGGTGGCGCGCACATGCGTGCCGCCGCACAGTTCCGTCGAATAGCTCTTGCCCGATTTCTCGCCGTGCAGCGCGGTTCCCATGGAAACCACGCGCACTTCATCGCCATACTTCTCACCGAACAGCGCCATGGCGCCTTCCGCGATGGCATCGTCAACCGCCATCAGGCGGGTACTGACCGGTGCGTTCTGCAGGACGATTTCGTTGGCGAGGTCTTCGATGACGGCCAGTTCCTTGTCCGAAATCGGCTTCGGATGGGAAAAGTCGAAACGCAGGCGATCCGGCGCAACGAGCGAGCCCTTCTGCGCGACATGGGTGCCAAGGGTTTCGCGCAGCGCCTCATGCAGCAGGTGCGTCGCCGAGTGGTTGGAGCGGATACGCGTCCGGCGCCCGCTGTCGACCGTCATCTCCACCGGAATATCCAGCTTTACCGTGCCCTTGAGCACCTTGCCCAGATGCACGAACACGCCGTCATTCTTCTTCTGCGTGTCGGTGACAACAACGGTGAAGCCGTCGCCGGAGATGATGCCGGTATCGCCCTGCTGACCGCCGGACTCGGCATAGAACGGCGTCTGGTTGACCACGAGGGCAATGGCCTCGCCTTCCCCAGCGCTGTCCACCTGCGCACCGTCCCGCACCAGCGCGGTGATGACGCCTTCGGCCTTTTCCGTCTCGTAGCCGAGGAATTCGGTGGCGCCGACCTTGTCGCGCACCGCAAACCAGACCGTTTCTGTCGCTGCGTCGCCGGAACCGGACCAATGGGCGCGGGCTTCCGCCTTCTGCCGCTCCATGGCCGCCGCAAAAGCATCGGTATCGACAGCGATACCGCGCTGGCGCAGCGCATCCTGGGTGAGATCCAGCGGGAAACCGAAGGTGTCATAGAGCTTGAACGCGGTTTCGCCATCGAGCCGATCGCCTTCGCCAAGACCTTCCGTGGCATCGCTCAGCAGGCCGAGGCCGCGGTCCAGCGTCTTGCGGAAACGGGTTTCCTCAAGCTTCAGCGTTTCGGAAATCAACGACTCCGCACGGATCAGTTCCGGATAGGCCTGTCCCATCTCACGGATCAGCGCCGGCAGCAGGCGCCACATCAGCGGCTCCTTGGCACCCAGCAGCTGCGCATGGCGCATGGCGCGGCGCATGATGCGGCGCAGCACATAGCCGCGGCCTTCATTCGACGGCAGCACGCCATCGGCAATGAGGAAGCTCGATGAGCGCAGATGATCGGCGATCACCCGGTGGCTGGCGCGGAATTTTCCTTCCGCCTTGATGCCGGTCGCATCTTCCGACGCGCGGATAAGCGCCCGGAACAGGTCGATATCGTAATTGTCGTGTTCGCCCTGCAGCACCGCGGCCAGACGCTCGAGGCCCATGCCGGTATCGATGGACGGGCGCGGCAATTCAATGCGCTGCTCCTTGGTGATCTGCTCAAACTGCATGAAGACGAGGTTCCAGATCTCGATGAAGCGGTCGCCATCCTCGTTGGCGCTGCCGGGAGGGCCGCCCCAGATGTCTTCGCCATGGTCGTAGAAAATTTCCGAGCACGGGCCGCATGGGCCGGTATCGCCCATCGCCCAGAAATTGTCGCTGGTGGCGATGCGGATGATGCGGTCATCGGACAGGCCGGCGATCTTCTTCCAGAATCCGGCAGCCGCATCGTCCGTGTGGTAGACGGTGACGAGCAGCTTGTTCCTGTCGAGACCATATTCCTTGGTGATAAGGTTCCAGGCCAGGCTGATCGCCTCTTCCTTGAAGTAATCGCCGAAGGAGAAATTGCCGAGCATTTCAAAGAAAGTATGGTGGCGGGCGGTATAGCCGACATTGTCCAGGTCATTGTGCTTGCCGCCGGCGCGCACGCATTTCTGCGATGTCGTGGCCCGGCTGTAAGGCCGCTGCTCCAGACCGGTGAAAACATTCTTGAACTGCACCATGCCGGCATTGGTGAACATCAGCGTCGGGTCGTTGCGCGGCACAAGCGGGCTCGACGCCACGATCTCATGGCCGTTCTTCTTGAAATAGTTCAGAAATGTCGACCGGATTTCGTTGACGCCACTCATGTGCATTGCCTTCTGACTTGTCTCTAACCAAAGCGAAATAGCCCCTTTCTGCAACAAAAGGGCGGAACGCAACGCTTGTAGCGATGCGACCGCGGCCTGTCCAGAAAATCCCTGTGATAATGGGCCTTGCTTATGAACAGCACAGTCTTCGAATACGTGCACTCTTCCTCATGCTGAGCTTGTCGAAGCACGCAGAGCGGTTGTGCGTGCTTCGACAAGCTCAGCATGAGGGAGGTCTGCTCAATATGTGGGAAGGTAGCGCTGCGTGCGGTGAAGCACAGCCTCGGCCCGAGGGACGTTCTTACAGCGTGAGAGCATTTTAAAAGAAAAACCCGCATCCGGCGGCCGGATGCGGGTTTGAATTGCGGACCGGAACGGTCCGTCCTGGGAGATCAGCCTTCGGCGGCCTCGGGTCCGTCATTGTCCTCGACATCGTCCGGGCCCTTGTCCAGCATCTGCTCGGCAATCAGACCGGCATTCTGGCGCAGGACCAGCTCAATCTCATTGGCCACTTCGGGATTGTCCTTGAGGAAGAGCTTTGCGTTGTCGCGGCCCTGCCCCAGACGCTGGGAATTGTAGGAGAACCACGAACCGGATTTTTCAACGATACCCGCCTTGACGCCGAGATCGACCAGTTCGCCCGTCTTGGAAACACCTTCGCCATACATGATGTCGAATTCGACCTGCTTGAAGGGGGGCGCAAGCTTGTTCTTGACCACCTTGACGCGGGTCTGGTTGCCGACCACCTCATCACGTTCCTTCAGCGCACCGATGCGGCGGATATCGAGACGCACTGAAGCATAGAATTTCAGCGCATTGCCGCCCGTCGTGGTTTCAGGCGAACCGAACATCACGCCGATCTTCATGCGGATCTGGTTGATGAAGATAACCATGCAATTGGAGCGGGAAATGGATGCGGTCAGCTTGCGCAGCGCCTGGCTCATCAGGCGGGCCTGCAGGCCGGGGAGAGAATCGCCCATCTCGCCTTCGATTTCCGCACGCGGGGTCAAGGCGGCAACGGAATCGACCACCAGAACATCGATCGCACCGGAACGCACCAGCGTATCGGTGATCTCCAGCGCCTGCTCGCCCGTATCAGGCTGCGAGATCAGAAGATTCTCCAGATCCACGCCCAGCTTGCGGGCATAGACCGGGTCCAGCGCATGTTCCGCGTCGACAAAGGCGCAGATGCCGCCCTTCTTCTGGGCTTCCGCAATCGTATGCAGCGCCAGGGTTGTCTTACCCGAGCTTTCCGGCCCATAAATCTCGACAATGCGGCCTTTCGGCAGACCGCCGACGCCAAGGGCTATATCCAGGGAAAGCGACCCGGTCGAAACCGTCTCAATTTCCACAACCTGCTCATTGCGTCCAAGCCGCATGATCGAACCCTTACCAAAGGCTCTCTCGATCTGTGACAATGCCGCATCCAGCGCTTTCGTTTTATCCACCGAATTACCCTCAACTAACCGCAAAGAATTTTGAGCCATGTTACACTACCCCTGTGCTATCCATGAAGCCCGGATGCTCCGGCCTTTGAAGATATTTGTATCTGTTTTGTTCTCATTTGGCAATATGTACAAGCCATTGAAAAACAATAATAACACAAAAATGTTCTTAAAATGTTCCGAAAGTTGGCTGCCTGCGCTTGTCCACATGTTCCTCGTGTTCGGGCAGCATGGACGGGAAAACCGCGGCCGGCAAATTCGAATCGTTGCGGCGATTGCGTCGGGGCAGCAGGCCATCTAGAGAAGGAAAGGACCAAGTGTCTTGCAACCGATCATTTTGTTCAGCAAAAGCCACCAACCATGACTCAGGATTACACACCGCTGCTGTTTGCTGTCGGCGGCGCCCATATGGACCGGCGCGGCCAGAGCAGCGTTCCCTTCATTCCCGGCGCGTCCAACCCCGGCATCATGCGCGAAGAGCCTGGCGGCGGCGTGTTCAATGCTTTGCGCCTTGCCGTGCGGCGCGGTGTGCGGGCTGAAATGCTGTCGGTGCGCGGCGGCGACCGGGTTGGCGATGTCATCGGCGCCGCCTTTGAGGCCGCCGGAATCAAGGACAGTTCCGCCGTGTTCATCGACCGGGCGACCCCGAGCTATACGGCGATCCTCGATGAACAGGGCGATGTGGTGGCGGCCATTGCCGACATGGCGCTGTATGAACTCGCCCTGCCCCGGCAGTTGCGGCGGCGCAAGGTGCGCGATTCCATCGATGCTGCCGATGCGGTTTTCGGCGATGCCAATCTGCCGTCGGAAGCGTTGCAGAAACTGGCCGAGCTTGCCGGCGGCAAACCGCTCTATGCGCTGGCGATTTCCCCGGCCAAGGCGGTGCGGTTGCGGCCGGTTCTCGGCGATCTCGCCTGCCTGTTCCTCAACCGGCGTGAAGCCTTTGCGCTGACGGGACTGGGCGCCGATGCCAGCCTGCCCGATCTGCACCGCGCCCTGACGGCAGAGGGTCTGCACACTGCCGTTGTCAGCAATGGCGGGCAGGCTGCGCTGGTCTATTCCAGCGGCGGTGCATTCTCCCTTCTTCCGCCAGCGCTGACCGGTATTGCCGACGTGACCGGCGCGGGTGATGCGCTGGCCGGCGGCACCATATCGGCGCTGATGCGCGGCCTTCCCCTGGAGGACGCCGTGCGCGAAGGCTTTGCCGCCTCGGCGCTGACACTGCAAACCCATTCGGCAACGCCGATCTTCACATCCAGGATTTTCGACGCGGCCCTCGCGACCATACCGGAGGCCATCCCGCTCGCATGAGCCAACGGCCTGATACGACAAAGGAAAGAACCATGACCACAACAGCTCTCAACCCGTTCACCGACATTGCACCGGAGGTGCAGAAAGCACTTGCCGCCGGGCAGCCGGTGGTGGCGCTGGAAAGCACGATCATCACCCACGGCATGCCCTACCCGGACAACAGCCGCATGGCCGCCGATGTCGAGACGATCATCCGCGATGGTGGCGCAGTCCCGGCGACCATCGCCATCATCGATGGCCGCCTGAAGATCGGCATTTCGGCCGAGGAACGCGAGGCATTGGCGCAGGTCAAGGGCGCCATGAAGCTGTCGCGTGCCGATCTGGCGTTTGCGCTGTCGGAAGGCCGCACCGGCGGCACCACCGTTGCCGCCACCATGCTGGCCGCACACATGGCCGGCATCAAGGTGTTTGCCACGGGCGGCATCGGCGGTGTGCATATGGGCGCGGAGACCAGTTTCGACATATCGGCCGATCTGGAAGAATTGGGCCGCACCCCGGTGATCGTCGTCTCGGCGGGCGCCAAGGCGATTCTGGATATTGAAAAGACGCTGGAAGTGCTTGAAACCAAAGGCGTACCCGTTGTGGTGCATGGAGCGGATGTTCTGCCGGCCTTCTGGTCGCGCCAGTCGCATCTCAAGGCCCCCTTGCGTCTCGACACGCCGGAAGCCATCGCCAGGTTCCAGGCAACGCGCAGCGCCATCGGCGTCAACGGCGGCATGCTGATCGCCAACCCTATTCCGCTGGAAAGCGAAATTCCGGCCGACATCATGGGCGGATATATCCGTGAAGCCCTGTCGCGCGCCACAAAAAATGGCATCACGGGCAAGGCCGTAACGCCATATCTTCTTTCGGAAATTCTCGACATCACCAAGGGCGAAAGCCTGAAGGCGAATATCGCCCTGGTGGAAAACAATGCACGCCTTGCAGCGCGCATTGCTGTCGCCCTGACACTGGTCAGGTAAGCGGCGAAATCTGCAGTTCGACGCGGCGATTCTGCGACCGGCCGGCTTCCGAATTGTTGGAAGCAATCGGCCGGTCCATGCCGAAGCCGCGAACGGAGAAACGCCGGTTGTCGATGCCCTGCTGGGTCAGGTAGTTCGAAACAGACAGCGCGCGGCGCTCGGACAGAAGCTGGTTGTACTGCTGGCCGCCGACATTGTCCGTATGGCCATAGACATCGATGATGCTCCGGTCGAACTTGCGCAGCACCACTGCAACCGAATTCAGCGTTGCAAAGAACTGCGGCTTCACCGCATCCTGGTCGGTAGCAAACGTGATGTTCGACGGCATGTTCAGGATGATCTGGTCGCCGTTACGGGTCACCGATACGCCCGTGCCCTGCAGCTGGGCCCGAAGCTCCGATTCCTGGCGGTCCATGTAATTGCCGACGGCACCGCCGGCCAGCGCGCCGATACCGGCACCGATCAGCGCCGCGTTGCGGCCGGATTTGCCACCGCCGCCAACGGCGAGACCACCCAGCGCACCAACCGCTGCGCCGATTGCCGCACCACCGGCCGTATTCGATATTTTTTGCTCGCCGGTATAGGGATCGGTGGTGGTGCAACCGGCCAAAAACGTCGCGGCAAGGCAGCCGATGGCAAACTTCTTGATCATGGAATCAGGTCCCCGTTGGAAATGTTGCGAAATATAGCATCGAATACGGCAAAATATGGAAAGCAAACGGCTAAATCAGCCGTAGCCGCGCCATGGCCAGGGCATCGACAAATCGCCCGTTCTTGAAGGCATAATCCCGGTGCACGCCTTCCCGCTCGAAGCCGCATTTTTCGTAGAGACCGATGGCTTTGACATTGTCGGCATGGACCGTCAATTCCAGGCGCCGGATGTTGAGCCAGTTGTCCGCCGCATCGATCAGGGCAAGCAGCAGCGCCTTGCCGATGCCGTGCCCGGTGAAATCGTCGTGCACGCCGAGCCCGAGATGCGCCGTATGGGCCCGCCTGCCATCGGAGCGATGCAGGCCCGCGTGGCCAACGATCTGTTGATCGATCTCGGCAACGATGCTTGTCGTCCCCGCGCCCAGACTTTCGAGCCATTTGCGGGTCTGCTCCGCACTTTGAAAGGGCAGGCGTAAAGTACCGGCACGAAAACCGGGTAAATTGGTCAATGTGTTGATCTGTTCAAAATCGGCGGCACGCGCCGCCCGGATCGAGAATGCGCTATCGTGGGGTGGTGATAAAGGTTGGTCTTGCATCTTGCTCTCCGTTTGTTCGAGGAGAGCGAAGGTCAGACCCTGCTCGCCTCGTGGCAGGGTCTGGTGAAAGATCGCGTCGACGTCAGCGCAACAGCCCTCCACCACCCCTGAAAAGGAGTGCGGTACCAAGCATCATGATATTCGAACGACGGATCATACCGCCATCTTTCACCACAATATCAGTGATTTCAAGAGAGTTTCTGATTCAAAACCTGATCCCGGTTCAAAAATTTTGACGAATATGCCGGGCGGAATTCGTTTGCGCCGCCGGTCTTATTCCAACATGCTCCGCCGCACCCAAACGACACCGACAGGATTTCGCATGACTGAGACCTCACAATCACCCGTAGCAATCATCACCGGCGGCGGACGCGGCATGGGCGCAGGCATAGCGCGCGAGCTGCACGCCAGAGGCTACCGGCTCGGCCTGATGTCGCCGTCCGGCAGCGCCATCGAGCTGGCAGCGGAATTGGGTGCAATCGGCATCAAGGGTTCGGCTGGAGAAGCCAAGGATCTGGAAACGCTCGTCGCCAAGACAGCGGAAGCCTATGGGCGCATCGACGCCGTGGTCAACCATACGGGCCATCCGCCGAAGGGTGACCTCATCGACATCACCGACGAGAAATGGGCGCTTGGCAATGATCTGATGGTGCTGAGCGTCGTGCGCATGGCGCGGCTCGTCACACCCTATATGCTCAAGCAGGGCAAAGGCGCCTGGGTGAACATCACCACCTTTGCCGCTTTCGAGCCAAGCCTCGTCTTCCCGGTGTCCTGCGCCTATCGCGCCGCCGTCGGCGCCTATACAAAACTCTACGCGGATCGCTACGCCGCCGACAATATCCGCATGAATGCGTTGCTTCCCGGCTTTATCGACAGCCTCGATCACAAGCCGGGCACCGAGAGCGGCATCCCGATGAAACGCGTCGGCACCATGAACGAGATCGCCAAGACAACCGCGTTCCTGCTGTCGGACGATGCGGGCTACATCACGGGGCAGAACATTCGCGTGGATGGCGGGATCACCAAACACGTCTAAACAGCGTTAAGGGCAGCACATCGAAGGCTGCCCTGCCATATGGGCGCGTGGTTCGACAAGCTCACCATGAGGGATGGAGTAGGTTGCAGGGAGCTAATCCTGCAATGTTTCCTAGTAGCCTTGCAGCCAAACCACTTCCCTCATGGTGAGCTTGTCGAACCACGCACCTCTTAATCCCGATCTACATCAGGTTGACGCCGAGGGCTTCACGCAGATGCCGTTGGCCGTTCGGCGTCACGGATACGGCGCGCGTGCCGTCGGCGCGCCGGATCCACCCCTTATCGAAGCAGTGACTGCACAATGCGGCACCGATGGCACCGGCCAGATGCGGGCGTCGCTCGCTCCAGTCGAGACAGGGACGGCACAGGATGCGCCCCTTCTTCTGATGGATCGCACCGATATCCATGCCCAGCCTGTCGAAAAGCGACAGGCCGCTATCCGTCAGTTCACCCGCATCAAACCCGAGTTCCAGATGCCCGGCCCCGACCAGCGCGTCGGCAATTGACACACCCAGTTTCCCCGCCAGATGGTCATAGCAGGTGCGCCCCGCGCGCAAGGCCGCATCGCGCGGCCCGGTGCGCACGGTCTTGCTGGGCGTGCCGGGTGTTGCAATCTGCATGATGCTTTCGATCATTTGCGCAACCGCTGGTGATGCCAGCCGGTGATAGCGGTGCCTGCCCTGCTTTTCCACCTGCAGAAGCCCGGCCTCCGTCATGCGCATCAGATGGCTGCTGGCCGTCTGGGCCGTAATCCCGGCAAGCTGCGCCAGTTCGCCCGCGGTCAGCGCGCGTCCATCCATCAGGCCCGTGAGCATGCTGGCGCGGCCGGGATCTCCGGCCAGCGCGGCGATTTCGGCAAATCTGGCGGTGTTCGACATGGCATTCTTCCGTGGCTGCTTCCGGGCCGATACTGGCCTATCCACGGCAAGGATGCTTCGAAAACGCTCGAAGTATCAAGTGCGTCCTCTATTCGCTTTCCAGCATTTCCTTGACCGACGTCGCCAGCTGCTTCAGCGAGAAGGGTTTTGGCAGGAAGCCGAATTTGGCATCTTCCGGCAGGTTGCGGGCAAAGGCGTCTTCCGCATAACCGGAAACGAAGATGAACTTGATATCCCCGTACTCCTTGCGCAGTTCGCGCAGCAGCGTCGGGCCATCCATCTCCGGCATCACCACGTCGGACACGACGATATCGACCTTGCCGCCCAGTTCCTTCATCACTTCAAGCGCTTCGACACCGCTGGACGCCTCGTGTACCGTATAGCCGCGCGATTGCAGTGCCCGGACACCGCCCATGCGCACCGCGTCCTCGTCCTCGACGAGGAGAACCGTTGCGGAGCCGGAAAGATCGGTGGCCTTCTCGACCTTCTTTTCCTTCTTCGGCGCTTCAACCGCAATCACTTCACCTGCCGCGTTGAGGACCGGAGCCTCCACATGGCGCGGCAGGAAGATGCGGAATGTGGTGCCCTTGCCAAGTTCGGATTCGCAATGGATCGAACCGCCGGTCTGCTTGATGATGCCGTAGACCATGGAAAGCCCGAGACCGGTGCCCTTGCCGACTTCCTTGGTGGTGAAGAACGGTTCGAAAATCTTCTCGATGACCTCGGGCGGCATGCCGGTGCCGCTGTCCTGCACCTCGACCAGGACATAGTCGCCTGGCAGGAGATCGCGGTAGTTCAGCGCCGCGCTTTCACTCTCGCCGATATTGCGGGTGCGGATGGTCAGATCGCCGCCTTCCGGCATGGCATCGCGCGCATTGACGGTCAGATTGACCACCACCTGCTCGAACTGGCCGAGATCGGCGCGCACCGGCCACAGGTCGCGGCCATGCTCGATCTTGAGGTTGACCTGCGTTCCCGCAAGCCGCGTCAGCAGCATGCGCACATCGGCGATGACATCGGTGAGATCAAGCACTTCCGGACGCAGGGTCTGGCGCCGCGAGAATGCCAGGAGCTGCCGCACCAGCGATGCTGCGCGATTGGCGTTCTGCTTGATGTTCATGATGTCGGCAAAGGAGGGATCGGAAGCGCGGTGATTGGTCAGCAACAGATCTGACGACATGATGATTGCCGTCAGCACATTGTTGAAGTCGTGGGCGATACCGCCCGCGAGCTGGCCGACGGCCTGCATCTTCTGGCTCTGGGCCATGGTGGCTTCCAGCGCCTTTTGCTCCGTGGTTTCCACGACGGAAACGATGGCAGCCTCCTCGGCGCCCTCTTCCGAGCCGGCATCGAAGACCGGACTGATATAGAAGCGCAGATGGCGCTCCTCATGCCCGGGAATGACCGTATCCACCGGCGAAATCTCCGCCTTGCCGGCAAAGGCAGCGGCCAGCGCCCGGTCGAAAGCTTCTCTGTCGCGCTCATGCACGACGGTTTCCAGTGGCGTGCGCCGGTCGATGGCATCGCGGTCCACCACGGGCGAGAACAGGCCGAGGAACCGCGCATTGGTGCGCAGGATCTTGCCTGAAGCATCGACGGCGGCAATCGCCATGGACGCCGAGTTGAAAAAGCGGGTGAACCGTACTTCGGCGGCGCGCAGGGCGGCGGAATTGTCCTCGCCTTCGGCGCGGTTGAGCACGATTGTCCGGGTCGGGCCGCGCTTGCCGTCGCGCTGCGCCTGCACACGGTGATAGAAGCGCACGGCGAGGCTCTGGCCGTTCGCCTTGGCCAGATCGAGATCGATCACCGTGTTGCGGCTGGTACCCGGTTCCGTCTTCACCGCATTGATCAGCGCCATGCCGTTGCCCGCGACGACATCGCGGACCGTCATGGAACCCGGCGTGAACTTGGTCAGGTCAATCCCGAGCCATTCGGCCAATGTCGCATTGATATAGGTGATGCGCCCGTCAGGGTCGGCGGAGAAAAAGCCCGCCGGGGCATGGTCGAGGTGATCGATGGCCTCCTGAATATCCTGGAAATAGCGCTCCTGCTCGGCGCGCTCGGCGGAGATATCGGCAATCTGCCATGCAAAAACCGGCGCTGTCTGACCGGGAATACCCGCAACGGCACGGGCCTTGACGCGATACCAGGTCGGTATCGGCGCGCGCGCGGGGTCGAGCGGCCGCGACAGGCGCAGCTCCTCCTGGCCGGAAATACCGTCCCGCACCGCATTGGCCAGCCGGTAGATTGGATCGGAAGCGGCGCTTTCACTGGAAAGTATGTGCTCTATCGCCCGGACATCGCTGGAATTGGTCACGCCCGTCAACTGGGCATAGGCACGGTTGGCGTAGACGATACGGCCCTTCTGATCGGTGACAACCGTGCCCTCGGGAAACGTATCGACAAAGGCGCGCGTCAGTTCATCGCTGGTGCCGCGCGGTGTGAACTGAATGACATTGATGGCCGAACCGAAGAGATAGAACACGCCGGTCATGGCCAGCGTGCCGAGCAGTCCCAGCAGAAACTGCTGCCCCAGCTGGTCGCGGTAGATGAAATAAAGGATGGAAACGCCAACCAGCACAATGCCGAGAATGACAAGACGCAAGGCCGCCTTGATCGACTTTGTATTGGCAATGATCGGTTCTGGATAAAGATCGTTGTTCGTCTCTTGAGACATCCGTCTCAAACCCCTTCTTTTCATCGCGGAAGCTGCCCGGGCAGGCCACAATATTTTGAACCGGCTGAGGTCCGTATGACCAATGCTGGTTCCGAATCGTTTGGATCATATCTTTGATGCCGTATAAACCCCAAGCGTGCAGAACCAGCCATTATTCCACGGTTTCGCACGGCAATTGCGGCACAAGATCGGCAGGACCAGCCGATAGCCACAGGCCAGACGATGCGTCAGGGTTGCAGCAGGCAAAGGCTCGCACTAGTGTCACACAGATTATTGCTCCGGGTTCCATGTCGGGGGACGTGCGTTTTGGTCCGGAGAATGTAAAGGAGAGTTCGTCATGCATAATTGGCTGGTCGCTGTCGTCGGCGAAACCGCTGCCCCGATTGTCGGGTTCATCCTTCTTTTCGCACTGGTCATTGTTCTTCTGCTGCTCGTCTTTGCCGTTTTGCGGCGCGTCACCGGCGGAACCTTCGTCGCCGGCGGGCGCAACCGTCAGGTCCGCCTGTCGGTGACCGATGCCGCTGCTGTCGATAACCGACGCCGCCTGGTTCTGGTGCGCCGCGACGACGTGGAACACCTGATCCTGATCGGCGGCCCCAGCGATTTGGTGATCGAGCAGAATATCCGTCAGTTTGCCAAGCCGCAGTCCCGCGTCGAACCTGCGGCCACCATCGCTCCGGCGGATGCCGAGCCGAAAGCCGAGGCGCGGCCGGTTGAGGCACCCCGCCCGCAGCCCGTGGCTCCGGCGCGCGTTTCACCGCCCGTCACTCCGGTCAGCCGGCCCGCAGCGCCGGTGCAACCTGCAACACCGCCCGCGCCGGTTCGTCCGGCCGCTCCGGTTCAAGCGGCGGCTCCGCAACGCGAAACGGTGCAGCCCGAACCACAGCGCCCCATCACGGCAGCAACGCCGCTGCCGCCCGTTCCCCCCATGGCGCCCATTCCTCCGATCACCAGTGCGCCCGATGCCGTATCGCCACCCGCCGCGGTGCAGCAGCCTGCTGGGACACCCCATATCGAGGCGCCGCATAGGGACAATGGCTGGCAGCGGACGGCCTCGCCGTCCTTTGGGGCAAGCCAGCGCAGTGAACCGCACATCGATGCCCTGCCGCATTTTGATGAGACACATCCGGAAACCAAGACGCCTGTGGAAACCAGAACCACCACGGCGGCGGCGTTCCCGTTCGCCGTGCAGAGTGAAGGCGTAAGGTCCATCCACGAAGAATCGTCGCTGGAAATTCTCGGGCCGGCCAAGGCGAAAGAACCGGACATCAATCTGGCGGACCTTGATTTCGGCGATGCGTTCGAGTCGGATCTCGAAGGCGAGCTCCACATCACGCCCGATGAGGAAGTGCGCAAGGAGACCGGCAGTATCGAGGATGAAATGGAGCGCCTGCTCGGTGATCTGTCCAGGCCGGAAAAGCGTTAGTCTTCAGAGAGACTTCTCCAATAAAAAAGCCCGGAACGATCCGGGCTTTTTTATTGGTTTCATCAAGGTCGCATCAATCGTCGCGGTAGACTTTCTCGCGTCGTTCGTGACGTTCCTGCGCCTCGATGGAAAGTGTAGCTATCGGCCGTGCATCCAGACGCTTCAAGCTGATCGGATCACCGGTCTCCTCGCAAAACCCGTATGTTCCGTCATCAATGCGCTGCAAGGCTGCATCGATCTTTGAGATCAGTTTGCGCTGCCGGTCACGCGCCCGCAACTCGATCGCACGGTCCGTTTCGGACGATGCACGATCAGCGATATCTGGCAGGTTCGCATTTTCCTGCTGCAGGATCTCAAGCGTTTCACGCGCCTCCCGCAGAATGTCGTTCTTCCAGTTGATTAGTTTTTCACGAAAATAGGATTTCTGCCGATCACTCATGAAAGGCTCGTCATCCGTGGGCTTATAGTCAAGATCGATAAGTTTATTCATCTTTGAATCACCCTGCACCTATGAGACGCGAGGAGGCCTATATAGGTCGTGTCACAAAGCCGCACAACTGCAAAACGACAGGCTGTTAAGGGATTCGAACAAGGCGGTTTTGCTTAAATAATCGGCAAACAATCCGCCAAATACGGGCCATCTCGACATAAAATGCGATATTCCAGCCGAAAATACGGCAAAATCCCGGTTTTGGCCGCCTGTATCCGCTGGCACTGTTTAACCATTGCCTCGCAGAAATGCAGACCGCCCATAAATAGGACAGGCCGGTTTTGCACAATTATTTGAGAATTGCGTCATTTGCCGCAGAGGTTTATCCATTCATTGTGTCCTAAAAGAACCAAAACACTGTGGAGTTTAGAGATGAGCCAGGTCTATTTACTCCGCCATGCCAAAGCAGTCTGGCCATCTCCCGGGCAAAAAGACTTTGACCGGACTTTGGATTCTGTCGGGATTCAATCGGCAACCGTTCTCGGCGAAGAGATGAAACGGTTCGGGCTGCGGCCGGACATTGTCCTCTGCTCGACCGCCGTTCGGGCGAGGCAGACACTCGAGCATATCGCCCTGCAACCGCCCTTCATTCTGGAAGACCTGGAAAAACTCTATTCCGGCAGCGCCGACAACTATCTGACAGCCATCCGCATGGCGGGGCTTGAGTATGAAAATGCCCATTCCGTCATGCTGGTCGGCCATAATCCGATGATGGAGGATGTGGCCATTGCCCTTGCCGGGCGCGGCGATCCGCCCGCTCACCCCACCTTCGCAGCCGGTTTTCCCACGGCGGGGCTCGCCGTCATTGATTTTGCCGTTCCCCTGGCGGAAATCCGCCATGGAACCGGGACGCTGAGCACGTTCCTGTCGCCTTCCGAGCACCTCTGAAAAAAGCCAACGTCTTGTCATTAGACGTGTCACCCCTATATCCGGGCCGAGAACGGGCGAAAGTGCAGGACGATTGACTTGGGAACACTGACAACACTGACCGACGAGGCAAAGATCGCCCTTGATACCCTGGCGGACCGGACCGCGGGGCTGGTTTCGCCCTCGCTCCGGCTTGGTGTGACCGGCCTTTCCCGGGCGGGCAAGACCGTTTTCATCACTGCGCTGGTGCACAATCTCATCCACGGCGGCAGGCTGCCGATGTTCGAAGCGCAGAAATCCGGCAGGATCGCCAAGGCCTATCTGGAGGAGCAACCGGACGACGCCGTGCCGCGCTTCCAGTATGAGGACCACCTCAAGGCGCTCATCGAGGACCGTGTCTGGCCGGATTCCACCCGAGCCATTTCGGAGCTGCGACTGACCATCGAATACGAATCCGCGTCGATGTGGAACCGCATGTTTTCCGGCGGCAAGCTTTCCCTCGATATTGTCGACTATCCCGGCGAATGGCTGCTCGACCTGCCGCTCCTCAACAAGTCCTTTGCCGAATTCTCCAGCGACTCCTTCGATCTGGCGCGCCTTGAAAGCCGCCGCGAGCTGGCAAGCGAGTGGCTTGCCGTGGCCGATGCCATCGATGCCGATGCGCAGGCCGACGAAGTAACGG